>Ga0066639_10002963_pt1 | contig 14763 bp, 16 predicted proteins | sample CryGeyCG2114_010_2_FD_59504 | JGI IMG/M metagenome (GOLD analysis project Ga0066639, IMG submission 59504) | Groundwater microbial communities from aquifer - Crystal Geyser CG10_big_fil_rev_8/21/14_0.10 | ecosystem: Environmental > Aquatic > Deep subsurface > Groundwater | place: USA: Utah...
TGTTATTCCTGTGCCATCTTTCCCTTGTTATGCCTCGGTTAGCCAAATGATGGGCGCTAAGATTCTGACACTTCCTTTAGAGAACGATTTTTCTTTAAGTGTAGATAAACTTCTGAACTTAGTAACAGACAGAACAAAAGTAATTTGGATTGCAAACCCCAATAACCCTACAGGAAATCTTCTCTTAAACGAGAAGCAAGTTAAAGACATTGCAAAACAAGTCAATTGTTTGTTGATCATTGACGAATGCTATTTTGAACTCGGGGGTATAACGGCAGCTTCACTTATAGAGAGTTGCCCAAATGTAATTGTCCTTCGTAGTTTTTCTAAAGTTTTCGCTATGGCAGGAGCAAGATTGGGTTACATTCTCTGTAATCAAGAAGTGGCCAAATATCTAAACACTCTCCAGATGAGTAATCAACCTTTCAGTGTTAATAGGTTTGCCCAGGCTGCAGCAGTGGCTATTTTACGTCAACCATTATTGATTGAGAAATCTGTCTCTAGATTCTTACAACTAAAAAAGGGCTTTGAAAATAAATTAAACGAGGTAGCTGAGCTAGAAGTATTAGAGACAAAAACTAGTTTCTCTCTAGTCAAAGTTGCTTCTTCAATCACTGGAGCTCAATTAAAGGAAAAATTGAAAGAGGAAAACATCTTTATTAAAGATTGTTCGATTTACGAAGGTTTTGGAAAACAGTATATCTATTTGGGTATTCCTCTTAAGGAGTATCAAGACAAAGCTGTCGAAGCTATTAGAACAGTACTAAAGGAGAAATAAATTATGTTAAACATCTATAAATGGTCACAAACCGATCCAGAAACTAAGAAAAAAATCACCGAACGAGCGATGTTAGATATTTCCGAGATCAAGGAGTATGTCGCTGGTTGGATGGAAACAATTAAAAATGAAGGTGACGCTGGAATTGTGAAGTACACTCGTCAGTTTGACAAGAAAGATTTTGAACTTAAAGATTTACGAGTTACGAAAGAAGATATTAAAAAAGCGTATGAAGCTGTAAATCCAAAAGTTGTCGAAGTACTCAAACGTCAAATTAGTATTTCAAGACAAAACGCACTTTCAAAAGCGAAGCAAGAAACAGTGCTGAAGTCTTTTGTTCCTGGCGTTCAGGTTGGTTACAAGATTACACCTATTGAGTCCGTGGGCTTAGCCGTGCCTGCTGGTCAGGTTCCACTTCCAACCGTCATGCAAATTCTCTCAGTAACTGCAAAAGCAGCAGGAGTGCCTAGAGTGATCTCTTGCTACCCACCTACTGGCGACTATCCTGAGATGCTAATTGCTGCGGACTTAGCCGGTTGTGATGAAATTTATCGAGTGGGTGGCATTGCTGGTATTGCTGCCATGACATACGGTACTGAAACAATTAAACCTGTACTAAAGATTTCTGGACCAGGGAGTATTTATACCCAAGCCGCTAAGATGATGGCATACGGCAAAGTCACTATTGATATGGTCGCTGGTCCTTCTGAAGCGATTATTCTGGCTGATAAAGACGCTAATCCTGTCTACTGTGCTGCTGATATTCTGGCTCGCGCTGAACACGCTCCTGATGCTGCGGGTGTATTAGTTACTGATTCCGAGAAATTGGCTAAAGAAACTCAAAAAGAAGTCGAGCGGCAAATTCAATATTTATCAAGACGAGAAGTGATTGAAAAGTCTTTGGCTAAGTATTCTTGTGCAATCGTTATGGAGTCTTGGCAAGAAGCCATCGACTTTACCAATGAATATAGCCCAGAGCACTTAGAAGTTTTAGTTCCTGAACCTTTTGCTGTTTTGTCACAGATTAAAAACGCAGGCTCAATCTTTTTGGGTGAGTACGCACCAGTTGCAGTTGGTGACTATGCCAGTGGCACAAACCACATCTTGCCGACTGGATATTGGTCGAAAATGGTATCAGCAGTCAGTGTAGAAACATTTCAAAAGTCATCAGAGGTGCAGTACCTCACGAAAGAGGGTTTAGAGAATCTGGAAGAAATTGTAGATGTCGTATCTGGGATTGAAAAGCTCGATGCACACTGGAATAGCATTAATGTCCGAATTAACAAAAAGAAAAGACTTTGGGATGAGTTAAATCAAAAATAATATGCAAAACGTACAAACACTATCAGCTACAGAACTTAAAGATCAGCTCATCGAAGTGACTATTGGTGGAGCAAAAGCTTCTGTGGATCTTGAACAAAAGAAAATGCTTTTTGCAGAATATATGCAGAGAGCTTTTCCTGAGATGAAAATTTTCAACTTGAAGCCTACCGATACATCAGCAGCGTTAAATTCTGTTTCTGCAACTGCAAATGTAGATCTTAATGGTCAACGGCTGTCGATTTTTGGAAAAGTACACATTGAGTCCGAGACAAGAGTTATTAATGCTGTTGGCGTTGAGCAAGAATACCAGAAAGCCTCTTTACTTGTTGAGGCTGGCTGGCCAGTAGTCAAGCCAATTGCAATGAGCAAACAAATGGATTATCCGTTGCTTCTGTATCTCCAGATGAACGAACCTACCCTATTTGACAAGCTAGAAAAATCAAATATGAATGGTGTATCAACTCTGAGAGAACAACAACTGAAAGATTTCTACGAGTACAACGCAAATATTGGCCAGAAAGAAGTAAAGAACTTGCGTCAAGGTTCAGTTGATGAAGCAAAGAATGCACCGGTTCAAACATTGTTTTTAAAGAGATTTGAAAAAGGTGGCAGAATCGATCAATGGTATACAGAGAATACCTTATTTCAATTGCCAGGTTTAATAGATCCAATTTCTTGGAAAGAGCTATTAACTTCTCAGTGGCAAATAAACGGTATTGTTTACAACACCACTCTACAAGACATTGTTGATAAAGCGCGACAGTCGTTGGCCTTTGAAAATGAAGAAGATGCTTTTTTAACTCTTTCACACGGTGATGACCACTCGGGTAATGTGCGCTTGACTCAACCACCATTGGTTTTTGACCCAGCCTTTGCTGGATGGAACCCTGCATCTTTGGATCTTAAAGCTTTGGCACACACTGGTTTTCTACCTCTAGCAAGTATGTATTACTTGCCCAAGGGTTTGAACTGCACATATCAAAAGAGTGCAAATAAAATTCAAGTTGAAATAAACCTTACCAGCCTGCCTATGTATACAACCTTTGAAGTATTGGCAAAACAAATTATCGACACCAGAATAATTCCCTTAATGAAAAGAGTGAAAGAGTCGGGAGGAAATATCGATAAAGAATCACAAAGAATAAAGTGTGGAATGGCTGGGTGTGCTTTGCTGACTGTTAATATTGCAAAACTCCTTGAACAAGGTGATGGTCGAGCGATTGGCTTGCTGCCCATGGCAATTCTATTTTCTGAACTAAAAGGGCTATCTGCACTCGATTATCTAAATACTGAAATAAAAAAACTATGAAAAATGAATCTGCTAAAGCTTTTATTTTTGATATGGATGGAGTCATCATTGATAGCGAACCTGTTTGGGAACGGTACGAGCAGGTCTTTTTGGCTGAGTTAATGGGTCAAGAAACATATTTGAAGATCAAAGACCAGATACTTGGTAATTCAATTAATGCTATCTACCAAATTGCATCTCAACATGGACTGAAAACCAGTAAGCAAGAGTATTTGAGAATCTACGATGACTATGCAAAAAAGGTGTATTCAGAAGCAAAACTGACACCAGGTATCAGAGAGTTTATCGAGAAACTGCTTGGACTGGATTTCAAGCTTGGCTTAGTTTCGTCCTCACGGCAAAACTGGATTGACTTAGTTTTAGAGAAACTTAAAGTCAGCAATCAATTTGAATTTGTGATTTCCCTCAATGATGCAGAGAATATGCAGCCTAAACCTTCTCCTATTGGCTATTTGAAGGCAATGGAAACACTAGGTACCGAACCAAGTTCCACAATTATTCTCGAAGATTCGAGCAAGGGAGTTCAGGCAGCCAAAGCCAGTGGAGCACTCACCATTTGTTTAAAGGAAAATTTACCAAAAGATTATCAGCCAGTTGATGCAGATTTGTATGTGGAGAGTATTAAAGATTTAAACAAGAAAGCTGAGGAGCTACTACGCTTATGATAGTCATTATTGATTATGGTCTTGGCAACCTCACAAGTGTTGCAAATGCCTTAAACAAACTTTCCATACCCTGTCAGATCTCTGATAACGCTGAAGTAATTCGACAGTCATCAGGTTTAATTTTGCCTGGAGTAGGTGCAGCTGGCGAAGGAATGAAGAATCTAAAAACTCGAAAACTAGATCGAGAGATTACAGACCAAGTTGCTCAAGGTAAGCCACTATTGGGCATTTGTCTTGGTATGCAGCTACTCTTTTCTTCTAGCGATGAAGGAAATGTGGATTGTCTCAATATTGTTAAAGGTAAAGTAAAAAAGTTTGAAACAAAGTTAAAAGTTCCACAGATTGGTTGGAATCAAGTAAAAGTAGATTCTAAATCTAAACTCTTAGCTGAAATCAAAGATGAAAGTTATTTCTACTTTGTCCATTCCTACTATTGTGATCCACAAGATAAAACAATCACCACTGGAACAACTAATTACGATCAAGATTTTTCTAGTGTTTTAGAGACAAACAATGTGTTTGGTGTTCAATTTCACCCTGAAAAAAGTGGTGAAGCTGGTTTGCAGATATTACAGAATTTTGGAAAACGCATATGTTAATTATTCCCGCTATTGATATTAGAAATGGTAAATGTGTTCGCCTGAGACAAGGGAACTATGCTGAAGAAACCATCTATGGCGATGATCCTGTGGCAATGGCTAAAAAGTGGCAAGCAGAGGAGGCACGAGCCCTCCATATTGTCGATCTTGATGGGGCAAAGACTGGTCAACTGACTAGCTTTGAAGTAATTAGAAAAATCACTCAAATCGCCAAAGTTCCAGTTCAAGTAGGCGGAGGAGTTCAGTCAGTAGAAACGATTCAAAAACTTCTTTCAGTTGGAGTAAGTAAGATAATCATTGGTACTCTGGCTTTAGAAGATGAAGCTCTGCTCAAAAAATTGTTGAGTTTTTATGCTGATCGAATTACTGTTTCATTGGATAGCAAAAATGGCACATTGGCAAAAAGAGGCTGGTTAGAAGAAAGCGATAATAGTCTCATTGCCACTGCTCAGAAGCTAGAAAAGTTAGGCGTAAAGAACTTTATCTATACTGATGTTTTGAAAGATGGGACTTTGACTCAACCTAACTATGAAGGGATTCAAGAGCTGCTCAACGCTATTGGCGTACCTTTGATTGTAGCCGGTGGAATCTCATCGCTTGCTGATATCAAACAGCTCAAGCGTATGAAAGTAGCAGGGGTGATTGTCGGCAAAGCACTTTACGAAGGAAGAATTAACATCAAGGAGGCAAACAATGTTAGCTAAACGCATTATTCCTTGTCTTGATGTAGCTGATGGCCGTGTAGTCAAAGGTGTTAATTTTGTGAATCTCAGAGACGCTGGCGATCCGGTGGAATTGGCTAAGTTTTATAATGGTCAAGGAGCTGATGAGCTCGTCTTTCTAGATATCACTGCCTCCAATGAAGGGAGAAAAACGTTGATAGAAGTAGTCAAAAAAGTCGCTAGAAATATTTTTATCCCTTTCACAGTGGGTGGAGGTATTAGCTCGACTGATGATATTCGTAACATTCTACTCGCTGGGGCAGATAAAGTTTCTCTTAATACAGCTGCTGTAAAGAATCCTGTCTTAATTACAGAAGCAGCAAAGTTTTTTGGGAGTCAGTGCGTTGTCTTGGCTGTTGATGCCAGAAAAAAAGGTGGGAGCTGGGAAGTCTTAGTCAATGGTGGCAGAAGTGAAACAGGATTAGATGCCATTAAATGGGCTCAAGAAGGGGTTCGTAGGGGTGCAGGAGAGATATTACTCACCAGTATGGATAAAGATGGGACAAAGCAAGGCTACGACTTAGAATTAACTAGAGCCATCTCTCAAAGCGTGAGTGTGCCGGTGATTGCTTCAGGAGGTGCTGGGAAAATGAGTGATTTTGCTTATGTTTTTCAAAAAGGATTGGCTGATGCAGCTCTTGCCGCCTCTTTGTTTCACTTCGGTGAACTGAAAATTAAAGACCTAAAAAACTTTTTAAGATCAAAAGATATTACCATTAGAGACTAATTATGAATAACATAACAATTGACTTCAACAAAGGAGATGGGCTGATACCAGTTATCATTCAGGACGATAAAACTAGTGCTGTTCTCATGCTCGGATATATGAACCAAGAAGCATTCAGGAAAACTCAAGAGACTAGCTTTGTTTATTTCTGGAGCAGAAGCAGAGGAAAACTTTGGATGAAGGGTGAAGAATCAGGCAATAAATTAAAGGTCAAATCAATTTTTGCAGATTGTGATGGTGATACTATCCTGATTAAGGCCGTGCTTGTTGGCCGTGCCGTTTGCCATACAGGCAGATATTCTTGTTTTTTTAACAACTTATTTTAAGGAGAATTATGACTTTAGAAGAACTCTATAACACCATCTTGTCCCGAAAAAAGGAAATGCCGGAAGGTTCTTATGTGGCTTCTTTGTTTCGTGATGGCGACGATCGGATTATCCAAAAGGTTGGAGAAGAGGCTGTTGAGGTAGTAATTGCCGCAAAAAATGAAAGTAAGGATAGACTTATTTCAGAAGCAGCAGATCTGACCTTTCACTTACTCGTATTACTAGCTTCCAAAGGATTAAAATTATCAGATATTTTGTCAGAGCTAAAAAAGAGGCAGAAGTAAATTATTGCTAAGCCCCCTTTAACAATACTTTCGGCTCTAGTACAATATAATGTGATATGAAATACAAATACAGTTTCTTCAACGACTACTCAGAGGGAGCACATCCTGATATTTTGTCTGCTTTGCAACAAACTAACCTAAGTCAGGAAACCGGCTATGGTGAAGATAGTCTGTCTTTACATGCTGTTGAACTTCTCAAAGAGAAGATCGGCAACCCGAATGCCGCTGTTCACTTTGTATCAGGAGGAACGCAGGCAAACCTTATCGTTTTAGCGTCAATGTTAAAACCGTATGAAGCGGTGATCGCTGTAAGTACTGGTCATATTTTTGTTCACGAAGCAGGTGCTATTGAAGCCACGGGACACAAAATCTGTACTGTTCAGAGTGATGACGGCAAGATTCATCCAGAACAAATTCAAATCGTTGTTGATCAACATTCAGATGAACATATGGTTAAACCCAGGGTAGTGTTCATTTCTCAATCGACAGAAGTCGGCACGATTTATTCAAAACAGGAATTACAGGCAATATCCGATATCTGCAAACAAAATAACCTTTATCTCTACCTAGACGGAGCAAGATTGGGTTCAGGTCTAACTTCGATTCGAGGTGATCTTACTTTAGCTGACATGTCTTCACTGGTAGATATTTTCTACATTGGAGGAACGAAAAACGGAGCTTTGATGGGAGAAGCAATCATAATTAACAATGATCAGCTCAAAGATAACTTCCGCTATCATCTCAAACAAAGAGGTGCGCTTCTTGCAAAAGGTAGAGTTTTAGGAATTCAGTTTGCTGAGTTATTCAAAGAAAATCTGTTTTTCGATTTAGCCAAACATGCAAATGAAATGGCGGGTAAACTCACCCAGGGGATTAAGGAACAAGGGTTTGAATTTTTAACTGACTCAACAACAAATCAAATTTTCCCTATTCTCCCCGATGTAATGATAGAGAAACTGAAAGAGATGTATGGGTTCTATGTCTGGTCTAAAATTGATGCTGATAAATCAAGTATCAGGCTGGTCACATCGTGGGCGACAAAAGAAGAAGCGGTAACTGACTTTCTTGCTGACCTAAAAATGTTAGCTACTCAATAACGTAGCTAATCTTCGTCATTCCCTTTTTACTTTTCACTCTGGTGATCTTTAGGCCTTTGAGTTCGGAAACATTTTTGACATGGGTACCGCCACATGGCATATACAAATCATCCCAGACAGCAACGATGCGAATCGGCTTGTTGTCAGGCAATTGGGGTGGAAGCGTGTAACATTTCTCCTGAGCCTGTTCCCTGGTAGACATTTCTATCTTTACTTCATAGCCTTGCTCAATCATTTGGTCGATGTCCTCCTGAAGTTTCGCTGCAGCGGATTCTATTTCTTCCGGAGCAATAACGCCTTCATATTCAACCTCTGACCATTCAGGATAATGAGCTCCTTTAGCAGGAACAAGGCTTTCGTAACCAACGTGCCTCATAGCCATATCGATAAGATGTCCAGCACTTTGTAGTTTGCTATGGTGTATCCGGCGGTCTTTATCAATTTGAAGTTTGACTTCATCGTCAACTTTGAATTCCCCGTTTTCGTAATTGCCGATATGTAAAACCTGACCCTCAACAAAACGGACTTCTTCTACATTGAAGATAACTGAGTCGCTGATGATCTTACCTGTATCGAATCGTTGGCCACCTCCCTGGGGATAAAAAATTGTGCGGTCAAGCACAATAATCTTACGACCATCTTCGTGATCGGAAATGGAAATAATTTTCGCCGTTTCGTCAAAGAGGTATGAATCCTGCATGTAAAGTAGTTCTGTGTTCATATTCATATCATCCTAACTCAAAAGTTGTTACTCCAAAAACCTTTTGTAAATCAACTTTAGATTGTTCTTTTGTATACATTCTAGCCGTTTCAAACATTGGTTTCATAGCATACGTCTCAGCTAGTAAAACTGCAGACTTATTAACTTCTGGCGTATCTAGGAAAATTTGAAGATCAGCCCCGGCAAACGATCTCATCCTCTGGAATAAAGTGTCTGCAATAACCTTGTCATCTGCAAAAAGCGGCCCAACCTTAAATCCTGTCCTACATTTTCTGATCATTCCATATCCAAGAAGGTTACTATCTTTTATGTAAGCAATTGCCAAGCTTTCTGGTTGTTTAATCCATTCCTCAAGAAACACTGCTCTCTCTGTTGGAAAAACTTGTCTATCGTATTTAAGAAGTTGTTCAAAGGGAACCTGTAGCAAAGGAATTATATTTGGATCGTCAACTTTATCATTAGTGCCAACGCCTTCATATCTAATGTTTCGATAGGCCAACTTAAACCCTGATTTCTTGTAATTCTCTTGCTGTGCCAAAACACCATCTAAACCAATGTTTTGAGTAGGTAAATGTTTGATTGCTTCATTCCAAATTTGCATTCCATAACCTTTGTCACGATACTCCGGTTTTACGATATAAAATCCCAAAAACCCAAAGCTATCGTCGTATGCAACAGAGGAGATTGATGCAATTGGTTCTCCATCGAGAAAACCTAATAAAAATCCCTTTGAGTCGGTTGCGTAGAATGCATTGCCATCATTAAGGCCTGGATTCCAGCCTTCTTTAGCAGCCCATTCGATTGAGATATTCAATTCTTCACGAGTAGTCGGACGTATTTTGTAGTCCATGACTTAATTATACTGCTAATAAAGTTTACCGCCAAGGATAGCGTCATCTTTATCTGGAGTAATCAAGACACAATCATGATTTTCATCAGGAACTCCCAAAGTTAACGACTCAGAAATAAACGGTCCGATCTGTCGAGGTGGGAAGTTTACCACGCCTAATACCTTTTTTCCGACAAGCTCTTCTTTTTTGTAATGCTTCATCAACTGAGCGCTAGAATGTTTGATTCCTATTTCAGAACCAAAATCAATTGTTAACTTGTACGAAGGCTTTCTTGCCTCTGGAAAATCATCTACCTGAACGATTTTTCCTACTCTTACATCTAATTGGTTGAAATCATCAATTGTTGCCATAGTTTGCCACCTCCTTATTAATTATTAATAGGCTTGTGCGAAAAGCCATCTGTGGTTAGCAGATTTACCGCACTTAATACATATTCCTTTCTCCTCTAATGCATTGCCCTCATCATCATTAAAAGGTAGGCACCGAGTTGTAGCTTTAGTTTCTTCTTTAATCGCTACTTCACAGCTTTTTTCTTCACACCAAAAAGCTTTTAAATAGCCTCTCTTCGTTTCCATTATAGTCTTAAACTCATTATAACTATCTACTTCTGTTACTAACTTGCTCCTATTCTCAAGTGCCTTGGAAAACATTCCAGCCTGGATCTCTTCCAAAAGTTGATCGACTTGAGTTGAAACATCATCAATTTTAAGAGAAAGCTCCTGACGATTGTATCTAACTTTTGCAGTTATTGATTTCTTGTTCACTTCTTGCTCTCCAATGACCAGAGTTAACGGCATGCCTTGAATCTCAGCTTCATTTAACCTCCGTCCAAATCTATGATTTTTGTCAGAAATCATAGATGTTCTAATGTTTGCTCTTTTAAGATTGTCTAATAATTCAATACACACCTTATCAATTTCTTCCGTACTTTCAGTAGGGATTATTGCAACTTGAGTTGGAGCAATTTTAGGAGGTAGAACCAATCCATCATTATCACCATGAGTCATGATTAGGGCACCAATGATTCTGGTTGATAAGCCAAAGCTGGTCTGCCAAGCATAATCTGTCTCGCCACTTTCAGTTTGGAACGAGATGTCAAAAGCGTCCTTCTTGGAAAAGTTTTGTCCTAAGTCATGGCTCGTACCTGCTTGCAAAGCTTTGCCGTCAGGCATCATTGCTTCTATTGTCGTGGTTAATGACGCACCTGCAAACGTCTCATTTCGACTTTTTCGACCTTTAACTACAGGTATTGCCAAATAATTTTCTACCAGGTTTCTATATGCTTCTAGCCCACTTAGGACCATTGACCACGCCTCTTCATGAGTTGAGTGAGCTGTGTGGGCCTCCTGCCAAAGAAATTCAGTGGTTCGTAAGAAAAAATAGGTTCTTTTTTCCCAACGGACAGCATTATTCCATTGATTGAGAAGGAGAGGTAAGTCTCTATATGACTGAACCCACTTGCTATACATCGCGTACATGATTGTTTCCGAAGTGGGTCTAACCGCAAGCTTTTCTTTTAATTCTTCTCCACCACCATGGGTGACTACTGCAAGCTCAGGAGCAAATCCCTCAACGTGCTCCGCTTCCTTATTGAGTAAAGACATAGGAATAAAGATAGGGAAATATGAATTCCGAATACCTAGGTTCTTAAACATTGGATTAAGAGCATCCTGAATATTTTCCCAAATCTCGTATCCATTAGGACGAATAACCATACACCCCTTAACAGGTGAATAGTCAGCTAGCTGTGCCTGTTGAATTACTTGGGTATACCACTTGCTCATGTCTTCAGTTTTTGGTGTCAGTTGTTTTTTCGCCATAGGTTTTCCTTTCTTTATTATTGCAGACTTTCCTTTAGTTTTGCTAATTTGACATAACCTGCATCCATTGCTTTTGTAAAATTGGTTTCTAAGTCTTGCGCCTCCATAGTCGTTATAATTGCTTCACTAATTCCACCTTTCGTAGACACTGATTGAATTAGTTGACTAGGCAAGAGTTTAGATCTTTCTAGTATGGCTGTAGTGCCTTTAAATGTTTGGAGTGCTAAGGTCTGACTTATGTCAGCTGACAAACCAATCTTCTTCCCATAGCCTGCTAGTAACTCAATGAACTGAGAAACGATTGCTGGACCACAGCCAGAAAGTAATGTTAGAGAATCTAGATCTTCTTCTCTTTCCATTTCAACGACGGAACCTAAAACTGACAGTAACTGCTTAATTTCATTTTTATCTTGTATGTTTCCAAAAAGACCAATGACTCCTTGGTTACAAGCCACAGCCATATTAGGCATAATTCTTATTATCTCTGCATTTTTAGAGTGCTTCTTCAGATTCCTGATAGAGACTACAGCAGCTAAAGAGATGACAGTCTTGTCTTTTAATGAGTCATTAATTTCTCCTAGCACTTGCTCTGTAACTAAAGGTTTAACTGCCAAGAAAATGATACCTACTTTTTCAGCTGCAACTATATTGTCTGAAGTTATTTCAACTCCCTGGTGTGCTAAATGAGCAAGTTTTTCTAGAGAAGGATTGGATATTAACAGTTGAGAACCGCTAATTTTCCCACTGTTAATAAAACCTTCCGCTAGGGCTTGACCAATATGCCCTCCGCCAATGATTGCTATTTTTTTATCGAATTTGTCCATTGCCATATACCTCCCATTTATATGTTGTTAATTCTTTTAGTCCCACTGGTCCGCGGGCATGAAGTTTGCCCGTAGAAATGCCCATTTCTGACCCTAAGCCAAATACATAGCCGTCGTGGAGCCGAGTAGAGCAGTTAATGAATAACGCTGCAGCATCGATTGAATTTGTAAATTGCTCAATAGCTTCTGTATCAGTTGCAACTATACCCTCAGAATGTTTTTTACTATGTTCGTTAATGAAGCTAATTGCCTCATCAACGTTCTGTACAACTTTTATATTTATAGCTAACCCCAAAAACTCCTTATCCCAGTCTTCTTTGGTCGAAATCTTTACATTCATTTTGTTCAGAGCAGTGGTAATACTAGGGATAAAAGTAGCAGCAATGTTTTGGTGTATAACAATCGTATCGATTGAGTTGCAGGCAGCTGGCTTACTTGTTTTGGCGTTAATAACTATTTTTTGAGCGATGGAGAGGTCTGCGCTTTCGTCGATGTAAATCCTGGCTCCACCAGCAGCATGAGCCAAAACAGGAATAGAAGATTTATCGAGAACACTTCTCACCAACTCATAACCACCTCTTGCAATAACTAAATCAATATATTTATCTTGCTTGAGTAAATCGTCAGTTATTTTTCTGTCACTGCTCGAAATGAAACTGACTACTTCCTTCACAAAGTTTGCTTTCTCTAAAGCAATTAAGATACAACCATAAAGAACTTTATTTGTCTCAACTGCTTCCGATCCTCCTTTGAGAATTACGGCATTACCAGATTTAACACAGAGAGCCGCGACATCGATTGTTACCTCAGGTCTTGCTTCATAGATAATTGCAATTACTCCTAAAGGAACTCTTACTTTTTTGATAGTTAATCCCTGTTCATCAAAGTTTTCTTCTATGACTTCGCCAAGATTACTTTGTAGTTTTGCGATATTTTCAAGTTTTAAGACCAAATGTTTTACTGCCTTTTCATCTAGAACTAACCGCTCAAGAAAAAAAGAAGACATACCTTTATTTTTGGAGTTGTTAAAGTCTTTTTTATTGGCTTCTACAATCTCACTTTGCCGTTCTATTAATGTCTCTGACAAGCACTTCAAAAATAGATCACGCTGTCCTTCTGTAGTCTTAGAGAGTTGACTGGCTGCAAGTTGGATGTTTTTTAAGTTAAGTGTGTTTTTCATAAAATACTTTGCAAAATAATGTTTTTAGATTTACCATCGACAATATTCGCTTGGATATTGTTCCTGCTGAGTACTTCAAGAGCTCGAAATTTAGCTTCTCCTCCTCCAACTCCATACTCGGAACCTGCCATCGTAGAAAGCATCATTAATTGGTCAGCATTAAGTAGAATTGAAACATCGGCTGCCAAAAAATCATTTCCACCAAAGCTATTAAGATCGATAACATCATTCTCGTTAATGACAGGTATCACACCCATTTTTAGATAAGTCTGAAGGAGTTTATTGACAACCTTTTTCTTACCATCTGAATATAAAAGATCTTTTGTTAATAACACTTGAGCTATCTGTAGATGCTTTCTAGAAAATATCTGTTGGAAAACAGAGATGACATAAGCCTGTCCAATTCCAGCTGCGACCATCTTTGATTCACGATCTTCGGAAGAAAAGTTAATATGGCTTGCGCCACAAGCTACCGCTCCTGAAACCACCAAAACAACTCCCACTCCTTGTTCCTTCAGAGAAACAACTTGGTCGGCAATATGCGCGACACGAAACTCATCCAGTTTATTGCGCTGGGTGAGTAGCACGCTGCTTCCTATTTTTATTGTCATTACTTTCATATATTTCTTTTTTGCCAACAAAAAACCTCGTCTTCGCCCACCAGAGAAAACTCTGATAGACAAGGACGAGGTTTAGTTCGTGTTACCACCTTGCTTCCGTTAGCTTACAAAAAATCCACCTTTTGGGTGGAGTTACAGTAAAGTAAGCTTACGCTCATTTATCTGCGCTCCGTTGCCGACACGCATTGTCTTAATTTTACGGGGGACTTCCGTCGTACTCTTCGTACGCAGCTTGTTTGGCGGGAAACCAAACTTAAACGCTTTTATATTAACTTGTACAAGCATTGTACTAAATTACGGTTCTAAGTGCAACTGCAATTCAGCATTACTATTTTGAAGCTCCAAGTATACTACCCAAACCCTGGATTTTCCCAATAAGCTCTCGTATTTTGTTTTTATTGGCAACAGGTGATGAACTACTCGCTTCGGGCGATAAACTGTCGTCAGAAGGCGCTACGGGGGCTACGGGCTCCCCATTTGATGGGGTTATGGTCGTTTCTTCTTGTTTTTGCACTAATTCAGGACCAAGCAGGATATCAACGTATTGATCCAGATCTAGCTCCTCTAAAATCATTTTCTGGAGAGCTCGCTTGCGAATCAACCAGTGTTTTACATCTGCTGGGTTGTTTGGATCAGGCTTGTCTTGAGCGATGAGTTTGTCATACAAAAGTAGTATTTGGTTAAGTCTGGCTTGTTTATCCGGTGGAATTACGGGTTCTACTTCGACAATAGCGTCAACCTGGACTTTCTTGTCTTCAGACTTAAATTCTTTGAAGTCGACAATGTTACCAACAATGCGGTACAGCTTGTCTTCACCGATAAACTCTCTGTTTAACTGAATTAGAATATTAGCAACTGTAGTAAGGGCATTGGATATGTTCTGGGCGTTCATGCTTAATCTAAGGTTGCTCTGACCC
>Ga0066639_10002964_pt1 | contig 14762 bp, 19 predicted proteins | sample CryGeyCG2114_010_2_FD_59504 | JGI IMG/M metagenome (GOLD analysis project Ga0066639, IMG submission 59504) | Groundwater microbial communities from aquifer - Crystal Geyser CG10_big_fil_rev_8/21/14_0.10 | ecosystem: Environmental > Aquatic > Deep subsurface > Groundwater | place: USA: Utah...
AGTGGTAGAACGCCGCGCTGTTAACGCGGATGTCACAGGTTCGAATCCTGTCCTCGGAGCTAAAAACGTGAAAAATAAGATTAAAAAAGATATTTTTCACGATTATATTGACAAAACAGTAAATATCTGCTATACTCATAGTGTATGGCAAAAACGTTAGCAATTTTTAAAAAAATTAAAGAACTTCGAGAGAGGTATTATCAGGTGTCGATTGGAAAAGAATCACTTCTTTTGTTATTGTCAGAAACAGAGGTTGCCGAGCAGGTGTACAATTCTAATGCAATTGAAAATAGTACACTTTCTCTAGAAGAGACAGAAAAAATTCTATTACAGATTGACCTTGAGAGATTTATTAGTGAACGTGAATTATTTGAAGCAAAGAATCTCGCACGTGTGGTCTCATATACTGAAAAACGTGCTAAAGAGCAAGTGCTGACCCTTGACGTGCTATTGTCATTACATAAAATGCTGATTAGTAATATCAGAGACGATATTGCCGGAAGATTTAGGAATGAACAAGAGTTTGTGCGAGTGGGTAATTATATTGCACCAGATCCAAAACGGGTAGTTGGTTTACTGGAAGAGATGCTTGTTACGTATAATGCGATGAGTCATGAACATATAGTTTCTCGTATTGCGAGATTTCATCTTACATTTGAACATATCCATCCATTTGTCGATGGAAATGGTCGAATCGGTAGAGTGATCAATAATTATTTACTCGTACGAGAAGGGTTTGTTCCTATCAATATAAAATTCATTGATAGGCAAAAGTACTACGACGCATTTAAGGAATTTGATGATAAAAAATTGATCACTATTATGGAGGAGATAGTGGGTAAAGCATTGACAAATAGTTATCACAAGAGGCTGGCGTATTTAGAAGGAAAAAAGATTATAACGCTTGCTGAGTATGCAAAGCAGTATAATGCGTCACATTCAAATCTGATTAATAAAGCACATCGTCAAACGATTGAAGCATTTTTGGAAAAAGGTGTTTGGAAGATTGGTGTTGAATAGAGTGATGCAGGTAATATATGTACTATGATAATTGAAGAGTTAAAAGATACAGAAAATAATGAGTTTGTTGCTTTTAAAAAGAGAGAATGGGTCTATGCTGATAAAGAACACTATGGTGACACCCTACCTGATCTCACAAAATACGAGTATACATACATAGCAAAAGAAGGTGGAAAGATAGTAGGTGCTATTGATATACTTATTGATACTGGAGTTCTATCTATAGAGTCGTTATTGGTTGCGCAAGATGTACAAAGACGTGGAATTGGTTCATCACTTGTAAAAAAGGTAGAAGAAGAAGCCAAAAAGCATAATTGCCATAAAATTTGGATTATCACAGGGTCTAACTGGAGCGCAAAGAAGCTATACGAATCGCTTGGATATACACTTCGATGTATACTTCCAAAATACTTCGATGAAAAAGATTTCGTTATTTTGGACAAAGAAATTTAAGGCTACACTCAGCCAGCAGAGTTCGAAACTCGTTCCAATATAGGAGCAAAACCGCTTAAACAAGTGGTTTTTTTGTATACCCCGGCTGGACAGGATATTTTTGATGTTATAAAATTTCTCTATATGAACTCACAATACTTAGTTTTACTACAAGGAAGACCTGCCACTGGTAAAACAACAATTGGAAAAGAAATTGCCACAAATTTACAGATACCTTTCTTCTCAAGAGATACATTTAAAGAAACAATGTTCGATTCTTTTGGTACGGGCAATGAAGAAAGTGTTGATTGGTCAAAAAAAATAGGTGCCGTTAGTTTTGAATTAACTTATGCGGTTATTGATGAAGTCCTGTTATCAGGTAATTCTTGCGTAGTAGAGACTGCTTGGGTTCCCTCGTTTGCAGAAGGGAAAATTAAAAAAATACTGGAATCTTCAAACTCTAAGTTTGTTCAAGTGTATTGTTTTTGTGATGACATTGTCCGTGAGAGAAGGTTCCACTCTCGTGCACATTCAGACAGACATTCTGCACACATGGATTCACTTCGCATAGAACAAGAAAAAAAATCAATTGAAGATAAACACCCAAAATTAAATATCGATGGTAACACTATAGATATTGATACGACTGATTTTAATCAGGTGAATATCCTAGAAATAATATGGGACATCAAATCTTTTTTAGTTTAGTTCTAACATCGTCCAGCCGCCTGAGTAAAAATTTTTCGAAAAAACTTATCTAAAATTAGATAAGTTTTTTTGTGTTTTTTGTGAAGGGAAGAAGGATTAGAACTTTTATTGGTGTATTCTAAAAAAAGAATGATATAATTAAACTATGAACACATATAAGCATACTCAAATTGGTTACCTCATGCTGATTGTTACGTTGGCTGTGCTGGCGCTTTTTGCATGGGTTCAGATTACAGCCAGACTTGAATCACCATCGGTTGACTCAGGCACAAATTTTGCCATTACTGCCACAATGGTGTTGGTTTTGTTTATTCTTACATCATTTTCTACACTGACAGTATCGATTGATGAAAACGATCTTCTGATCAAATTTGGTTATGGAATTTTTACCAAGAAGTTTGAACTGAATCATATAGCTTCAGTGCAAACCGTAAAAAATCATTGGTATTATGGATGGGGAATACGATTGTGGCTATGGCCGAAAGTGTGGATATATAATGTTTCTGGTTTTGATGCGGTTGAGATCACTATGAAAAATGACAAAGTTTATCGCATAGGAACGGACGTTCCTAAAGAACTTGAAACGGCGATTAGGCAATCCATGAAACAAGCATAGATTTCATCGTTATAAGCAAATTAGTATGTTGTTTTTAGCCAAAAAAGTTCGGCATAGGTCCCATGTATCCGAGCAAACAATGGTGAACAGGCTACAAAAAGCTTGTTTTTTGTATATAGAGTCATTTTTTAGAAGTTCGGAAGAGTTGCGTTTAGTTTTTTTATATCCATTCAGATAAAAATTTACATTCTTGAATAGAACATAAATGATATGGTAGTATTGATTTATATTTGATAAATTACGCTTATTGCAATTTTTGCTATGAAAAAATATTGTATTGATACATCATGTATTCAAGGTAGAGGAATTTTTCTTATTCGAGATATGAAAAAAGATGAAACTATCTTTATTTTTTCCGGAAAGGAAATTACTTTTACCTCGGGATATTGGTGGTATAATCCTAATGCTCTACAATGTGGGTACGCAAAATGGATTGTGCCGCGCAAAGGCTCAGCCGGCGAATATTTGAACCACTGCTGTAGCCCAACTGCAGGTGTAAAAGGTAAAAACAGAATCGTTGCTATGAGAGATTTGAAGAAAGGCGAAGAGGTGACTATCGATTATGCCCTAAGCGAAACATATCCCTTGTGGCATATGAAGTGTGGTTGCAAAGCAAAAAATTGTCGCAAGGTGGTAAAACCCTATCAGGATATGCCGGCATGGAGAATGAAAAAATATATTGATTATACGTCAAAATATATTCTTGATATGAAGATGCATCTGAACTGGAATGAGTATCTGACACTCGCAAAAGATAAAAAAAGAGCAACGATAAAATAATAAAATTTGATTTTGAATTATTAGGTAAATACTATGTTTGCCTAAGTCAAAAAAGTTAGGAAGTTACCCTGTAAGGGAAGTTAAATTAATGTTATGTATACAAAAGAAAGTGCTAATCAAATGACTTGGCAAGAATTTGATAGACTTATCGAAAAACTAGAAAAAGATATTCAAATATATTTTTCTTCCAAAAAAGAAACACTTGATGTGGTTTCGCAACTTCATCGAACCGGTGGTATTGTCGGAAGTGTGTTAGCCATCAAAATGGGGGTAGTTCCACTATTGCCTGTACAATTTAAATACAGTTATCACCCAACACAGATTCATCAAATAATAAGTGTACCTGATTTATTAGTTGATGTGCCTGAAAATATGAATATACTTTTGTGTGAGGGAAATACAAGTTCCGGTTCTATTGCAATGAGAGCTGCAAAAGCAATTCATGAAAAGTATCCTAAAGCAAAAATTTATTTAGCAACTTTGGTAAAAGTATTTGGTTGCCCAAAAATGTTAGATGGAATTGAACATGTCTTCCAGGGAGTTGTGAGTGATGAAAAGTTTCAGGCAACGGAAGATGAAAAAATTTCTTTATCATTGAGAGATGGGATTACCATATTTCCATGGGAAACTATTGAGAATGAGTTAGCTGATATCAATGCGATAGAATAGATCAGTTCTATATCGTCCAGCCGTTCGAGTAACTATTTTAGAGCCACAAAAAATCAGCTTATCCTAGCTGGTTTTTTGATTCTAACTTTTGTATGGGGTGGAACAGAGTTCAAACCGTAGTTTCTTCCTATACAAGGATAACGAGTTATCTGAAAAGGCAACTTGTAAGGATTCCTTACAAGTTCAGCAAGAGGGGAGTAGCGGAATAAGAATGGCCGTTGCAATAATTGCGGTGATGTTGAGAGCAAGATTTCGTTTTGTTTTTGTATTCATGATAAAAACACAATAAATTTATCTAAGTATATCAAAAAATAATATCCTTGTTAAGGAAAGAGTTGTTCAGAAGAAGATTTTTTTGGGAGATAAAACTTACTCAAACATATCTAGAGGAGACAACAGGCGAACCTTGACACTCAAATTAGAAATAGTTCTAGTTTTTTGTTAAACTGAAGATCAGTGAAGCAAATAAAAAATAATACAAATATCTCTACAGTATGGACTTATTAGAATCTCATCGAAGAAACATAGGCAAAAATGAAGAAGAACCTAAAAGATATCTTGATTTTGAACTTCTATTGGCGTCTTGGGAAGAAATGAAAGAAGCTTGCTATGATCGCATTTACAAAGCCTCTACCCCAGAAGAAAAGGAGCGGGGTTTTGCTGCTATGCACAAAGAAACAGAAGAATTGGTTCTGCAGCTGATTGCGGAAAAGGAAAGATTTTCTCGCGTCTTTGAAACAGAAAGAGGGTCTGTATATTTTCAAATTGAAGGTGGGAGTACTGCAAGATTTAAAATAATTGAGGCAAAAGTTGGTAAAGCACAATCGTTGTTTGAATATTATAGCATTCAAATGCCAACCGATGCGCTTTTTTTTCTTGAACCACAAGTTGCAGAAGAATTTATGAATCTGCGACAAAGTCATTCCCAGTCATTCCATTCCCAAATAATTAATAGGGAGTTTAAAACAGCTGATTATCAAACAGGTGTTCAACCGATTGAATTTATTTTAGATAACAGTGAATACTATGAGGTAGTGAAAACCTCTGACGGTTTCAAGATTTTGCCCAAAAAGGATATACCAAACTATTTTGAGCCGGCTTTGCCTAACCATGTGGGTAATAAGATAACAAAAATTCATAAATAAATATTTATAACCACAACATAATTTTTGTTATAATTCCCATATATATGAATCAAAATATATTAAAGCACTACAAACAATTTGGAATGTATACATATCCGGGTTGCTACTCGGACTATTTAAAAAATGATATTCCAAATGAAATTTGGAAAGTTGGATTTTTGGTAAGAAAAAGTTTAATACATAGGACAACCTTGGTAGCCGGAAATATCGGAACAAATAAAGATCTTCGTTTTGGAGATATGAAAAAGTTCCATGGTGGAGACAACCGGAGGATGATGTGTTGGTGACAGCGTCAGCAATGTTGGCTGAACTTTTTAGAAGAGATAAAAAAGGATTTACATTAAAAAGAAAGGCGGAAGACAAATTAATTTTGACTTGTCGTTATACAGCAATATTAATAGCTGCGATTTTGAAATCCAAAGGAATACCTTGTCGTGTTCGATCAGGTCATGCTCCGTATTTTAATATGGGAGAATTGGGGGATGTCACCACTGATCATTGGATAAATCAATACTGGGATAAAAAAGAAAAACGATGGGTAACAATTGATGATGCATATAAGAAGTTGCAGCAACCGCATCTGAAGGCTAATTGTGTTATTGACAGTGTACTTTCAAATTTTGAAAAAGATCGCATCATTTTTGCTTATCCTATAAAATACTAGTGAATAGATGTTCTATTTAACACATATTGCGGTTTTTTATCTAGACGAAACCAGATAATTTTGGTAGAATTATTTTCTATGAAAAATACTCCAATGCTTGAGATCAAAAATTTGGTAAAAACTTATGGAAAAGGAAGTGCTGTGAAGATGGCTGTTGATGGGATATCACTTGCTATTCCTTGTGGTAGTTTTTTTGGGTTACTCGGACCAAATGGTGCTGGTAAATCTACCACTATCCATTGTGTAACAGGTATTGCGCAGCCAACTTCCGGGCAGATTCTAGTTGATGGGGTTGATGTTGTGGCTGATTACAAACTTGCCAGAACAAAGGTGGGGCTGTCACCGCAAGAATTTAATGTCGATATTTTTTCGACCCCGGCTGAATTAATGGATTATATGGGGGGGTATTATAGTATCCCTCGTTCACAAAGGATTAAAAAAATAAATGAGTTGATCAAGAGGTTTGATCTGGAAGAACACAAAAATGTAAAATTCCAAAAATTGTCCGGAGGATTAAAACGAAGAGCAATGCTTGGTAGGGCTTTGGTGCATACGCCGGATTTACTTATTTTGGATGAGCCTACTGCGGGAATTGATGTGGAACAACGTCGTGATTTGTGGGAATATCTAAAAGAAATGAATAGTGACGGAAAAACTATTATTTTAACATCTCATTATTTAGAAGAAATACAGTATTTATGTAATGATATTGCAGTTATTAATCATGGGAAGATTGTTTGGCAGGGGAGTAAGGAATCATTTATGGAAGGTGGAAAGTCTGTTGAGGAAAAATATCTTGAGTTAACAAAAAAATAATATGATCAATTGGATAGGACTTTTTACAATACTGCGTCGTGAGACAAGAAGGACGATGAGAGTATCTGTACAAACACTTGTGGCACCTGTTGTTTCTGCTGCTTTGTATATTTTTATTTTTGGTACTGTTATTGGTACCCGCATTGATGATTTTGCCGGTGTCCCTTATATTTCTTTTGTATTTCCCGGTGTACTGCTCTTATCTATTGTAAATGCATCTTTTGCCAGTGCGTCTTCTGTACTATACTTTATGCGTTTTACTCGAGGTATTGAGGAGATACTTATTGCACCATTTTCGTATTTGGAAATGTTGTTGGGCTTTGTGGGTAGTGCTGTGACCCGTGCATTGATGGTGGCATTTTTGATACTGGGTGTTGGGGTGTTGTTTGGTGCTGTACAACTTGCTCATCCATTATGGTTTGTGTTTTATGTTGCTGTTATAGCATCTATATTTGCTATGCTTGGGATTATTGTAGCTCTGTGGGCTGAGAGTTTTGAACAGTTGCAGAGTTTGAATACATTTGTTATTACACCTTTTACTTATCTTGGTGGAATTTTTTATTCAATTACTTTTTTGCCACCAGTTGCTGCCACGATTACACGTGTTAATCCGTTTTTTTATTTTGCAGATGCTGTGCGCAGTTCTATGATTGGTTATAGTGAGGCAAATAGTACTATTGGATTTATTATTATTGTTGGTTTGGTTTTGACTCTTGGGTTTGTGGTTACTCTTGCTTTCAAGCGTGGTTGGAAAATTCGGGCTTAACCAAGTAGCATGCATGGCCATTGGCTAGTCGCCGTGCTGCGAAAGAGGGTGTTACCTTGACAATATTCTTTGTATATGATATAATGGCGCTATCAAATTGAGGTGTTGAGAAATGAATTTTTCTACAAATCTTGTTTGAGTTTATTCATTTATTGTTACTGTTATGCAACAAGGAACAATTGCCAGACTTACCGATAAGGGGTTTGGTTTCATTTCTCGCGAAGGTGAGGAAAAAGATCTCTTTTTCCACATGAACAACCTCGTAGACGTTGAATACAACGATCTCCGCGAAGGTGATACAGTGTCATTTGACGTTGAAGAAGGTCCAAAAGGACTTAATGCTGTCAATGTAACACGCGTCTAATAATATAGACCATTAAGATATCCTCGACTTTGTCGAGGTATTTTTTTTGTTTTGTGGTATAGTATTTGGTGACAGTTCTATTAAATTAAATAATATACTTGATATGGATCATCTAAAAAACATTTACTTAAAAAATTCAAATCTTTTTAAAATTGTTGGTATTGCAATTATAGTTATTATTGTATTGTTTTCTTTGGGCAAGGTTTTGTTTTATCCTTTTACAAACTTTAATGGAAATTTGAGTAAGGTTGGGGGGGTATCTCTTGGTTATGATAATTATGCTGTGCAGGAAGAATCCTATGATATAGATGACGGTAGTGCTAGTTTGTCAGTTAGAAATGTTGCTATTTCTCCAATCACCCCTGACTATATTGCCGGAAATGATGCTGAGAATTTTGAAGTTACAGAATATAATGTTTTTATTGAAACTAGAAGTCTGGATTCTACATGTCAATCAATAAGTAGTTTAAAATCTCGTGGTTATGTGATTTTTGAAAATTCTAATGAGTATGATTCCGGGTGTAATTATTATTTTAAGGTTGAAAAAGAAAAAGTTGCAGAGATTTTATCTTTTGTTGAGGATTTAAATCCGCGTGATTTATCTGAAAACACTCATACTATTAAAAAACGTATTGAAGATTTTACTAGCCAACAAGAGATATTAGAGCGTAAACAAGTAACTATTAACGAAACATTAGAATCTGCTATATTTGCATATGATGAGATAACAGAGATTGCCAGACAGTCTAGAAATGCTGATGCATTGGCTAGTATTATTGATAGTAAGGTGAAGATTATAGAGAGGCTCACCAATGAGAGACTTAATGTTTCAACACAGTTAGATCAATTGTTACGTGCAAAGGCAGAACAACTGGATAGATTGGAATATACTTATTTTCGAGTTGATGTTGTTGAGAACAAATTTATTGATGGTCAGGAAATAAAAGATTCATGGAAGTGGGCGGTGAAAGATTTTTTTAGAGAGATTAATACAATATTTCAAGGTATTACATTTGGTTTGATATCCTTGGTGTTTATTGTTTTACAGTATGTGGCATATTTCTTTATTTTGCTACTTGTAGCAAAATATGGGTGGATAGTGACTAAATCAATATGGAAAAAATAATGTTTGTTTAGGGCGGAATCCACTTGACAGAAGAGTTATTTTTTGGTATACTCTTCTATTCATTTATGCGTGAGCCATAGCTCATGCGGACTCGAGTTTTTTGTTGTCATGTGTGTGGCTTTGAAGAATGTTGGGTCACACAAAATATTTATGACAACTAATACACAAAATACCGGTAAATTTGCTGATCTTGGAATTGGTCAAAAGCTTTTGACTATTTTGACAAACAAAGGGTTTGTTACTCCTACACCTATTCAACACCAGGTTATTTCTGGTGCTCTAGAGGGGAAGGATGTTGTGGGTATTGCTCAGACCGGTACAGGTAAAACTCTTGCTTTTGGTATCCCAATGATTCAAAGGTTGGCACAAAATGGTGGACAAGGTTTGATTGTGGTACCTACTCGTGAGCTTGCTCTTCAGGTTGAAGCTTCACTGTCTCAGATTGGTGGTTCACTTGGGTTAAAGACAGCTATAGTGATTGGTGGTGTTTCACAACATTCACAGGTGAGAGCTATAAAGCGTGATCCACATGTAGTGATTGCTACACCAGGTAGATTGGTAGATTTGATGGATCAAGGAATTTATAAATTGAATAACGTAAATGTTATTACACTTGATGAGGCTGACAGAATGCTGGATGTGGGATTTTTGCCGCAGATTAAAATGATTTTACAGACTGCCCCACAGGAAAAGCAGGTTATGCTTTTTTCCGCTACGATGCCAAAGGCAATTAGTTCGCTTGCCAGTAAATTTATGAGACTGCCTTTGCGTATTGAAATTGCTCCGCAGGGGACTAGTTCTAAAAATATTGAACAGGAAATTTTTGTCATTACAAAAAGTGATAAGATGCGACTTCTTGATTCTTTGCTTGAAAAATATAAGGATGATACTACTTTGATTTTTTCTAGGACAAAGCATGGTGCAAAACGTATTGCTAGGGACATCCGTCATATGGGTCATACTGCTACTGAAATTCATGGTAATAGAAGTCAGCCACAACGTGAAAGAGCTTTGGAAGGATTTACTAAAGGTAAGTATCGTGTGATGGTAGCAACAGACATTGCTGCCCGTGGTATTGATGTAAAAGATATTACGCTTGTTATTAATTTTGATCTTCCGGACAATTGTGAGGACTATGTACATAGAATTGGTAGAACGGGTCGTGCCGGAAGAAGTGGAAAAGCAATTTCTTTTGTTACTCCGCCGGAAAAAGCAGACGTGAGAAAAATTGAGCAACTTATTCGTAAAACTTTACCAGTATTAGATTTGCCTACTTTACCTCCACAGAGGTCAAAAGCTCCAATGGAGCCTAGGCCTGAAGGGAGTGGAGTAAGAAGAGGCAGAAATAGTGGAAACCCCAGTAGGGATGACGCTGGTGGAAGAAATAAAGGTAAGAGTTCCAGTGGAAGTGCATATTCCGGTAAGGGTAAAAGATTTTCATCCGGAAAGAGAAATGGTGGATTTCCACAAGGTTCTTCACGTGGCAAGATGAGTGGAGGAAACAGAAGACGTAGTGGAACTCGATAAACTTGCTAGATTTAAAACAGCCATTTAATGGCTGTTTTTTTGTTTTTGGTATATTATATAAAAATGAAACATACGCTAAATCACAATGGAAAAACAATAACATATGATCTTAAAATAAGCACTCGTGCTAGAAGGATGCGTATTTCTGTTCATCAAGGTGGCCGTGTGGCAGTTACTATTCCAAAAAGAATTAGTGAATCAAAAGCACATAAATTTGTTTTGGAAAAAATAGATTGGGTATTGGAAAAGAGTCTATTAGCTCCTTCAATAAAAAATAAGGATTTGAGTAGTGTAACTCGGTTACATTATTTGAATAATAAAAAAGAAGCACTGTGTCTTGCCAAGAAAAAGGTTGTAAAATGGAATAAATATTTTGGATTTGAATTTAGTGAAATTAAGGTTAAATTTCATAAAACAAAGTGGGGGAGTTGTTCTGCAAAAGGTAATCTTAATTTTAATTACAAAATTATTTTTTTACCTGAAGAATTGCAAGATTATATTGTTGTTCACGAACTATGTCATTTGCAGGAGATGAATCATTCTAGTAAATTTTGGGATTTGGTAGGAAGTATTATGCCTGATTATAAAAAAAGAAAGAGGATGTTTAGAGAATTGTGATAATTTTGGATAATAATATTGACAAGAGGGGTAATTTATAGTAAGGTGGAGTATTTAAAAGCCTACAAAGCCTACAAAGCTTACCAGGCTTATAATCAATAATATATGAAATTAAATAAAGTTTTAAAAAAATTAAGAGAGGATCAAAAGAAAGCCGGTATTTCTGTTTTAAAAGGGGATGACTATTCTTATAATATTAAGAAAAATTCCAATCAGAAAAATTCCGGTTTTAGTGCAAAGGGGAGCAGCTCTGTAGGAGCTTCCAGACAACGCAGTATTGGTAACAGGAATTATAAGCCTACTAAAAAAATTGGATAGTACTTATACGTGTAGTTTATTTGGTATTGATTACACTGAGTTGTTATTGGATTGCACTGAATTGTGTTGATTAAGCATTGGATTATAGGAAGTGGTTCAAAACCATCGACGGAGTCGGTAGAAGATTGTTGTAGTCGAGGGTTTAAAGCTCCCGACCAGGCAACTCATTATTATTTACTTATGTACAAAAGTCGTGAACAACAAATTACAGATTTGTGTGGCGAAATGCCAAAATATCGCTTTAGTCAAATTGACAAGGCGCTTTTTGATTTAGAGAATGACTCTTGGGATGGTGTAAGTACTTTGCCAAAAGATATGAGGGATAAAATTGCCGGCCAGATTCCCTGGCTTTCTTTTTCTGTTGGAAAAATTTATGAAAGTATTAGACATGATACATTTAAGGCTGTGTTTGAAACTTCGGATAATAAATTTTTTGAGTCAGTACTCATGGCTAATAAAAAAGGGCAATGGACGATATGTGTATCCAGTCAGATTGGTTGTGCGATGCGGTGTACATTTTGCGCTACCGGAACGATGGGGTTGAAGCGGAGCATGCATTCTGATGAAATCACGGATCAATACAGGTTTTGGAATAAATTTTTGCATGAGAGAGCCGGCTCAGTTCAGAGAGGGCAAGTAGAATTGTCTTCTCATAGGATATCCAATGTTGTGTTCATGGGAATGGGAGAACCAATGGCAAATTATGAAAATGTAAAAAAAGCTATTCATACATGGATAAAATATACTGATCTTGGTCCTACTAAGATCATGGTTTCTACTGTTGGTATTTTGTTACAATTGAAAAGACTTCTTGTTGATCCTGATTGGCCAGGTGCCCGGATTGCAATTTCACTGCATAGCGCTAATCAAAAAAAACGTGAAGAAATTGTACCAACTACTGTACCGGATTTTATAAAGGATCTGGCCGCGTGGTCTCATGAATATCAAAGTAAGCTTGGTAACCGTAACCACCAGATTACTTTTGAGTATACTCTTATTTTGAATGTGAATGACACACCGGAATTAGCACATGAACTTGCTCGGTATATTAGAAAGACTGCAGTGAGTAAAATTAATGTGATTCCTCTTAATGCTGTGCATGGTAAGTCTTTTGTAAAATCTGATAGAGAGAGGATTGATATTTTTAAGGATATTTTGCGTAGTTATGATGTGAATGTTACGGAGAGGAAGACTATGGGGGATGATATTGATGCTGCTTGTGGGCAGCTAGCGATTGCGAGTGAGTGATAAGTGATATGTGCGAAATACGAAAATTACGAAATTACGAAAGTGATAAGTGACAGCTGGTATGTTGTGGAAAATTAAAAATTAAATTTATACTTCACAAAAATTTTTTCAAATCCGTTAAATCCGTTTTCTATTAATAATTAAAGATTAAAGATTAAAAATTAATCCGCACTACTTGCTAATTGTTATTTTTTATTTGTTGAAAGTGGTGTATTATGTTGGGGTATGGTGAAAAAATTGAAGAAAAATTTATTTAAATCTAAGAAGATTGATATTACAGAGGGATTCAAGAATACGTTGCAGATGATGGAGTTTACGGATAAGAATTTGTATATCACAGGTAAAGCTGGGGCAGGGAAGTCAACTTTGTTAAAACATTTTGTTCAGAATACGGGAAAAAATTATGTTATTGTGGCTCCGACCGGTGTGTCTGCTATTAATGTTGGGGGTACTACCATTCACTCATTTTTTCGTTTTCCCTTTGGGATTGTTAAGGAGGAGGATATTGAGTATCAGCCTGATAAGAGAGATTTGTTTAAAAATTTAGAAGTGTTGATCATAGATGAAATATCTATGGTTCGGGTGGATCTTTTGCATGCTGTTGATCTGGCTTTGCGTAAGAATACAGGAAATAAAAAAGATCCGTTTGGTGGTGTGCAGATAATTATGTTTGGGGATTTGTATCAGTTACCCCCTATTGTTCGCACATCTGAAGAAGAAAAATATTTGAAAGATAAATTTGGTGGAAAATATTTTTTTTATTGTCCGGCATTTTCTGATGGGGTATTGGAGAGGGTTGAATTGGAAGAAAATTTTCGTCAAAAGGAAGATATTGTTTTTTTTGACTTGTTAAATAATATCAGAGAAAAAATTTTTACATCTGCTGATTTTGCTTTGTTGAATTCCAGGTTTGAACCTTATATACACAAGGATCCTGCTATTGTTCTTGCAACTACAAATAAAATTGCAGATAGTATTAATGAAGAAAGGCTAAAAGAAATTGGTGAGAAAGAGTTTGTCTATGGCGCTAGGGTTGAAGGAGGGTTTGATATAAAAAAATCTCCAACTGATGAAGAACTGAGGTTGAAAAAAGGGGCGCAAATAATGATGATAAAAAATGATACTGAAATACCAAGGCGTTGGGTAAATGGATCAATAGGGACTGTGGTGGCGTTGGGTAAGAGTACAATTATGGTGAATATTAATGGTAATGAGTATGATGTCAGCCAAGCAATGTGGAAGGAATATCATTTTGAATATGATGAGGAGGAGGGAGACATTGTGAAACTTCCGGTGGGATCTTTTTATCAATATCCTTTGAAATTGGCGTGGGCTGTGACTATTCACAAGAGTCAGGGGAAAACGTTTGATAGGGTGGTTATTGATCTTGGTCGCGGGGCTTTTGCTCATGGGCAGACCTATGTTGCACTGTCGCGGTGCACATCTCTTCTCGGAATTTATCTAATGAGGCCTGTGAGGAATAGTGATATTATTGTGGATGATGAGGTGAAAGTGTTTTGTGGTTAGGTTATGTGCCACTTTTTATTCTGTGCCGATACCGATTTCCAAAATTTCATTTGCATTTGGAAGACTTTCTTTAATGACCGAATCAATCAATTGTGCGGCTTTTCTGAAATCATATCCTGCCATTGTAGAATCATAAATTTCCGCGGCTTCTTTTGTGAAAGTTTCTTTAGCCATAGAAAAAAATAAAAATAGACTTTTAGTTTATTTGGTTAATAGGTTTTCGTAAACATCTATTATAGCTTGGACTTCTTTGCTAGGTGATCCAACATGTTCGCCGTTTTTGAATGACCAAAAACTAATCTCTGCTAAAATATTTATTCCGTCATCTAAATGATAAATAAATCTTTTACGCATACAACCCTCTCCTCCTGTGCCAATGCACATGAAAGATTTTGGTGTATAAACGAAAGGAATATTT
>Ga0066639_10002965_pt1 | contig 14762 bp, 18 predicted proteins | sample CryGeyCG2114_010_2_FD_59504 | JGI IMG/M metagenome (GOLD analysis project Ga0066639, IMG submission 59504) | Groundwater microbial communities from aquifer - Crystal Geyser CG10_big_fil_rev_8/21/14_0.10 | ecosystem: Environmental > Aquatic > Deep subsurface > Groundwater | place: USA: Utah...
CACTTCTGAAAATACTTAAGCTGAGAATCTCGAAAATATTTCTGCGTTGTTCCTCTTTTTACCTGTTTGAAGCTTTGCCCAATATAATCAATGCACTTAGCAACTGGTGTATACCAAACTTGACCACCTGCGTCTTTTACTTGCTTGCAATAATCTACTTCTTCGAACCACACAAAATACCTTTCATCGAATAATCCAACTTTCTCTATAATTTCACGTCGGATCATAAAAAATCCTCCCCGGATTGAATCAACCTTCTGAGCTTTATTATAATCAAAATTTTCACGAATATATTTTTTCATCCCGAGTCCTCGGGACGGAAATAAATGCGGAAGCTTCAAAACTATTGCCAGCTGATCCCAGATAGTTGGAAACCTCCTAACGTGTTTAATAATATCCCCTTTATCATCTACCAATTTGCACCCAGCTACGCTAGCCTGTTTGTTCTCTTTCATCCATTCAATCATATTAAATAAAGTATTCGGAAAAACTTTCATGTCAGGATTGAGAAGAAGAATAAAATCTCCTTTAGCTTCTCTGATTCCCTGATTGCAAGCTTTGGCGAATCCTAAATTTTCTTTATTCTCTATCAGCTTTATCTGTCCGAAATCTTTTTTAATCATTTCTGCTGAACCATCTTCCGAATTATTATCAACGACAAAGATTTCAAAATTTATATTTCCCCCACTTTCAAAAATTGCCCTCAAATTCTCTCGTAATTTTTCTTTTACATTCCATGAAACTACTATGATTGATAAATCCATTTTTTGATGTCATTCTGAGCGTAAGCGAAGAATCCCGTCACATATCCTCCCTATAAGATTCTTCTACCATATCTTTCCACTCAGGATTATTTTCATTTATTAAATCTATTTTCTTTTGTCTGATCCATCCCTTTATTTGCTTTTCTCTTGCAATGGCGCTATAAATGTCATTAAACGTTTCGTAATAAACAACTTTGTTAATATTATATTTTGCCGTAAAACTATTTTTGTTAATTTTTGTTTTGTGTTGGTTGTCTCTGTTTAAGATATTATTAGTAACGCCTGTGTATAAAACTGTATGTCTTTGATTGGTACTGATATAAACGAAATAATATTTTTCTTCCATGTTTTTGCTATAAATCTACGGGATTCTTCTCTTCGTTGTCTGCCTACAGGTAGACAACTTTCGCTCAGAATGACAATAAGCTGTTGTAGCATTTAATAACGTTTTATATTGTTTCTTATCTTCAAAAATTCCACCAATTGCTCAAGCAGATACTGCTCAAAAATAATTGCAAAAATAATCATTTTGAATTCATGTCTGAGAATTGCTAATTTGCTTTTGAAATTCTGCAATCCCCAATACTTTGTATTTATTATCAACTGATTTAAAAATGACCATTTCTTTACCTGCCGGCTTTTATTTTTTCTATTCATGGCAACTTTGAAATCCCCTTCTCCCCAAGAAGAAGTTGTTCTGTCATGGAAAACCTTTGCCTCACTTATACATTTTGACTTAAATCCTTGGAGAGCCAACCTATACGCCATATCGCAATCTTCCTTATACATAAACATTTGCTCGTCAAAATATTCTCCATCTTTTTTTATTTTTTCCAAGGCTTCCAATCTGTACATGCCAGCCGCGCCTGATGGTCCGATAATTTTTGTATCATCATATTGTCCATTGTCCTCTTCGTTTTGGCCTGTGTCAAAAAAACGCAGGCCTGACATTAATTTTATTCCGCAAGTATCAATCACTTTGGTTTTGGCATTCCTTGCAAAATCCCATTTTAATACTTTGGGACTCACAGAACCCAGGTCTTCATTGTTTCCAAGTGCATTTATCATTTTTTCTATTGCATCACTATCCAAAATAATGTCAGGATTTATAACTAGTAAATATTTAGCTTCTTCATCCCAGGCTTTTTTGATTATTTGGTTATAGGCTCTGGCAAAACCTACATTTTTATTATTTACTTCTATTTCTATATCCAACTTGCCTTTCGTTTCGTCAGAAGAATAATTATTTTCTATATATTCAATGTTTTCATTAATTCTTGTTACCCGCCCGTCCAAAGCCATGTACTCATCTTGATCATGTGTAACCGGACTATCTATCACGTTTTCTGTATTATCTATTACAATTATTTTAAAATTTTTAAATGTTTGTTCTTCTAGGCTAGCCAAAAAATACGGTAAATACCTAGCGGTGGTCTTGCCGTAAGTTATAATGCCAATTATTAATTTTGTTGAATCATTGTTCATATTTTTCCTTCCCATTCTTTTTTAAATTTTTCTAAATAATTTAACATATATTTATGCCTTTCTTCTGCTATTTTCTTTCCTGTCTTTGTGTTTATTTCATCTTTAAGAAGTAAAAGTTTTTCATAAAAATGATTTATAGAAGTGCTTTTATGTTTTTTATATTCTTTTTTTGTTAAATTTGTTTTTGGTTTTATTTCAGGGTTGTGTAAAATGGCATTACTCTTTCCTCCATATGCAAATGTTCTAGCTATCCCTATAGCCCCAAGAGCATCTAGCCTATCTGCATCCTGCACTATTTTCAACTCCAAAGATTTGTTTTTTGGCTGATCGCTTGAAAAAGAAACATACCTAACTACAAATAAAATTTTTTCTGCAATCTTTTTTTCTACTTCAATCTTCTCTAAATATTTTTTAACTTTTTGAAAACCTTTTTCGATATCATTATTGTTTAATTTTCTATCAGCAATATCATGAATTAAGGATGATGCTTCTATGACAAATTTATTAGCTTTTTCTTTTTTATTTATAATTTGAGCCAATTTCCAAACCCTAAAAGCATGCCAATAATCATGCCCAGAAGATTCGAAGCCAAGTTCTTTTTTGACCCATTTTCGAATTTGCTCTATTTTTTTATCCATCTAAATTACTAATTTATCTTGCATTTTTTCTTTGGCAAAATTCTGTGCGCGTAAAAGGCTGTCAAAAGTTCCCGCATCAATCCATTCGCCCTCTACCATAGCCACGTCCAACTCCCCTTTTTCAAGATACCAATTGTGAAGCTCGGTAATTTCAATCTCGCCTCTTTCGCTCGGCTTCACGTTTTTGGCCGCCTCAACCACTCTTGAATCATAAATATAAAGCCCTGTTATAGCGTAGTCGCTCAACCATTCTTTGGGTTTTTCTACTATCTTTTCTGCTTTTTGATTCTCGTCAAACTTCACTACGCCAAATCTTTCTGGATCGCTTACTTTTTTCGCAAAAATCTTTCCTCCGCTTTTAAAATTTTTAATATCCTCAGAAAAATCATCTTCAAAAATATTGTCGCCAAGAATCATACAGACATTTTCTTTATCTATAAAATTTTCACCCAATATAAAAGCATCAGCCAGCCCCCTAGGCTCATCCTGGATTTCATAGGTAAATCTGACACCAAATTCTCTGCCTGACCCGAGTAAATTCAAATAATCTCCGGCTTGTTCTGGCGAAACTATAATCAATATTTCTTTTATCCCAGCCTTAATCAGGGTATTCAAAGGATAATAAATCATTGGCCGATTGTATATTGGCAATAGTTGTTTGCTTGTCACTTTTGTACAGGGACGCAATCTAGTTGCGCTTCCTCCTGATAAAATAATTCCACGCATGGCACTTTAAGTGTCATCCTGAGCGAGCGGAGCGAGTCGAAGGATCTCGAGATTCTTCACTCCGTTCAGAATGACATTATTATTTATTTAAATATTCTCTTAATGCTTCCTGCCAACTTCTTAATTCCAATAATTTTGTATTAAGTAAAACCGAATATTTCGGACGTTTCGCTGGTCTTGAAAATATTTCGCTTTTTACGGGATTAACCCTTATGTCAACATTTGCTTGTTTAAATAACTCTTGAGTCGCCTCATACCAAGTACACGCTCCCCCGTTTACTATATGATAGATTCCATATCCTTTATCACTCTCAATTAGTTCTTTTGTGGTCTTAGCTAGATCGGGTGTATACGTAAAACAACTTACTTCTTCATTCACTATATCTAAGCTATCTTTATGTTCTGCTAATTCCAACATTATGTCAAAAAAACTAGGTTTGCTTGTTTTGCTTTCGCCTTTTGGTCCGAACAATTTTGAGGTGCGAATTAAATAGAATTTTAAACCCTTGCTACTTCTAGAAATTAATTCTTTTTCGCCTAATAATTTACTTTTTCCATATTTATTTATAGGGCTTGGCGCGTCTGCTTCTCTATACCCTTCAATTTGCTTGCCATCAAATACATAATCAGTAGAATAATGAACCAATAAAATCTTATTTCTAACGCTCGCATCAGCTAAATATCCAACCGCATCGCCATTTATTTTTTTCGCTTTTAAAAACTCTTCTTCTGACTCCTGGCATTTATCCACCGCATTATAGGCAGCTGTATTTATAATAATGCCGGGCTTCAAGTCATCTATTTTTTTATCAATCAACCCCTTGTCTGTAATATCAATATCTTCTTTGCTCCAGCTGATAATTTCATTTTTTGTATTTTTATATACTTTATTCAGCTGATTGCCCAAATTACCCTTCCCGCCTAAAATTAATATTCTCATAATTTTTGTTAATCTTTATAGCCTCTCTTATTAACTTCGGACTATCAACATTATTATAAAATTTTATTTTATCTATATCTTTTAAATCAATCCATTCTGGCATATCAATATAACGACTTTCTTCTGTATCAATATTATCTATACTAATTTCTCCATCGATTTTATTTACCAAAAAATAAGTCAAAATAAAATTTGCTGATTTTTTGCTAAGATCTGAAGTAAAAAAATTACTTTCACATGCCACAATATTTCCTCTTTTTACTTTGAGCCCAGTTTCTTCCCAGAACTCACGTTCCAAGGCCTCGTCAATCGTTTCGTGGATGTATATACCTCCGCCAGGGAAATCATAACCGTCCCACTGTTTGGATAATAACACCTTATCGCCTTCAACCAATACTCCATAAACAGAGGGGCGAAAAAATAATTCGCTTGAATCAACCTCATGCTTTTCTCCATACCTATTATGACAAACAACTTTTTTATTTTTCATAAAACTTTCAACTTTAAACTTTAAAAACTTTCTAACTCTTCAATTTCCTCCACCATTCTTCATTATTTTTGTACCACTCTATAGTATTTTTTAAACCTTGTTCAAAGTTCGTTTTTGGCTCCCAACTTAATTCTTCTTTGGCTTTGGAAAAATCAATCGCATAACGCAAATCATGTCCCGGACGGTCAGTAATATATTCGATCATATCTTCTCCTTTTCCCATTAAATCTAATATTTTTTTGGTAAGATCAAGATTTGTCATTTCACAATCCCCGCCTAGGCAATATGTTTCTCCAATTCGGCCTTTCTTGATTATCGCCTCCACTCCCTCATTGTGATCTTCTACATATATCCAATCACGAATATTTTTCCCCTCGCCATAGACTGGAACTTTTTTATTTTCAAGTAAATTTGTCACAAAAAGAGGAATTATCTTTTCTGGAAACTGATATGGCCCATAGTTATTTGAACAATTTGAAATAGTAATTGGCAGTTTGTAAGTATGAAAATAAGCGCGGACCAAATGGTCAGACGCAGCCTTTGAGGCGCTATATGGACTTCTGGGTTCGTATGGAGTTTTTTCATTAAACTTCGGGTCATCTAGTTTCAGATGACCAAAAACTTCATCAGTAGACACATGATGAAAGCGAATATTATTTTCCCTGGCTGCTTCCAGAAGTACTCTTGTTCCGTCCACATTGGTTCTGATAAAATCAGCTGAATTGGCTATTGACCTATCCACATGAGATTCTGCGGCAAAGTGAACAATCAAATCAATATCTTTCACCAAATCTGAAACTAAATTCTTGTCGCAAATATCACCTTTTACAAATTTATAATTTGGATTATTTTCAATTGTTTTTAAATTTTCCAAATTTCCAGCATAAGTCAAAAGATCCAGATTGACTATACTATCATCTGGATTTTTATTTAACCAATAGTGTATAAAATTGGAGCCGATAAAACCCGCTCCACCAGTTACAATTAGTTTCATACATTTTGTCATTTCCGCGTAGGCGGGAATCTTGGTTTTTTACTGTTCTTCGCCGAGATTCCCGCCTGCACGGAAATGACAGAAGAAGGGTGTTTTATAAATTCTCCTTAATCTTCTCCTGCGCTTCCTGCATTTCTTTGTCGGTAAGCTTCTTGATATTTTCTAGATCAATCGCCAAGTTATGCCCATCTTGAGGAAATCTAGGCACAAGCCAAACATGAGCATGCGGAACTTCCTCGCCAAAAACCAAGGACACGACATAATCAGTATTCAGACCCTTTTTGATAGCATTGGCAATCTTTTGAACAACTTTGTAGAGTTCACCAATTTCTTCTACATCCCAAATCCATCTATAGTGTTTTTTTGGAATTACTTGAGTGTGCCCGAGATTCAATGGCCGTATATCAAGAAAAGCTAAAAAATTGTCATCTTCATACACTTTATACCCAGGGATTTCTCCGGATACGATTTTGCAAAAAATACAATCCATAATTTAGTTGAAGGTTTATAAAGTTGAAAGTAACAAAGTAACTTTATAACTTTACGAACTTTCTAGCTTTAAACTAGTTTATTTTATACGGTGAGTCTTCACGCGCCTCCCATCGAATTTCGTCAACTTCTTCTTTTTTGCCTTCTCCTTTATACAATTTATCCGGCAAATTTATGCTTAGCGCGTCAACTTCTGAAACGCACTTGTAGCCATGCACAACTCCTGGCGGAACTATTACAAGACAAGGATTATTTTCCCCTGCTTCAATTTTCATATATTCTTCGTTGGTTTCTGAATCACTCCGTCTATCCCACAAATGTATTTCAAAACTTCCAGGTCCTGCAAAAACAAAACAGTCTGACTGAAACTCATGTTCATGTGGTCCGCGGACAATCCCAGATTTAGTCATGCTTAAATAAGCCATAACTGGTTTATATTCAATTTCATCTTCACGAAAAATTTCAGTAAGCCAACCGCGCTCGTCTGTAAATTTATTTAATTTTTTTACTACAACACCCTTAATCATAAATCAACTTTTTAATTCTTTTATCTTTTTAACATCTACTACTATTGCGCCCATAATATTGTAACCTTTGTTCTCTGGTAAATTTTTTACAAAATTAACCCACTTGCCTCTCTTATGATATTCAGCCTTTCCTTTTAGCTCAAAACCGACACAAGCTTTTTCCCATTCTTTATTCCAAACTGCAAGTGCAACATTATTGTTATATTTTATATTTTTTATACTCTCTTTTATATGAGTATTAGTAATAATAATTTTACCCTCAACAACTTTCACGCAAGCTACGGCAATGGCATGCGGTTTCCCGCCCTTATTAATTGTCGCCAACGACATTGCATTCAACTCAATTAACTTTTTTATCCCTGGGGTAATCATAAAAATATGAACTTTGAGTTTTGGCCATTGAATTTTGTTTGAATTTTGAACTTTGTAATTTGAAGTTTAACTCTTACTGTCCTATATTTTTAAACAACGGCATGCCAGTTGTCGGACTGGTAGGCACATAGATTGTTCCCTGCCTGTCTTTCAACTGATTTACATACAGATAATACAGATAATTGTTGGTCAAACTTTCATTGATAATGCTTTGCGCATCTCTCTGGCCTTCTGCTTCTATGATCTTTCTTTCTTTTTCTTTGGCTTCTTTTTGCAGAATAAAGTCATATTTTTCTGCTTCTTGTTCTGCTTGCAATTTTTCTTGAATCGCATTGGCCAAATTTGCGGGCAAAGCCACGTTCCGTAGGAGCACCTGTTCAACCACTATTCCTCTTGGCTCTATTTGAGCCTTTAAGTTTTCTGAAATTTTATCAGCTGCTTCTTGGCGCTTCTCTGAATAAATATCCTTGGCCTCGTATTGCGCGATAATATCTCTAATAGAAGTTCTGATTGTTGGCCTGATAATCTTCTCGTCATAATCCAACCCTACTTCACGATAAATATCAGATGCTTTTTCTTCTTCCAAATGATAAAGAACTGTCATGTCCAAATCTACACTCAAACCTTCCTTGGTAAGAGAAGTAATGGCATCGGCTCCATATTTTTTTCCTTCTCCTTGCGCGATACTCATCGTATATTCTTCGGTTCGAATGCTCATCTTGGTGACGTGAGCCAAAGGAATCACCAGATGAAAACCTGAATTCAATTCTTCATCCTTAACTTTACCAAACAATGAATAAACTCCAGTTTCTCCAGCATCAACTATGACAATTGAGGCAAAGAAAAGCCAAGCGAGAAGCAAAATAACAACTACAGAAATAATAGTTTTTTTTGCGTTTTGAATATTTCCCATATTTTTTATATTATCTAGGTCTATAACCCTAGAAGTATTATTAGATGAATTATTATTTGAATTTGATGAAAAACTTGATGACATTTTTTTCATTTTTTTATAAACAAAAAATCCTGCGCCCAAAACTATTAATACAGGAATCACATATCTGCCCAATATTGGCAAAACAAAAAATACTAATATTAGTATCAGGGGTAAATTTTTTTTCAATTTTTCGTTCATGGTTTAAATAATATAAAAATAAAATGACAAACCAAGAGATCGTGAAAAAATTTCAGAAAAATAACTTTTATTTTATTATTTTCTTACTTTATATTTAAGTCCTCTTTTCTAATTACTAATAAAACTATACCAATTATAAGCCAAAAAATCAACAGCCAATTCAGATTGAAATAAGACAAAACCACGCCCGGCCAGACAAGCTCAAGAACGCCAAATAACACGACTGCGCCGGTTAGAACGTAGAATAATTCTTTTATATAGCAATAAGACATAAGAAAAAAGTAATAAGAATATTTAATTTAAATCTCCTGTGCTATTTATCAAACCATTCAATAATTTATAACCTTCATACGACAAAATTTTTAATTCTTCATAATCATTATCCCCCATGCATCCAAGTTTATTTGATAAAATCAACAAATTTTGTACTTCCATATTTGATCCTCTAGCTTGATAATAAAATCTAATTTTATCTTTATCTTCCATATCCTTCTGCGATGTTGCAGGTGATTGAGCATGAGGCTCGTCTTATCTGACTGATTAGGCCAAACATTTCATCTTTAGGAAAATTTTTTGTAAGTTTATATATTTTCAAAACTAATGAATTTGCTTTTTGCCAAGAAATAAGATGAGTAAAATGACGAATTTTTTGATTTTGTGCGTCCATAAGTTCTTGTATCTTATTTCTTATTACTTATTACATCTTTCACTTTTCCCCACAAACTTCTTCCTTCTAGTTCAACTTCTATACTATCTAATTCTATTGGTTTATCCTCGCTTAAATCTGCTCCTGCCATCATGAAGCTATATTCCCCATCCTCTCTATAGGCTCCTTTCAAACCTATTTCAATTTCTGCTATCTTCCAGCCATCGCTTTCCTTCGGACCAGTATAGTCAGCCAAAATATAATCTATACCTTCGCTACTGAAACTGCTATCTATTTTTTTGATGCTCGGATTTATCATAGCCTCTTTTGAAAAACTAAACACCCCATTGCCTGCAATCAAAATATCGCTTTTTTCAATCACGACTTCGCTTTCTCTATCTTCTAATAAAACGCCGAATTGTTTATAGGTTTCTTTGACATCCAAAGTTTTTTCTCCAATTTTTATTTTCTGGATGCTGGATGGATTTGTAGTTTGCGCCCTCAAATCTTTTGCATCTGTAAAAACTGAAAAATTTTCACCTTCACTTTCATTAAATTTATTCGTATGATCCGCATTTGTGGTGGCGGAGACTGCTTTATAAATCCAAATTTTATTCATGAAAGCAAGCTTTTTCTGGTGAGTTTCAATTTTCTCGGTAACAATATCATCACTTGCTTTGACTTCTACTTTGTAAACTCCTTCAGGCAAACCCACTGATTTTAATTCCAAAATCCTGTCTTCCGTGATCTCGCCTGTATCAATTTCAATCCCATCATCTTCCAAATGCAAATTGTCAATCAATTCATTGTTGTAATATAAACTTACATCAACTGGGTCAGCTTCTTTAGTTTTATTGATATCAAAAAATTTGAAAACAAAATCAAGATCTTCATCTTTGATGTATGTATAGAATCTATAATTACCTCTGATAGAAAAATTCAATACGTTTTTTTCACTGCTACTAGCATAATCAGCCAGTAAAAAATCTTGATTAAGTTCGTAGTTATACAAAGCTACCCTATTTAAATCAGGAGGATTTTCCAAAAATTTATCTATACTTTCATATTTCTGCTCTCTTTGCAGTAAAATTAAATTATCCTTTCTCACAGAATCCCACTCATTCATTAATTTATCAATAAATTTATTTTCTACTGGACGCAAATTATAATTCCAAAATTTCTTGTCCATCAAAACTCCTGTCTCTATGATTGGGGAATCACTTCTATATTTGAGAATCATTTTTGCTTTGTCAAAAGTTCTGGGAGTATAGAGAAAAAAATAAGCCAACTCACCTATTATTTTTTGCGTGCCATTTTCCGGTGTCATAACTCGTTCTTTTGGCGTTAATTTTTTCAAAAAATAAGAATCACTTTCCTGGTTAAAATCTCTGGAATAAGTAATTTTTCCTATAGGCACAATTCCCTGCCACAAAAAAAATATCAAAAAACAAGCTAATATCAGCCATAAAATAATTCTAAATTTTCGTATATTTATTTCCATACTAATCTAATGGACTTTCAATTTCTTTTAATTTATTATTTGCTACTTTGGTATAAATTTGAGTAGTTTCTAGCCGAGCGTGACCAAGTAAGGATTGTATATATCTTATATCGGTTCCTGATTCAAGTAAATGCGTGGCAAAACTATGACGAAGAGTGTGGGGCGATATATTTTTTAATATTTTTGCCTTTTGAGATGCTTCTTTTACTATCTTATAAATGCTCTCTTTTGTAATAGAGCTTTTTTTATCAATTCCTGTGAATAAATAATCATTAAAATCCTTTAATCTCTGTTGTTTTTTTAAAATAAATAGAATGCTTCCAGGTAAAATTGTGATTCTGTCTTTTTCTCCTTTTCCCTGCCTGACCTTCAACAATTTTCGTTCAAAATCTATATCTTTCATTTTTATCTTTCTTAATTCATTAGCTCTTAATCCAGAGCCATAAAGCAAGGCAATAATACATTTATGCTTTGGATTATCCGTGGAATCAATCATCATTAATACTTCTAGTTTTGATAAAATGTCTGGTAATTTTTTCGGCTTTTTGGGACGTTTTATTCCTAGGTCTCCAAAAAATTTTCTTTGCAAAATCTGCTCATAATAAAATTTTAAAGCGTTAATTGTAATATTAACTGTAGATGTTGCTTTTCCTGAATTGATTAGAAACTCTAAATAATCTTTTATGTCCTGTTTATTAATTTCCTTTGAGGACTTATAATTTGCAAATCTAAGCAATTCTTTGTTATAATAAATATAAGCTGAAACAGTTCTTCTGCTAAATCCTCGTAATATTAATTCTTGTTCTAGCGAAAGCATGGGGTCTCTAAGTTGACTGGTTGTTCTATTGTCACAAAATGAAATCATACCTCTTTGTGATTACATAATTATAATAATATTTTAACTAATCTTTAAATAAAAAACAACAAGTAATGATATCACTTGTTATATGAAATATGCTTTTCTTTTTCGGCTAACGCCTACACTTTTTTATTATAAGAACAGATTTTATTTTTAAAATACAAAAAAAGGGGGGGTATATGGTGTTTTCTCCGCTCCGCTGCGAAAAATTTATTCACTAATTATGACAAATATGGACATATTGGAAACAATAAAAAATATTAAATGGGGTATATCAAAAAATGAATATAAAAAATTATTTTCTAAGAAAAATTTTGTCGATTATTATCCCGAAGAAAAAAATGCTTTCACCTTCGTAGAAATAAATGATGATGCATACATATCCGTAAGCGCATTTTTTATTTTTCACGATAATGTTCACAAATTAGCAAGTATTGGTATATCGTTTTTTGATCCTAGCTATAAAAGACTTGAAGATAAAATAAGTCAAACTCTATTTGAAAAAAATAAACAAGTTTTAATGTCTATATACGGAAACCCAGATATTATAATTGATAATCCGCCGGCAGAATCGTATTTATCCAAATTTATAAATTGGAAAACAGAAAATTCAATAATATCAATTACGCTCCAATTATCTAAGGACTACCGCTCGCTTTTCTTATCTAAAAATATTTTATCCGAGAAATCAAATATAAACACTATGCCCAGCATTGGTATTAATATTGTTGATATACAAAAAGAAAAAGAAATTACTGACTATATCTCAAATCAATCAATCGCAATGAAGAAATCTCAACAAAATGAATTGGAAAAAGACCTTGAAAAATTATACGTTCCAATGTTCCAAGAAAAAATGAAAATTTCCCTATCACAGGCACAAAATATTTTTAATGAAATGTTAAATCGGGTAAAAAAAGATTCGGGAGGAACTGATACGGTAAATTTACCAAATAATTATGGAGACATACTTCTTAATGAAGAATCGACTAACAAAAAAATAAAATTTGGACTAGACCAAAAAAGGATCGAGGGGGTAACTAACGAAGATATTAAATGGTGGTGGAACACCCCAGATCTTTCAAGAAGAATGGCGTTAGCGATGGACGCAGCTAATAAATACGCCATGCATGAATTAATGAAAAAAAATGGACTTAGTGATGATGACGCTTGGGAAAAAATTCCAAAATATTGTCCCATATTCGGAGACCCTTACGATTCAAGCAACAGCGATAACAAACACGACCCACTACCTTTTGAACTTATGAACAGAATAAATATATATGTTGAAAAAAGAATTAAGATTAATCCAGAACAATTTAAAGAAGAAATAGAAAATTCACCAAATTTCAATTCCTTAATCAGAGAAGAAATTAAAAAGAATAATATATAATATTGATTTTTTTCTGTTAATGTGATATTTTTATAATATAACAATTGAATATAGCTATTTATTCAGAGTGCAGCGAGGGAACTAGCCCTTTGACCTGCCAGCAACCCTAAGGCAATCCGCTTAGAAGGTGCTAAATCTAGCCCGAAAGGGAAAGATAAAGGTCGATTTTTTATTTTATAAATCTTTCTCTACTCGGGAAGGATTTTTTTATTAATTAAGAAAAAAATATGGAAACATTTAAAAATCGTTATGGGTTTATTCCTATGGAGCTACACCTTAAAGATTTGCCGGAACTTTATTGCTTCCCTTATAATATTATGTTTGGTAATTATACTGTTCGTAATCAGGTATATGTTTTCGGCCATTCAATATATAACCCCGATCTAGAAAGCTTTAAGGAAAACGATGAAATGAAATCAATGAATTATTACAACGAACACAACCATGATTGGAAAGTTGAGATTACATATTACAAAAAAAGAAACGCTTATGAAGGCACTAAATACAACTTAGATAGAAGCATGTTATATGCTTCTGGTACAAGTTGGAATATGTTTTTTGCCCATTTAACTATGCTCGGTCCAACCGATGGTGAAACATGCGTCTTTAAAGAAGTTAAATAGTTTATTTTTTTGCTAAAAATGGTAGAATAGCTAGAAGACATTAACTATAACTTCCCCGGCCTATTGCTTCTAGTTAAAACGATAAAAAATACCGAAACTTGACCAAATTACTTAATATGGTATACTGTAAATAATTAACTAAACCATATTAAACATTTTGTATGACATATTTGTCACCAATCATAAAAAATCGTTTGGAAGAAAAACTATCCAAACTCAACAAACTCCGTCCCCTGCCCAAATCATCGGTACAAAAACTTCGGGAAAAATTCCAGATAGAGATGACCTACAATTCAAACGCCATAGAGGGCAACTCTTTAACTTTAAAAGAGACTTTTTTGGTTATCAATGAGGGTATAACTGTAAAAGGGAAACCCTTGAAAGACCATTTAGAAGCAAAGGATCATCACGCTGCTCTAGAGTATTTATATGATTTGATAGACAAAGACAAAAGACACACCATCTCTGAAATGCTTATACGCAATTTACATCAGATTATCATTCAAGAAACAGACAAAGAGTGGGCTGGAAGATACAGAAACGCTAACGTAATCATCGGTGGAGCTAAACACACGCCACCCGATGCTCTGCAAGTGCCACAGAAAATGCGGGACTTAATCAGTTGGCTAAACTCACAAAAAGGCAAGACAAACATTGTTGAACTTGCTGCTTTGTTACATCACAAATTGGTGCATATCCATCCATTTTTTGACGGCAACGGCAGAACAGCGAGACTCACAATGAATTTACTGCTAATGCAGGCTGGCTACCCATTGGTCATTATCATGAAAAATGACCGCAAGAAATATTATGACGTACTAGATAAAGCTGACAGTGGCAAGTATGAAGACCTAATAAAGTTTGTCGCTCAATCCATTGAGCGTTCACTTGATATTTATCTAAAAACTTTAACTCCTGCCACCACAAAACAAGAAAAATTCATATCACTGACTGAAATATCCAAAAGCACTCATTTTTCTGCCAAATACCTTAACCTACTTGCGAGGCAAGGAAAACTGGAAGCATACAAAGAAGGCAGAGATTGGCTGACATCGAAAGAAGCCGTTGAACGATATCTAAAAAACAGAAGCAGACAGAGAAAAACATCGAAATAAAGAATCTTGGCTCCGGGGCATTCACCCCCAGCCCCTCTGCCCCTACGCCAAGACAAAAATAAAAT
>Ga0066639_10002966_pt1 | contig 14762 bp, 17 predicted proteins | sample CryGeyCG2114_010_2_FD_59504 | JGI IMG/M metagenome (GOLD analysis project Ga0066639, IMG submission 59504) | Groundwater microbial communities from aquifer - Crystal Geyser CG10_big_fil_rev_8/21/14_0.10 | ecosystem: Environmental > Aquatic > Deep subsurface > Groundwater | place: USA: Utah...
CCGCCGCTTCAGCGATAAATATAGATATTACAAGTTTAGCCCAGTTTTTTATTGTCATATTTACTTATTGTTAACCTAAGATACCTAGGCGAACAGACCCATTAAGGAAAATGATCCACGATTGAAAGGCGGTGCCCCTTATTATGTCGACTATGGTAGTCAGGATAAACAGCGTTAAAAGGTTCATCAATATACTCTTCTCCAAGCTGTAGTTCTGTTTGTTCAAATACCCTTGTAAGACAAACATGGCGATTATAAACACTACGACAGAGAACATCCCTTGAGGGGTAAATAAAAGTAAAAATGAAAGGGCTCCATATGGCACAAATAATCCGACAAACCCGGCGACATAACCCAAGATAGATGCATGCGCGTTAGGATAGTGCGCATAATTAAACAAGAGATACACGGCTGTTGTTATGCCCCACCAAACCCACAGATACCCCAACAAACCATTTTTATTCATAGTATTTATTTAATTAGACTAATAATTAAATATAGCGCCACCCGCTTAGAAGATCTAATTATATACCTCTCATATGCTAATTATACTACGATTTTTAAATAATCCTCTACCCCTTTAAGCCACCCTCCTTCGAAATATTCTTCGGGCTTGAAGCCCTTCGGGTCTATCCACATCCCCTCGGTAAATAGGTCCGAGAGCTTCGGCTCGCCTTTCAAGAGTGTCGCTTCATACCCCACGGCAAATATCCTGATCTTCGGTTTCCCCGGCGCATCTTCTACCCGCTCGTGTCTCATGGTCACCACCGGCTTACCTATTTCATATTCTATTTCATCTCCCAGCTCTTCGCGCATCTTCCGCTTTATGACCTCTTCTATCGGCGCATCAAATTCATCTTTCTTTATTCTCCCGCCCGGCAAGTCCCAATGTCCGTACACATCCTTGCAAGCAAAAAACTTCCCATCTCTTTTCAAGAAAACCTTCACCGCCACATAGTATTGTTCTTTTTCCTCCAAAGACATATCTAAAGTATATCAACAAGCTAGACGCATGCAAAACTTCTTAGTATAATCAAAATATGAGAGAACAACTTGGTGAGAATCCACCAAATAGTACACACGAGACAGGTGACAAAAAGGCACAACATATCAGCAGAGAAGAGCTTACTGATCTGATAAAAACTTTGGGTTGTGAAAAATGGGTAGAAATCGGATACATAATGCAAAACGGCGAAATAAGTCCTATGAGAGCAAGAATAGTAACCGACAATGAATCTGGAAGTGGCCCAGGGAGTGGTATGTGGATTGAAACTGGTGTGGGAAGCTCGCAATTCGTTAGGCGTGACAAAATTGCATACATTCGAGAATAGATTGAATATGATCTTAGGCTAAACGTGATGCCTGTGTTGTGATTTAGTATACTTGGTACAACCAAACACAACCATCTATGAAGCTCAAAATTCTCACCGCGAATATCGCCTTCGGCATACCGAAAATGAGTAATATTTTCGTAAACGTATACACCCATCTGGTTATCCATGGCAGATCGATGCTTACCTTATTTCTAAATCCCAAAGCTCTAAAAGATAAAGCGGGCTATCTCAAACCTGCAAGATTCAAATATTTCGAGAAGCACAACAGCTTAAAATCTATCACATCTCTCATAGAGAAAGAGTCTCCGGATATTTTAGTATTAAATGAAGTCTTAAAACAGTTTCAACAGGGCGAGCTTGAGGCAACTCTAAAAAAGCTCGGCTACAAATCCATATCTTTCGGTTTTTCTCGTCACTATGATGATGCGACAGTCAGTTCTTTGGTAGCTTCCAAGGCGAAGGCTGTCCCAGTCGCCATAGATTTCCCGCAAGGCAGTCATCCGGGCGGAGGCGGTGGCATCGCAGCTTTGAGGTTCGCCGAAAGCATGCTTACCGTCATCGGGGCCCACCTTTGTTACGCAAACTTCACTTGGCTGTATGGCCCAGAAATTGAAGCAATCTCTGATTTCATTTCCAAAGAGATCGCGAGCGGCCGCAAAGTCGTCACAGCCGGCGACTGGAACGAGTCTTCCCATACCATCAATGCTTATCCCTCTTTCTCTAAATTAAATCTCAAAAACGCTGAAGCAGATATCAAGACGTGCCCGACATTTTTCCCAAAATCAAAACTCAAACCCCTTGACCACATATTCACTCCTTCAGATTGGCAGACGCTCGACGCCAAAACCGCCCCCTTCGGTTCCGACCATCTGGCTGTCATCGCCGAAGTCGAAACAAAATAATTTTATCTCACAAGAACCAGCCTTGCACTTTACTGGTATTGTGCTTAAAATTAATATGAACCTTAACAGAAAGGTACGCCATGTGTACACAGACCGAAGCGGTATCTTCGGCATCGGGTGCTAAAGCTCGTGAAATCCCCGACTTCTTTGTTGTCCCCGGCTCTGCTGTGGACCAATGGGTTATGGATTTTATTCACCGAGAGAACGAACATCTCAAAGCGAGCGCGAGGGTGCATCGGATGCTGATATGCCCCCTGCCGGAATGAAACCATTCACGGCAAAATCACAACAGGCCCAGGCATGAACTGCTTGGGCCTGACTATTCCCCTCACCTCTCCCTAGGCCCTCTATTTCATGTCGATAATATAATTGCTCAAAAATGTTTCTATCGCTCTCACTGTATCATCTTTTAGTTTTGCATTGCTTTCCGCGACCCATCGCGCAAAATTATACAGCTCTTGGTTATCAACCCTTAGCCATTTTTTATTATGAAACAAAAAGATAAAAAGCGTCGTCATCGCGAGGCGTTTGTTGCCATTTTGAAACGGATGATTTTTTATCATCAGATAAAAGAGCGTCGCCGCTTTTTTGATAAGTCCGGGATATAGCTGTTTCCTGCCGAAACTTTGAAAGGGGGTTTCGATGCATCGCTCCAGCGCGTTAGTATAACGCGTGCTGAAATCGGGGATAGGTTCATTCCAGCTCATGGTCTCCTTGGCCAGACGATGCGCTGTATATTCTACATCCACTATTGTGAGCCTTTTTATTTTCACGGCTATTCTTTGCCTAAGAGTTTTAGCGTTTCCCCATATTCTTTTACGACCTTTTCTACCGCTCTTTTGATTTCTTCTTTTTTCTCTTCAGTTAAAACATTCTTTGGTTTTCCTTGAATAAATTCGTGCGCATCTTCTATCGAAATAGCATAAGAACGCCCGATTTTTTGAGCCGGAATATATCCCTTCTTTATCTTGTTAAATACAGCAATACGGCTGATGCCCAGCATCTTCGCAAGTTCTGCCACAGATATAAACTTATTATTTTTTCCTTTGTTTTCCATAGTTTTCCTTGTTAACTGTCATACACGAATAATGTTAACAAATGTTAACTTTATTGTCAAATCCCCTACGGACAATATCTCGCCTTCACAAACCCCGCCTTCACCGCCTCCGCTTCCGAGCAGAAATACTTCTCCCCGCGCGCAGTATCCACTTTCACTTGCGCATAGTTATTGCACCCCGTTAGAAAATAAGTTTTGCCAAATTCTCCGGTAGATATATTCCCCTTGATATCGCACTCTGCCTTGGCCGGCCCCATGTCCGCCTGTCCGTGTTCTCCGGGCGCATAGTCGCAAGCGCTCCACAGCCCTCGCCCCGCCTTCATGGCCTCTTCCCGCTTTTCGAGCAACATTCCATAATACAAACGGTCCCGCGGGTTGCTCCTCGGCGTCGCGTATCCACCTGCCACCATATATTCGCTGGCCAAGATGCTGTCTTTGGTTCCCGAAACATCCAGCAAGATCGCATAGCGCAAGAGCCTGCCAAAGTCATCCGTATCCGTCACATCTTTGCGCAGTTCCACATCCTTTCCGGTCAAGAGTTGCGAGAGAGCGTCCTTAGATTCTTGAAAGTAGCATTCGCCCACATCCGGCGCGTCTATGCCAGTCAGTCGCACGACATCCCCGTCTTTTAATTCGATAGTATCTCCATCTATCACTCGCGCCACCGTGTACAAAGTCGCCTGCCCAGATCTCATTCCAGCCAATTCGCTCTGCTTCACCACCGTGTATCCGCCGTATCCCGCCGCCGCTAAAATAGCTATCAGTGCTGTCATCGAGATTTTTTTACGAGAAGTCATCCTGTAGTGAATTTTTAATTTGTTAAATTTTTCGACTTATATAAATAATCTTTTATTCTTCTTTTTATCAATCTACCACCCTGTGTTGTTTTTAAATATTTTTCCCTACGTTTTGCGTCAGTTTGTTCCTTACACGCTTCGTAATATATTACATTCCAAGGCATATATCTTTTTGTAGAAAAATTTAACCCTTGATTATGTTCGTTTAATCTCTTTTTTAAATCTGAGGTATAACCAATATACAATTCTCCATTTTTATTGCTTTGTAAAATATAAACATAGAACATGATCGAATTAAAAATCTACTACGGGATCATGTTGGAATTATAGCATTAAAATATCTTAATACGTATTCGAATACGTATTTTTTAAGTTTTTATTTTATGTCTAAATGCGAAAAAATATCAGGAAGGTTTTTGAATTTTTGTATTAAATCTTCAATTGCTACCGTGTGATGAGGTATATTTTCTTTAGTTTCAATATGTTTAAACATCTCTTCTACTCTGGGCGCTATTTTTGGTGCAGAAAATATTCCATGAGTAAAATATTGAGTTCCGATTTTCTTTTGAAGATTCATAATATGATCATGAACAGATGCTCCTTCAGCAGACCACTGCATAGCATTTGCTCGAATTGTTGTTAGTTCTAAAACGTAAACATTCTTCTTAATAAAGAAGTAGACATCTGGATATCCTTCTTTTCCACCCAAAGCTGGGTACATAATTCCAAAATCATCAACTCTACCATTCCATATTACATCATCAATTTTACCTAAATCTTTATATGTTTTGAGTAGTTTATAAAATAAATATTCCAATCTACCACCTCTCAGCTGAGAAGTATTAAAATTATTTTTACCAGTTATGGAGCTCACCATACTAACATGGTGAGCATACAAAGGATCATAATCTTTACTATTTATTAATTCTAATATTTTTCTTTCTAGGGTTTGCTGATTATCTTCCTCTTGAACACTTCCTTTTACACTGGGCAGGGTAAACGCTATTTTATCCGATATAATTTTTCTTTTCTCGGAATGAAATAGTGTCGCGGCAGAAAAACTAAAGAAATCAAATTTATACTCCTCATCCTCAAAAAGCGCAACACTAAATGTTGACGAACTAGAAGCTACACCGGAGGAAGTTTCCTTGCCCTCATTACTATATATACGAACATAACATTTCTCAGGCATATTGGTTATCACCTCAACAAGCAAAGGGGGTCGTGTTCTATTAAAATCACCAAAATATTCTACCCAAAGCCGTAAATTATCGCCAAAATCAAAGGGCTGAACATTTTTATATGTTTCCAATATAGAAATAATTTCATTTTTTGCTTGTTCCTTTATATATAGGTCGCCAGATTTTCTTTCACATAAACCAGTTGCAACACACAGACCTATGTAATAACCAGCAGTAGGTGCTTGTACTAGTGTTAAATTACCAATTTCAGTATTTTTAAAAGCCTCAATTTCTACACTTCTTCTATCATATGGTAACTGCCTAAAAGTTTTAATTTTTTCAACTACTAAATTAAATTCGTCTTCCTTTTTCATTGAAAAAACAATATATCCTAATTCTTCTTTTGAAAGGTATTTTAATTTAAGTAATAATCTTAAGGTGACCCGAAACGGGAAGAGTAAAATGTTAACACAATCTTCTCTTATTACAGGGTTTGAAATCTGTAACTTGTTCATCTGATGTTCTACAATTTCAGATTGCAAAATTTCTTTTCCATCATTAGAAACTATCTTTAAATTTTTTCCTAAACCTAAAACTGAGCCGTGCTTTTTAAGCAATTCAAAACCAGCATTTGTTACATGCATAGTTGATGGTGTAGTAGAATTATCAATTACAATAAAACCTAAATATTTTATTAAAGCTTCTAACGTCCTTCTTGCAGATGGAGATAAAGGTTTTCCTCTTTCAGTAAGACCATGCCTCCCAAGCAAAGTGTTAAAAGATTCCTGCTTCATCGAAGTCCAAGATTTACCATTAAAATTATCTTGTGAAAGAATTTCAACAGAACCAATTATTTGATGAATATTTTGTCTCTTGGGTATATGCCATATTTCCAGGCTTCTTGTTCGTGTCATACTTACTTTTCTAAAACTAATATGTAATCTTTTGGGATAAAACCCCCTCGACCAGATCTTGGAATGCGAAGATATCGATTTCTAATGACATAAGAAAAATTAACTCTTTTTTTATATCCCAAACCCTTTGCTATTTTCAACAAAATACTTGACGTGTCAACTTCAAATCCTCTAATTCTACTATTTCCAACAACTATACAATAAAACCCCCCTTTATGTAAGCAATCGTAAACTGATTTTAGATTTTCCTTCATCGCTTGAAAATATTTAAATGTTACCCAAGCCCTTTTCTTATCCAATGAATATATTTTAGACAAAACTTCATCAAGTTCTTTTAGTCCGTAGATAGGAATTTCATTAAAAGTTTTAACTTTTTCTGAGCCTATTTGATGGTCATAAAGTTCATTTAATTTCTTTCTATCAAAATCATCAAGCCAAAAATTCTCCAGCTTTAGAGATCTAACATAGTCAAAAGCATTTATATAAGGGGGAGATGTCATTGCTAGACTAATTTTCTCTAAGTTTAGAGATTTTTTATCAATTTTTCTAGCATCAAAACCTATTATCTTAACCTTAGATTTATAATTCTTAGAAAAATCTTTAACCGCATCTATATATTTTAATAAATTTTTTAAAAACTCATCAAAAACAATCACATGATCCTTTTTTATTTTAGTAGAAATATACGGTTTAGGTGACTGGTTATCAGCTTTTGAAACTTTTCGTATTATTGATACTAATACTATCTCTAAAAAGTCCTTTACTTTTCGATTTCTAAATTTATGAAAATTGCTGTGAATCAAAAAACGAATAAAAGCTAAATCTTTTATATTTGACTCTGAAAACCAATAAGAAATTAAGTCTTTGTCAGGAATATATGAATTAATTTTATTTTTTAATTGGTCAGTTTTTTTTATCGATACTTGATAGTTGGAAAAAAAATCATCAATTATAGAAAAATCCTTAGAAGACAATGGTGTTGTTTTCACTGTGCTTAGTAATTTACTAAGAGGATCAATATCAACACCATAACTTGGATATCCTAAAAGGGATGCTTCTACTAGTGTAGTTCCCGAACCCATAAATGGATCAAGGACGCCGTACTTTTTTGTTTTCTCTGAGGCATAATTTTTTATAAACCAACGCGGAATATGTGGTATAAATTTACATGGATATTTAAAAATACCGTGAGTAGAACTTGAGACACCTGAAGCTTTAATTAAAAAAGTGTCTCCATTTTTTGGTTTAGAAGGGATATCACATACTTCTATAATTCTTTCGTCTTTTCCTTGTTCCATGTTAGTTCTTTTCTAAATAGATAATACTTTCTCTGAGATACCTACGATATTTTTCAGTTTCCTTATATTGCTGCGAACTAGTAATAATATTACGAGCAATTTCAATAGAAGAAACATTGAATCCTAAATGTTTAGCAAATTTTGCTAGAAGTAAATCAGTTGGAACAATAACTCCCCCGTATGCAGAATTACTGACGATGATTACACAAAAACCACCCTTTTTAAGTCCGTTATAAATTTCTGTCATTGATCTAAACATGTCGTTAAAGTAAGCTTCTATCATTTTTGGAATCCGCTTATCCCAAAGTTTTTTTGATGAAAGTTCTACAACCAAAGCCCCCAACTCTGGAACACTTCCTACTGCAATATTAGAATCTATTTTATATCCATTTAAGTGAGACCTAATACCTTTTTTCCTTAGAACCTTTAAATCAGGGTATTCTTTAACAAAAGAACCCATCCAAAGCTCTACTTTATATATCTCAGTATAATCAAAACAGTTAGCATATGGAGGTGAAAAAATTACACCTTTTATAGAATTCTTTTTTGTGTATTTATTTAAATTAAAACAAGTATCTTCAATGACAGAAATATTTCCATTATTAGAGGTGGCAACAGCAAAATTTAAATCATTTTGAATATTACTAATTGCTTTAAAAAATAAATCCTCAACATATTCTTTGTCTCGGATAGTTTTTTTTATTGTTTTACGGATCTTTAGTCCATTACCAGCTTTTCTGTAATTTGATGATTCTTCTAAAATACCTAACCAAGCTAGTTTTAGCAGGTCAGATACTCTTTTATTTTTTATTTGATCAATTTTCTCTTTTAAAGATAAAAGGTAAAATAACGCATCTCTGTTAAACAATTGTCCGATTGTTGAGATTTTAGGTATATTGACTTTCTGTTTACTTTTAACTTTTTTTAGTGCAGAGACTTCTTTTACAAACATCGCAATATCTTGTTGCTTGTAATCTTGAGTTTTAACTTTTGCTAAAAATGCAGAAAAGGGATTTATCTCAAAACCAATACTATCACATTTGTTTATTTTTGCTTGTAAAAGAGTACTTCCACTACCACAAAAAGGATCGACTATTAGGTCGCCTTGCTTTACATTATATTTATTAAGAATTTGATCAACTAATTTTATTGAATATCCCTCTTTATAGCGATACCATCTTTGTATTGAAAGATCTAGATCAGAAGCATAATTAACAAGACTCTTATATGTTGCAGAGTTAATTTTTGGATAACTAACATTAAATTCTGTCTCAAGAGAAAGCAAATAGTTATCATTAAAGTTTGTCATAAATGATGGGTCCATTATAACATTTTTCAGTAATTATATTTTAATCATAAAGAAAAAAGCCAAAAAGTATTAAAACCTAGAATTTTGTATGGAATTCTTGAAAAATCTTTGTGGGTGACCATAAAATATCTACTTAGGATTGAATGCCAACTCGTTACATTTCATAAGTGCCTTAAATATTACGCCCATGCTATCTTCAAACTGTTCTTGAGTAATTCTCTCTGCGACATCTTTGGCATATTCCACTTTTTTACCATCCGTTACTAACTGAGCGATCTCAGTAGAATTTTTAGTGTATGGGCTCGGATAATATTCTTCTAATGATTCTGAAGTTAATTCAAAAACTTGGCTGTTCTTAAAAAGATACGGGTACCCTTGTTTAAACAGATTGTATTTTGTTTGTTGATTAGAATTGGGCTTATCAATCAAGACAATGGCTTTATTTTTGTATATTGGATTATCAGCACCGGCCAAAGGAGAAAATAATTTGTGCACAGCAAGAAGTGTTGGCTCTTGCTCGTCCAAATCACCACTAGCAAATAAAACCTTTATCCCAGAAAATTTTGTCGAATAAAATCTTCGAATCACAATCGATACAAATTCAAACTCACATTTTCCTTCAACGATTAAAAAATTCCTTGGCAATAATAAATCCGCAGGGCTGCCACCCAATAATTCAAAGATTATGTTAATTTTCCCTAAATCACCAACGAGATTTATATCAGTAATGCCATTAGTTTTCTCGACTTTAAATATCCTTTGCATGTCATTATTGTCTACTACCAACACCGATGAATGTGTATTAACTAGAACCTGGTCTGTCGCACAAATATCAAGTAACGCTTTTTTAAGAGCTCTCTGTGCCGATGGATGCAAATGTAATTCAGCTTCATCAATCATAAATAAAAATGTGCCACCACCAGTTTGTTTTTTTCTATAATCTGCAAAAGCTTGAATGATTGATAGCATTATTGCCCTCTGCATACCGTCTCCTTTTGATTCAGCTCGAGTTTCTATACCATCGTCCACTGTAGTATCAAAACTTTTCAATAAATCAGTGAAATGTGGTGGGTTAACTCCAAACTTCACCTTTGTGCCATCAGGAAATTGTTTCTGTAAATATACTTCGACTTGAGTCCCCAATTTGTCGAGTTCTTTTCTTACCTCAGAATCAGCGTTGTCAAACAATTTTGTAAATTGCTTTTTGAAATCGATGTAGTCTTGAGAATTTTCAATGATCGCTGTCAAAACACCTGACAACATCAAACCTATCGGATTTTTATCCTTATATTTCGATACATCATCAAGTCGAATCTTGGTATTTATATATTCAAGCTTTGGCAAAAACTCATTTATTGCCGTATCCAATCCTTGAGGATTACCTTTATCTTCTCCCTCTACAAAATACTTTCTCTTGTGATCAGAACTAGATTTGACTACAGAAAATGCCTTAGCATCACCCAGTATATTTTTAATCTTCGTCTTACTTGCATCAGTTGTAAGTTTGTCTATATCAGACTGGGTAACATCATCGAAAATAATTTCAACTTTTATTTGGTTTGATGTGATTTTTTGGCAATGCTCTTCCTCATCTGATGACTTGGCGTTATAAAACCACTCAATGGCCTCAAATAAATTTGTCTTACCATGATTATTCTGTCCAATAAATACCGAAAATTTACCTAGCTCAATCGTTGCATTCTTTATTGATCTATAATTCTCAACTATGATTCTAGAAATTTTCATATTTGTACTTCAATAACCTTAGTTGCGCCATTCTCGAAAATACCCCCCCGCAAACGGCAGCATCAATTCTACTTTCCCTCCCAGTCTATTGCAGTCTTTTGCAAAACACTACAATAGGCTTTTCACCTACTTTTTCCCTCCTTCGCGATGCTTCGGAAGGGCGCGCCAATCCTTCACCTGAAATCCCCCGCGGATCTTTTTGACAACCACCTTTTGGCGCTCTTTCCAACCCAATTCTTTTAGCAGAGCGACAGGTATAGAAACAGAATGACTGCTCCCATTCTTTGTAATCTTGCGCACATTCCTCTGACTATATTTTTTATCTGCCATAAATATTAATATACGTATTCGTATACGTATTCAAATACGTATTCGTATACATATCATCTTACTCCTCCCGCCCTATAAACTCAAATAACGCATTACCCCACCTCAACCCCCCCACCTCAACCCTCACCCACCCCATACCACCACACTAGTATGCTGATATGTATATTCCAAGTTACTTTAGTTTGTTAAAGTAATTTACCCAACTAAAGTAATTATTTTGAAGTCTGTTGAGCTTCAATAATAGGCATAAGATATTGATATACACGCGTCTGTTCGGGCGTATCCTCAAATTTTTTGTATAAAACTGCTTTATCATCTTTTATATCTCCCGTGTCATAATCCATAAACCAGAGGGAAAATGGATCCATATCAAAATGATTATCGTCAGAGAAATATATGCTTTTGTCAATTAATGCATGTCGTGTATTTATTACTTGTTCAATTGGGGTTGGGTCATCAACTACAACCGAAGCTCCCAGCGCATAGTTAACCAACTCAGAATTAAATTCTTGAGATATTTTCTGTTCTGAATAGTCTAATTCCAAATATTTAGATAACTCACGGAGAATCGTTTCGAATTCATTTGCTTTATCTATCAACTTATTCCACGCCTCCGCTGAAACACCTTCAGGAACAATATTTTTTACAAAAGAACCTATTTCCCCCTCATTGATATAATCTTGTAAAAGAGTTTTTAATTTTTCTACTATTCTTGGATCCATTTCTGTCAAAGGCCTAGACTTTATAACCTTTAAAAAATGAGCAGCTCTCTCTGGTCTTAGTAAATCTGAATACTGATACTGGTCGGTCAAAAGGTGTTCAAAATTGGAATAATTAACTCTTTCTGAAGAGTTAGCTACACGTGGCAGTGGTTTCTGTGGAGGAGACATCTTTCTTATCTGTGATCCGGATTTACCGAATATTTCCGCTAATAATCCTCTTTGTATAGAAATATCAAAAACTCTTTGATGTATTTCCTCGGGCAGAGTAATTTCTGGAGCAATTGCAAACATATAACTCTCGTATTCAAAAACATCACCAAGTTCTTCAGAAAAGAATCTACGTAACAACCTAGTTGAGTCTGGGTTCATGGTAAGTATGGTACTAAATTCATCTTGTTTATTAAATTTTCTTGCAATATATGAAAAAAATAACACATCTTTGAGATGAATTGCTACTTTTTTTTCGAGTACCGTAATTTCACGCCAAGCAAGTGTCTGTGCCTCATCTTTTTTGGCACCCAATCTTGAACCAATGGAGTTTTCGATTGCTAAAGCTACACTTATGAAGTGGTAGTAAAATGCATGAATATAACCTCCAACAATGTTTTCGATATCAGCTGAAATCTCACCATTCAAATAATGTAATCGACTCTGAATAAACTCCTTTAGACTTTTTTCTTGATTTTCGATAAATTGTCGCGGAGCGTGATACCTTTGCAGTTCTTGTAATAAAACAAGTTTTTGCGCTAAACCATATTCTGCAACATCATGATATGTATTATTATGTATCCCTGACACCTCTACACATCCAATTCTGTTGTGTCCGATCTCATGGGTTCTTGTATAATCCATAGCCTCTTTATCATCGCTTTCAACTACAAAACAAAACGGTGTTCCTGAAAGCTGCCATCCTCTCACATTTTCTGAACGTGGACGCAATTTATTTTTGTCCTCTGGTTTAATGAAAACCACGATATCATAGGGAGTAAACTCAATCTTTAAATTAGCAAAATTCTCTCTCAGATATACACTCAGGGCATCGTCCGATACTGCCTTGGCAAATTCGTCTGGCCCCATTTGATATGCCGCCTTCAGATTTTCAACTTCATTTCTCTTTTTTGAAATATTATCAAGAAAATGCAAAGATGCATGTAAAAATAAGTTTTCAGAATTACTCAAAGTCGATAGATTTTGATTTTCTAAAATATCAGAGGCCTCTACTAAAGCAATCTCTTGACTTTGAATTCGCTCAAATTCTTTGTTTTCACTGTCGGAAAAACATTCATAAAGAGTTTCAACACTAATCTCTTCATATGTGTCTTCAGAAATCTCTGGATGAGCTTTTTTATACGTCGCAAAGATTTTCTGAAAAAAAAATTTTTCTTTATTTCTTAGTGATATAAACTTGAGTTCAATTTCTCGAATCTTTTGATCTCTCTGTTCCATATCTTTTAATGCTTGCTGCGCCTCTGGAAATTGATGACGAAGTTGAAGATTTCGTTCATTGGCCCATTTAGCAAATTCCTCCGGACTAAGAGAAGAAACGTTCGGATCGTCTAAATCTTTTTTTAAACCAACAACAATTTTAACCCTAGTCCCAAAAGATTCGCGTAATTGTGTCGCTTTTTCTCGTTTATCTAGAACCTGACCTAGCTTTTGTTTAAATTCAAAATTTGGTAATTTCATTCTGTAAAGAATTAAAAACGTATTAATATACGTATTCAAATACGTATTCGTATACATATCATCTTACTCCTCCTCCCTCATAAACTCAAATGGGAATTTTGAAAACCAGCTTTTCAAAATTCCCTTCTCTCTCTTTCCCTTTCCCTCTCACCCCTCTCACTCTCCCGCACCCTCTAACCCCTCTTACCCAATATCATCACACTAGTATGCTGATATTTAATACCACCTAGTTCGCTAAAGTAAAAAGTTGACAATTCATCAATTTTATGTCAAATTTGCGATTAAATTATGAAACTGTCCTTTGTTAGTATGATTGCCAGCCTCGCGCTGGCACTCACCGGCTGCACCACGACGGGGGTGATCCGCCCAGACCGCTCCATAAAGCCGTCGGAAATTACCAAATTCCGCGACAAAATTACGTTCTGGGTAAACGTACCTTCCGATCAGCCTCTCTTTCAAGAGAAAGAGGATCGTCCCCTTCTCGGGAAAGTCGAGTTCATTTGCGACCAGAAAGGGGTGCTAAAGAGCATCCGCTTGGTTGTAAGAAATAGGACCGTGTATCACTGCACGGTGAAACTGGACGGCTCTTATGATGTAGCCGTCTCTCCGAACACCCACTATCTGGAACCAGAAAAGTGGGAACGGTACTTCAGGGAGAAATTGCTTCCACACATAGGGGAAGCAATTCCTTGGTGACAAGTATAGAAAACAAATCAGCCAGCACGCCTTTCGGTGTACTGGCTGAAACTTTTTTATACACTTAACTCCCCAAAAAACTCAAAAAAGTTTATTTTCTATGTTTAAGCCAAAGCTTTTTGAAATACGATATTGAAAGAGTGGAAAGCAGAAAACCCAAAGTCGGAACAATGGCATTTATAAAGGGTTTCGGTAGCTGAGCGAAAAAGAAAAACAAAACTATCACGATGTAGGTCAAAATAGTAATGAGAACTTTGCGAGCTCCGCTCGTCTCCCATGCTTTATCCATCTCTACCCTTGCATTCCGCTCTTTGATCTCTAAAATTTCCTTCTCGATTTCCATATATTTATTATAACAAAACCCCAATGCTGCGGGTCAGGGACTCGGTCAGGCGTAATTAAATAACTCTAATTTCTTCTCCCTCCTCCAGCCTTTTATTTCCGCTTCCCGACGGCGGGCTTCCTTTAATGTACTAAGGGTTTCAGAATATTTCAACACAACAGGCCTTCTTATCTTTGTATAATGCGCGCCGTATTTAGAATTATTGTGTTGTTCAAGCCTCCTCTCTAAATTATTGGTGCATCCCACATATAGCGAATTATCCGCGCATTCAAGTATATATACAAAATACATTATATCCAATTATATCACTTCCTCATTTACATTCGTCAGTGTCTTCATCTCAAAGACACAATGGGCCGAAGGCTCTGAGGAGCTTTGCGACGAAGAGCTGCGGGTCAGGGACTCGAACCCCAATACCATCCTCCAGAGGGATGTGTCCTACCATTA
>Ga0066639_10002967_pt1 | contig 14759 bp, 29 predicted proteins | sample CryGeyCG2114_010_2_FD_59504 | JGI IMG/M metagenome (GOLD analysis project Ga0066639, IMG submission 59504) | Groundwater microbial communities from aquifer - Crystal Geyser CG10_big_fil_rev_8/21/14_0.10 | ecosystem: Environmental > Aquatic > Deep subsurface > Groundwater | place: USA: Utah...
AAGGTAAAGGATTTGCGGGAGTTATGAAACGTTGGAATTTCAAAGGTGGCCCTAGGACTCATGGTCAAAGCGATCGTGAACGCGCTCCAGGTTCAATTGGTCAAGGTACAACTCCAGGAAGAGTCTTCAAAGGAAAGAAAATGGGTGGTCGAATGGGATCCGACCAAAAGACAATCAAGAATCTAAAAGTGGTCAATGTTGATCCTGAAAAAAATGAAGTTAAAATCAAGGGTCCTATTCCCGGTGTTCCAGGCGGACTTGTTATTGTTAAAGTTTTAAAGAAAAAGGAGGCTAAAAAGGAATGATAAAAATTGATGTTTATTCAGCTAGTACTGGCAAGAAAACAAGTATGAGTTTGCCAAAAGAGTATGAAGTCAAGCCAAACAAAAAACTATTGGCTCAGGCGATTCATGTTTACAGATCGAGATCTCATATTGGTATTTCTAAAGTGCAAACCCGTGGCGAAGTAAGTTTAACCAAAGCAAAATGGTATAAACAGAAAGGTACAGGTCGGGCAAGGCACGGAGCTCAGTCTGCTCCGATTTTTGTTGGTGGGGGGCAAGCTCATGGTCCAAAAGGAGTTAAAAGAGTTTTGACTTTACCTAAAAAGATGAAAAAAGCGGCACTGCTTACGAGTATTACTTTAAAAGCAAAAGATGGAAAGCTTTCGGTGGTAAACGGTTTGGCAAAAGTCACCAAAACTAAAGATGCTCAGAAATTAGTGGATGTTATATCGAATAAAAAAATTACTTTAGTAGTGGGAGAAAAAAGTGAAAAAACCGCACGCGCTTTTAGAAATATTAAGAACGTAAAGCTAGTTAATTTTAATAATTTAAATGCGTACAAAGTTTATTTAGCAAATAATTTGGTAATGGATAAATCAGTATTAACCAAAAAGGAGGAAACAAAATGAAAATCAAACCAGTTCTAACTGAAAAAACTATGGAAGCAGCTAAAAAAGGAGTCTACACTTTTTGGGTTCCAAACAGTTTGAATAAACACAAGATCAAGAAATTGATTTCAGAGGCTTATGGAGTTCATGTGACTAGTGTCAAAACATCTAATTATAGAAAAAGCACTAGGAGAAATATTTATCAGAAAATTGTTACTACAAAAGCTAAAAAGCGGGCAATGGTGACATTAAAAGACAAGGAATCAATTCCTGCTTTTGGAGAAAAAGAAAAGAAAGGAAAGAAAAAATGAAACTAAAACGAATATTATCAAAAAAATCAGGTCGATCGAATGGTAAAGTAACAGTAAGACATCAAGGTGGAAGGCACAAAAGACACCTAAGAAAAATAGATTTTAAACGAAATAAACATGATGTTTGGGGAATTATTGAGGCTGTTGAATATGATCCAAATAGGACTGCGAACATTGCCTTAGTGCTTTACGAAGACGGAGAAAGACGATATATTATTGCACCTGTAGGATTAAAAGAGGGTGATAAAATAATCGCATCAACAGTTGCCCCTTTGGATATTGGAAACGCATTGCCACTCGAGAAAATTCCAGCTGGTACACAAATTCATGGGATTGAGATAACACCCGGTAAAGGTTCTCAGATGGTTAAGAGCGCGGGCTCTTTGGCTGTGATTCAAGGTAAAGAGGAAGAGTTCATTTTGGTTAAATTACCATCTGGTGAGATCAGAAGATTTAAACCAAATTGTTGGGCAACAATTGGCCAGATTAGTAATGTCGAGCACAAAACGAGAGTAATCAGAAAAGCAGGAACGAAACGAAGAATGGGAATAAGACCAACCGTCCGTGGAGTTGCACAGCATCCTGGGTCTCACCCTCATGGTGGTGGTGAAGGTAGAAGTGGTATTGGGTTAAAATATCCCAAGACTTATAAAGGTAGACCTGCTGTTGGTAGAACTAGAAAGAAAAATAAATATTCTACGAAGCTTATTATTAAGCGTAGAAAACCAGGTAAACATCAAACAATTATAAAATGAGTAGAAGTAGCAAAAAAGGACCTTATGTAGATGAAAATCTTGTAAAAAAGATTAAGTCTGGTATGGGAGAAAAGAAAAATCCTATTAAAACTTGGAGCAGAAACAGTTCGATTTCTCCTGAGTTTGTTAATAAATATTTTTCAGTCCACAACGGCCGGGTTTTTATTGAGGTTTTTGTGACTGAAGACATGGTTGGGCATAAATTGGGCGAATTTGCTCCTACTAGAACTTTTAGGGGACACGGACAGGTTGTAAAACGTATTGTAGAAAAAACTTAATTTAATAAACATATGGAATACAAAACTGTACAAAAACATATCAAGATCACGCCTCGCAAAGTGAGGTTAGTGGTTGATATGATTCGAGGAGAAAAGCCCGTCAAAGCTGTAAAAATTTTGCCTTTGGTTAAAAAAAGCGCTGCTGGCCCATTGAGAAAAGCTATTAAAACTGTAATTGCAAATGCTGAGAGCCAAGGAGCAAACCCAGATGAGCTCGAGTTCAAAGAAATTCAAGTTGGACAAGGACGAAAAATGAAACGTTTTAGGGCCGGGGCCAGAGGACGCGCCAAAGGATATGAAAAAAGAATGAGTCATTTAAGAATAATCGTATGGGACAAAAAGTAAATCCAATCAGTTTTAGAACCGGTAATTTTAAACCTTGGAAATCGCGCTGGTTTGCCAATAATCAAGATTATAAAGATCTTTTACTGGAAGACATTAAAATCAGAAAAGTCTTGATGGAAAAATTAAAAATTGCTGGAATCACGGGTGTTGAAATTGAAAGATTACCCAAAATTATGAATATAATTTTGACAGTTTCAAGGCCAGGTGTTGTTATTGGCCGAGGTGGAAGTGGAATTGAAGAAGTTAAAAATGAGGTTGTTAAGGTGCTAACATCGGTTCGTGGTCATAAGCCAAAAGACACAAAGATCGATATTCAAGTACAGGAAGTTAAAAATCCTGATCTTTCGGCTCAGCTTGTGGCAACTAGAATTGCCCAAGAGCTTGAAAGAAGGCTTCCTCATAGGCGAGTTGTTACGAGGTCAGTTGATAGAATCATGCAGTCGGGTGCAAAAGGTGTAAAAGTTGTTTTAAGTGGTCGTATTGGGGGTGCAGATATTTCACGAGTTGAAACTTTCCATGAAGGCTCAATTCCAACTCAAACATTGCGTGCCAATATTGATTACGCTCAAGTACCGGCTCTTTTAAAGAGAGGGTATGTTGGTGTAAAAGTTTGGATTTGTAAGGAGGACGAAGAATAATGTTGCAACCTAAAAAATCAAAATACAGAAAAGCATTTAGAGGTAAGAGACGAGGGAAATCCTATCGTGGAAGCGCTCTTGCTTTTGGTGAATATGGAATAAAATCTATGGGAAGAGCTTGGGTAAGCGCCGCTCAAATTGAGGCAGCAAGGCGTGCAATTACAAATAGTTTGAAAAGAAAAGGTAGGGTTTGGATTAGAATTTTTCCAGACAAGCCAGTTTCCTCTCGCCCAGCAGGTCAGAGAATGGGTTCTGGTAAAGGAGACGTTGATCGCTATGTGGCTGTAATTACACCAGGGAGGATACTCTTTGAGGTTGCAGGAGTACCAAAAGAGATGGTTGATACGGCATTTAGTAGAGCTGCAGATAAATTGCCAATTAAAGTAAAAGTTATTTCAAAGGAGGAAGAATAATGAAAAAAAGAGAATTAAAAGAATACAGGGAAAAAAGTAAATCTCAACTTACAAAAGATGTTGAAAAATTACGAAAAGAATATTTTGAAGCTAAAATGAAAATTTCATCGGGAGAAGAGAAAAATTTAAAAAAGGCTAATCATTTAAAACGTGACATTGCACAGATATTGAGTATAATTGGCGAGCCTAAAAAAACTAAAAAATCATAATGAAAATATTTCAAGGAAAAGTGGTTAAAAAGTCAGGAGAAAAAACTGCAAAAGTGGCGGTTGAACGTGTTGTGGCTCATACACGATACAAAAAAAGATTAAAAAGAACCAAGTTTTACTTAGTGCATGATGAGATAGGAGTAAAAACTGGGGAAGTTGTAAGGTTTACCGCTTGCAAACCCTTTAGCAAGCTAAAGAAATGGAGAATTATTGAAGAGAAAAAAAAGAAGGGAACTAAAAAATAATGGTGCAATTAAGAAGCATGTTAAATCTCGCTGATAATTCTGGTGCAAAAAAGCTAATGGTAATCGGAATTTCAACAAAAATTGGTAAAACTGCTACTGTTGGTGATGTGGTTAGATGTTCTGTTAAAGGCGCTGATCCAAATGGAGCTGTTGCCAACAAAGAAAAAGTAAATGCTGTTGTAGTTAGGACAAGAAAGGAAGTTGGCAGGAAGGACGGCACTTATGTGAGGTTTGATGATAATGCAGCAATTGTTATTGATAAACAAGGCCTTCCAAAAGGTACTAGGGTTTTAGGGCCAATCGCTCGTGAAGTTCGTGATAAAGGCTATACGAAAATTGCATCGCTTGCTAAAGAAGTTATCTAAATTATGTTAAAACTAAAAGTCGGGGACAAAGTAAGAGTTACTGCCGGAAAAGATAAAGGCCGTGAGGGCACAATTGAAAAAATTTACCCTAAAACCGGCAAGGCGGTTGTGCCTGGAATTAATGTTTATAAAAAACACATTAAAAAAGCGCTTGCTGCTGATGGGAAAGGCGGAATTTATGAGCTTCCAAGGCCTGTTAATATTTCAAATTTGGTTTTACTTGATCCAAAAACAAACAAACCTACAAGAGTCGGTTTTAAAGTTGAAGGTGGTAAAAAATTAAGAATTAGTAAAAAAAGTGGAAGTTTATTGGATATTAAATAAAATAGATGGACAAACTAAAAGATAGATACGACAAAAAATACCAGAAGGAGTTAGCCAGCGAGTTTAAAATAAAAAACTTGATGGCCGTACCTAGAATAACCAAAATAGTGGTTAATGTGGGGATTGGCGATCTTGAAAAGAATCGTGATGGTAGAGAAAAATTGATTAATGAAATTGCGCAAATCACTGGTCAAAAACCACGCATCCAACCAGCAAGAATTTCAGTTGCAGGTTTTGGAATTCGTCAAGGCATGCCAGTTGGTTTAACAGTTACTTTGAGGGGAAACAGGATGTATGATTTCTTTGAAAAATTTGTATCTGTGGTTTTACCGAGACTGCGCGACTTTAAAGGCGTTTCACCTAAAAGTTTTGACAAACAGGGTAATTACACAATTGGTTTAAGAGATCATACAGTTTTTCCAGAAATTGACCTTTCAAAAGTTGATAAACCACATGGCATGGAAATAACATTTGTAACCAGCACAAAAGATAGCAAGTTGGCACACAGATTATTAGAAATCATGGGTATGCCCTTCAGAAAAGAAGAATAAATATGGCAAGAACAGCAAAAATAGTTAGAGAAAGTAAGAAACTAAAATATAAGAATAGATATACTAATCGATGTCGTATTTGTGGACGATCGAAGGGTTATATGAGAAAATTTGGACTTTGTAGGCTGTGTTTTCGTGAACATGCGACAAAGGGAGAAATTCCAGGAGTAAAGAAAGCAAGTTGGTAATACTATTATGACAAATTATCCAGTAGGTGACTTTTTAGTACAAATTAAAAATGCGGCTCTCTCAGAAAAAAGGGAGTTTAATCTGGTGAGCACAAAATTCATTAAAGCTGTTGCGGATGTTTTGAAAAAAGAGGGAATTTTGGAGGAAGTAACGCTAGATAAGGAAAAAAGAAACGTTACTGTTCGTTTGAATTATCACAAAAAGAGACCAGTTTTAATCGACTTAAAGTTGGTTTCAAAACCAGGTCTTAGAAGGTATATGGATGTTGATGATTTAAAGAAAAAACGAGGTGCATCGTTTTTGTTGCTTTCGACGCCAAGTGGTGTCATGGTCTCGAAAGATGCAATTAAAAAGAATATTGGAGGAGAAGTAATAGCAGAAATTTGGTAAATAAGATATGGCAAGATTTGGAAAACTACCAGTAGAAATACCAGAAGGGGTCAAACTCGAAATTGAGAAAAATCGAGTTAAAGTTGTTGGCCCAAAAGGGGAACTTGAACGAGATATACCTCGTGGAATTGAAGTTGTTAAGGAAGACAATATTGCCCATGCGGTTGCAAAAAATGACAAAAAAGCGAATCTGGCTCATCAAGGGACAACTCGAGCTCATTTGGTAAACATGATTAAGGGCGTAACTGAAGGCTGGCAAAAACAACTTGAAATTAATGGACCGGGTTATAGAGCAGAGGTTCGAGGTGATGATTTGGTTTTAACTGCTGGTTATTCTCATCCTGTCACAATAAAAGGTGATAATGTCACTTTTAAGGTTGAGAAATCATTAATCACAGTAGAAGGAATTGATAAGGATATAGTTGGTCAAACTGCAGCTTTGGTTAGAGACGTTAGAAAGCCAAATCCCTATAAAGGAACTGGAATAAAGTATGCAGACGAAATAATCAGAAAGAAAGCAGGTAAACAGGCAACAGGATCTGCCGCAGGTTAAATAATATGATAAAGAAATCAAGAGAAACCAGAAAAAAAAGAATTAAGGTGAAGATTAGAGGTATTGGAAAAGTGCCAAGAGTCAGCGTGTATAGATCAAATAAATATTTGTATGTTCAAATAATCGATGATGAAAAAGCAGTTACTCTGGCTGCTGCTAAGGGTATGAGAGTAAAAGAGGTAGCCGAGGATTTGGCTAAAAAGGCCACTAAAAAGAAGATTAAAAAAGTCGTTTTTGATCGAAGTGGATATCAATATCATGGTAAAGTTAAGGCTCTAGCTGAGGAGTTGCGGGCTCAGGGTTTAGTTTTTTAAGATATATGAAAGACGAATTTGTAGAACAAGAATATAACGAGACAGTAGTTGAGATTAAACGTGTTTCTAAAAAGACAAAAGGCGGAAATCAAATGAGATTCACCGCACTAGTTGTTGTGGGAGATAATCAGGGTAAAGTCGGAGTTCATTTGTCAAAATCAAAAGACGTACGAAGCGCAGTTCAAAAAGCTTTTAAGCACGCAAAGACTCACATGATTCATGCTCCTTTAAAAGGGACAACAATTCCATTTGAGGTTAGAGCAAAGTTCGGAGCTGCTAAGATATTATTGAAACCGGCGCCTAAAGGGAGTGGAATTATTGCAGGTGGACCGATGCGAGTAGTTTTGGAAGCTGCTGGAATTCATGATGTGGTTGGAAAAATCCTTGGCACAAACAATAAGACGTCAAATGTTTATGCTACAGTTGAAGCATTAAAAGATTTAGCAAAATTGGAAGAAAGAAAAACTAAATAAAAATGGATAAATTACCATCTGTAAAAACAATTAAGAAAAGTAAGAGAGTCGGGCGAGGTTATGGCAGTGGAAAAGGTGGCCACACAGTGGGGCGTGGGCAAAAAGGGCAAAAATCTAGGTCCAGTACTCACATTTTGTTTGAAGGAACTAAGTTAAAGAAATCTTTATTGAGGCGGCTTCCTTTGCAGCGAGGTAAGGCAAGGTTTAAAGCCTCTCCAAAGCCAGTCATTATCAAGCTTGATTATTTGAATGTTTTTAAGGCTGGAGAAAAAGTTACTATTGATTCGCTTGCTAAAAAAGGAATTGTTAAAAAAGATGAGGCCCAAAAATATGGGGTAAAAATATTGGGAGGAAAGCTCGATAAGAAGTTAACTGTCACAGTTCCCGTCTCAAAATCTGCGGGCTTGGTTATTGAAAAGCTCGGCGGTAAAATTAATTAATGCTAGGCCAAATTCTAGAATTCTTGCATCGCAGCTGGGCAACACCTGCGATTAGAAAAAAAATACTCATTACTGCAGCAATACTGTTTGTATATCGTTTAGTGGCCCACATTCCTGCAGCAGGAATCGATAGAACTTCTCTTCAGGCACTCTTTTTTGGAAGCCCTCTTTTGTCACTTCTTGATGTATTTTCAGGTGGTACTTTGGCTAATTTTTCAGTTTTAGCCTTGGGGTTAGCTCCATACATTAACGCCTCAATTGTTATGCAATTAATGACCTATGTTGTGCCAAAATTTGAAGAATTATCTAAAGAGGGCGAGCTTGGTCAGGAAAAAATTAATCAATACACAAGATTTTTAACGGTTCCTCTGGCCATTTTCCAATCATTTGGAATTTACACCCTCTTAAGGTCACAAGGAATAATTCCTGGCCTTGATACACTTTCTGTGATTGCACTAGTTGCTACCATGCTCGGTGGGACAATGCTTGCCGTTTGGATGGGCGAATTAATTACTGAATTTGGTATTGGAAATGGTGTGTCATTTTTGATTCTAGCTGGAATTGTTGCTAGGCTGCCGGTCTCCTTGGGCAGAACAGTTACGACATTTCAGGCCGATAACTTATTAAGCACTGGTATTTTTCTAGTGTTTGCGGCGGTGATAATTGGACTAATAGTCTATGTAAATGAAGCGACAAGGCAAATTCCTATCAAATACGCCAGGCAATCGAGGAGAATGTCCCCCCAAATGTCAGGTGCTTATATTCCTTTAAGAGTGAATCAGGCGGGTGTGATTCCAATTATTTTTGCGGTTTCCTTGGTTTTAATGCCATCAATGATTGCGCAATTTTTGAGCGGCATGCAAAATCCACAACTAGTATTGATCTCAAGACGGCTAACACAACTTTTTAATCCACAATCGATTACTTATAATCTTTTTTACTTTTTATTGGTTTGTGGTTTTACTTATTTTTACACCTCCATTGTCTTCAATCCGGAAAAAATTTCAGAAAACTTACAAAAAGGCGGGGGTTTTATTCCTGGGATTCGTCCTGGCAGTGCAACGATTAAATATTTAAATTTTGTGCTTAACAGGGTAACACTAGTTGGAGCCGTATTTTTGGGGTTAATTGCTATTTTGCCGTCAATTGCTTCAGGATTTTTTGGTTTGCAAAATCTAGTAATTGGAGGAACTGGAATATTGATCGTTGTTTCGGTCATTTTGGAAACCACCCGTGATATGGAATCGCAGTTGATTATGAAAAAATACGATAATTTATTGCGATGAACATTGTGATTTTAGGCCCTCAAGGTTCAGGTAAAGGTACTCAAGCAAAAAAACTTGTAGAAGAATTTGGCTTTTTTTATTTTGAATCTGGAGCTTTTTTACGAAAATTAGCTAAGACCAACAAAGAAATTGACCTAGTAATCAACAAAGAAGGCAGGCTACTTGAGGATCAAGAAATGTTTTCCTTGCTCAAGAGTCACCTGAATCAGGAAAATACTTATGATAATATCATGTTTGACGGTTATCCACGCTCAATTGCTCAGTATCACCTGTTGCGAGAGTTTTTACAGGAACATAAGAGTGAGGTAAATTTAGCAATTTTATTGGATATTAGTGAAGAAGAGACAATTAGTCGCCTTTCGGCGCGTAGAATAGATAAAAATACAGGTAAAATCTACAATCTTATAACAAATCCTCCACCAGATAACATTAGCGAGGCTGACTTGTTGCAAAGGGAGGATGATCAAGAAGAAGCCATTAAAACACGCCTCAGGGCCTATAGTGAGGTTACAGAGCCTCTTCTTGAGGAGTTTGAAAGGGATGGTATTTTGACTAGAGTCGACGGAGAACGACCTATTGAGGTGATTTATCAAGATTTAAAAGAAATTATTAAGAAAATTGAATAAATTAGACGTAAAAACACCAGAAGAAATAAAAACCATGGCCGATGGGGGCGAAAGGCTTGCTGAAGTGCGCGAAATGCTTCGCGGTGCAGTAAAAGCAGGTGTAACTGCTGCTGAGATTGAAAAAATGGCTGTGGAAAACATTAAAAGGCTAGGTGGAAAACCATCTTTTACGACGGTTCCTGGTTATCACTGGGCAACCTGTGTAAACATCAACGATGGGGTAGTTCACGGCATCCCTAAGCCTAGTATTAAGTTCAAAAAGGGTGATTTAGTTAGTGTAGATGTGGGCATGTATTACAATGGGTTTCACACGGACACGTCCTTTAGTGTGGTTGTTGGACAAAATAAAGAATTGGAGAGGTTTTTGGAGATTGGAAAAGAGGCCTTAAACAAGGCAATAAAAAGTGCTAAAATTGGCAATACCATTGGAGACATTTCAGCAGCCTTTGATAGTGTTTTTGACAAGTATGAGAATATCACTGCAATTCATTCTTTGACTGGTCACGGTGTGGGTAGGGAGCTACATGAAGATCCTTATGTGCCATGTTATGTTTCTGGAACCGAGCATGAAGCTATTAAAATTGTTGAGGGTATGACTCTTGCCATTGAGATAATGTATGCAAAGGGGTCTGGAAAAGTGAAAGTGGAGAGCGACGGTTGGACAATAAGCACGAGAGATGCTAAAATAGCAGCGCTTTTCGAGGAGACCGTTGCTGTTTCTAGCCACGGTCCAATTATTTTAACGAGATATGACAAAAACTCAAAACATAAAAGTTAGAGGAGAGATAATCGAGGCATTGCCAAACACAATGTTTAAGGTTGCCCTTGATGATGAACGTGAAGTTTTAACCGTACCTTCGGGAAAAATGAGACGTGGGTTTATGCGTCTTTTGCCTGGAAGTAGGGTTATCGTCGAATTAACACCCTACGATGACAAGCGTGGAAGAATTGTCGCAAAGGCTTAATTTTTTAAAATGAAAGTAAGATCATCTGTTAAAAAAATTTGTAAAGATTGCAAGATTGTTCGGAGAAAAAGGGTGCTTTATGTGATTTGTAAAAATCCAAAGCATAAGCAACGTCAAGGTTAATTAATATGGCAAGAATTGCAGGAATAGAATTAAAAGACAATTGGAAAGTAGATTACGCACTCACAAATATCAAAGGAGTGGGTTGGTCCCGTGCAGAAGAAATCTTAAAAGAATTAAAAATTGAAAACAGCAGGAGAGTTTCGGATCTTTCAACTTCAGAAATATCTGATATTGTTACTTCACTCGAGAAATTCGATATCGAAGGTGAGCTTCGAAGAAAAGTTAGGGAAAATACGCAGCGCTTGATCACAATTGGTTCTTATCGTGGAATTAGGCACAATAGAGGCTTACCATCACGTGGACAAAGAACCAGATCTAATGCTCGTACAAAACGAGGTAAGAGGAGAACAGTTGGAGCATTCAAGAAAGAGGCATTAGCTAAGATGACAACACCAAAGAAGGAGGACGAAAAATAAATGGCTAAATCAAAAGAAGTTACAAACGGAAAAATTTATGTTTCGGCAAGTTTTAACAACACTCTTGTAACGATTACTGATGAGGGTGGCGGGACAATAGCATGGGGATCTTCAGGTTCTAGTGGATTTAAGGGAACCAGAAAAGCCACACCATTTGCCGCAACGACTGCAGTTGAAAAGGTGGTAACTGACGCAAAAGAAAAATTTGGATTAAAAGAAGTTGAGGTATATATTAAAGGGCCTGGTCCAGGTCGAGATGCTGCTTTAAGAGCAATTAGGGCGGCAGGAGTTAGGATCAGTTTAATCGCTGATGTAACGCCAATGCCACACGATGGGCCACGTCCAAAGAAGAAAAGAAGGGCTTAAATTTATTATGGCAAGATATACAGGACCAAAAGACAGACTATCAAGGCGAGAAAATTATGATTTATTTGGCAAGGGAGCCAAATTAACTCGTATTAATATTCCGCCTGGTGTTCATGGGCCAAAGGGAACCTATCGTGGTAGACCCTCTGAATATTTGAAACAACTTCGTGAGAAGCAAAAAGTTAAGAGGCTTTATGGGGTTCTTGAAAAACAATTTAGGGGATATATCGACAAGGCTGAAAAAACCAAGGGAAATACTGCTGAGAAACTTTTTCAGCTTCTTGAAACCAGACTTGATAATGTTGTATTTAGACTTGGATTTGCTAACTCCCGGCCAATGGCCAGGCAGCTAGTTACTCACAGACATGTTTTTGTAGATGGTAAAAGAGTTAATATACCCTCTTACCAAGTAAGGAAAGGGCAAACAGTTTCGCTTTCAGATAAGGCTTTACAGATGCCTGACGTTAAAGAGTTATTGAAAGCAAAAGAGGCAAATTTGCCTAAATGGTTGCAAAAAAAGGCAGCTGCAGGTAAAATTCTGCGTCTGCCTGTAAGAGATGACATTCCTGAGCCTGTTGATGATCAAGCAGTAATTGAATTCTACAGCAGGTAATAAAGAAGGAGGTGATTTTATGGAGCCAATATTCGAAATAAAAGAAGAAAAGAAAGATGAAAAATACGGCAAGTTTGTAATTAGCCCGCTTATCGCTGGGTATGGTGATACCATGGGATCAGCATTGAGGCGAGTTCTGTTAACAAGCCTTACTGGTGCTGCAATTACAAAAGTAAAGATTGCCAATGCAAAACATCAATTCTCCACCCTAAAAGGTATGAAGGAAGATGTTTTGGATTTTCTCTTAAATCTTAAGAAAGTCAGAATTGACTACAAGGGTGACGAACCCGTAAAAGCTACAATTTCTGTGAACACTGCAGGAGAAGTTAAAGCGTCTGACATTAAAACTCCTGCTAATGTCAGAGTTGCTAACCCAGAATTGGTTTTAGCAAGCCTTTCTAAAGGAGCAAAGCTTGAAGCAGAATTAGAAATTTCTTCTGGAATTGGTTACTCACCAGCTGAAGAGAGAGAAAAAGGCCCAATTGGAATTATTCCTCTGGACGCCAGTTTTTCGCCAGTTGTTCGAGTAGTGCCAAAAGTAGAAGAAACTCGTGTTGGTCGTGTTACCAACTACGACAGATTGAATCTTGAAATTTGGACTGATGGAACAATCGATCCAAAAGATGCTCTTGTTGAAGCATCAAAGATTTTAGTTTCTTATTTCAGTCAAGTAATTAATCCGAAAAAGGTTGAAAAGGTTGAAGAGAAAAATGAAGATGATGGAATCGGACCAGTCGGTAAACTATCTGTTGAAGAGATTGGTTTACCAACAAGAGTTGCTAATGCACTTGCAAAAGCTGGTTTTGATACAGTTGAAAAACTTGTTAATGCTAAGCGTGATGATTTGGTAAAAGTCAGAAACTTAGGAGATAAGTCAGCTGAAGTCATCAATAAAGCACTTAAAGAGAAAGGAGTACAGTTAAGCCGTGAATAAGAAAGTTTTTGGAAGGAAGCTTAGCCGGAATCGAAATTCTCGAAAAGCGCTTTATAGATCCTTGGTTCGAGCCTTGGTTCTTAGTGGTCAAATAAAGACTACACAGGCTAAGGCACGGGCTGTTCAGCCTGAAATCGACAAGATAATGACCTTGGTTAAAAAGGGAGATCTTGCGTCCCAAAAAAGGATTTTAAGTAAATTAGGTAATGACAAAGAGGTTTATAAAACACTTTATGAAAAGCACGCCTTGCTTATAAAAGATCGCAACTCTGGCTTTACCAGGTTAATGGCATTACCTGAAAGACGAGGGGATAACGCGAAGATGGTGAGCTTGAGCTTTGTCGAGGTATCACAACCAAAGCCGGTAAATAAAGCCAAAAAAGAAACTAAAACTAAAAAATGAAAAAGACATATCACCCAACAAAAGAGCAAGTAACTCGCGAGCGTCATGAAGTAGATGCTGATGGCGAAGTCTTGGGTAGATTGGCTACACATGTGGCAACTCTTTTAATGGGTAAGCATAAAGCAACTTATTCACCACATATGGATCCGGGAGATTTTGTCACAATAAAAAATGCGTCAAAAGTAAAGGTTACTGGTAAAAAAGCTTTACAGAAGATATATTACAAACATTCAGGTTACCCAGGGGGGTTAAAGGCAGTAAGTTATAAAAAATTAAGTACAGAGCAACCTGAAAAAGTAATCGAGCATGCTGTTCGCGGGATGCTTCCTAAGAATCGTTTGCAAGATATTAGGATGAGAAGATTAAGGTTTACCTAATAATATGCCAAGGAAAAAAGCAAAAAAGAATTATATTTATGCAGTTGGGAGAAGAAGAACAGCATCGGCTCGTGTGAGGCTTTATCGTGGAAAAGAAGAAAACTTGGTAAATGATATTCTAATTGGAAAATATTTCCCAGGAGACGCCATGAGAACAAAATGGCAATTGCCATTTAAATTAACCGATACATTAGGTAAATATTATGTGACTGTGAAAGTCTCAGGTGGTGGAAAAAATGGCCAGCTAGACGCTGTAGTTCATGGAATTTCTAGAGCTCTTTGTTTGGCCAAGTCTGACAAGTTTAGAGAGTCTCTTAAGAAAGCCGGTCTTCTAACTCGTGATTCCAGAAAGAGAGAAAGAAGAAAAGTTGGAACGGGTGGACGTGCTAGGCATCAGAAACAATCTCCAAAGAGGTAAATTATTCCTCGCTTTTTACCCAAACAGTGTAGGCTAGCGAACTGTCTGGATTGAAAAATTGTTTTAAAACTTTAGCTTGCATGCCGTCGCTTAGTTTGCTTTCAACATTGCATTTAAATCCGTCTATCACCAAAACATTCTTTTCCAGTGGGTTTTGCTTTGGTCCTGGGAAAATATCCCCTGATGGGCATTCGCTTTGAGAAAATAGAATATTTTCATATTTCCAAGGGCCATCACTTCTTCTAATTGCATCGGTGTTAAATTTTTTTGGGTCTAATTTATTAAAGAAAGCAAACCATGGGTAAGGGTCGTCTGGGTCATTTGTGACAACAACCTCCTCATAATTATTATGCACTTCGTTTAAATAAAGTACTAAATCATAAGTCCCATAATTTCTCCAAGACCCTATTTTATCGGCAGCTCTTGTTGTGTAGCTTAGACCAAATTGCACGAGATTAAATAAATAAAAAATTATTAGTAATCTAAAAACTGTTTTTAGTAGAACAACTTTCTTGTTTATAAAATGGGTTATCCCAATGGCCATTAA
>Ga0066639_10002969_pt1 | contig 14752 bp, 16 predicted proteins | sample CryGeyCG2114_010_2_FD_59504 | JGI IMG/M metagenome (GOLD analysis project Ga0066639, IMG submission 59504) | Groundwater microbial communities from aquifer - Crystal Geyser CG10_big_fil_rev_8/21/14_0.10 | ecosystem: Environmental > Aquatic > Deep subsurface > Groundwater | place: USA: Utah...
TTTGTTTCAAAAGTCTGCGGGCATAACTTTATTGAGATCTCCACAGAAATCTTATTAAAAAAATATACAAAAAAATCTTATGAAACTCTCGAGTTAGACTATGTGGGAGTAAAAACTCCTCAGTTTTCCTATAATAGACTAAAAGGCTCAAACCCTGTTGCACATGTTGAAATGGCCTCTACAGGAGAAGTTGCGTGTATAGCAGATCATTTGCAAGACGCTTTTTATAGCTCCTGGCTTTCAACCGATCAAAGCCTAAAAGGAAAAAAAATTCTCCTAAGTATAAGCGAATATCACAAAATTAAATTATTGGAGCATATTAAAGGTCTTGAAGATACTGGATGGGATATTTTTGCAACAGATAGCACTCATGATTTTTTAACAAAAAATGGAATCGGCTCTATCTTTGTATACAAAGTATCAGAAAAACATGAGCCCAATGTCTCTACACTAATAGAGAAAAAAGAAATAGATCTGATTATCAATATTCCCCAAAAAAGTAATTCTAAAATTCTGACAGAGGGTTTTAAAATTAGAAGGCTTGCTATCGACTACCACATCCCTTTAATAACTAATCTTCAACAAGCTATCCTTTTACTATCTTGTTTAAAAGACAACTATAAAGCTTTGCCCCGTTCTTGGAATGAATATATATTTAACCAATTCAATGCTTGAAATTGGTTCTACCCAATTGGTCCAAAAGATGTTTTTGAAATATCAAGAAATTTTAAAAAAAATGTTGTCTTTTTTGTGATTATTTTTTTTTATGCATCCGCATGTTATTAACACAGGAGTTTTTATGAAAATAACAAATAATCCTTGGTATAATCCATTTGCACTTTACGGCAATTCCCCTTCAAGTGATAGCGGTTCTTCTGGATCTTCCAGTTCTTCTGGATCCTCAAGTTCTTCTGGATCTTCCAGTTCAGCTAGCGATAGAGATAGAGATGCTGCTAAAATAAGCTCAATTACTGACTCTCATCTTGGAACTGGTTGGGGTAGTTAGATGAATCATAAACGTTCATTTTAAATTTCATATAGACAAATCCAAATAGACAAATTATAGCACCTATAATAAACATAGGTGCTATTCCAAAAAAAGTACTTAAGATTCCCCCTAATGGGGGAAATAAAAAACCTCGCACGCCTACTAAAAGAATGTTAACACTAGAAAATCTAGTACTGTCTTCTTTACCAGAAAATATTGGACCAGATAAATTCCATAATAAATGGCTTCCTGATTGTGCTACTCCATATACAAAATTTGATAAATAAAAAAGATTTACATAAAAAATGGATAGATAGCTCAACAATAGATATAAGAAAAACCCAAATAAGATCTTTCTTAACAATCTCTCAACTTCTTTTTCTTTGATCATTTCTAGCCAAAAAAAAGCGGAAAATATTACTCCCAATCCCATTAAAACTGACCTTCCCATGGCAATTTCAAATGTCGTTAAGTTGAGCTTATCTACATAAAGGATTGACAAAGATGGGGCTACTAACATCAACCCGCAACCTCCTATCATAAAACCACACTGGAAATGCAAAAACCTTGGATTTTCCCTTAAAAGAGCTAAAGAATTTCTCCATGGGGATAATATTTTTTCTTTAGTGTTATTTTTCTTGGCAAAATTGCGGGAATTAGAAATAGGAGCATTAATCTTTATAAAAAAGCTACTTAAACTCACCGATGCAGCTACAGCAAACATTTCTTTCCACATAAAATGCTGACTGTTTAGCAAAATCATTATTAGCAATCCAAATAAAACACTCTCAACAAACGTTAAAACAAAACATATACAATAATTGCGCTCTCGAGCACCTTCTTGAATATTTACTCTTAGAATTTCCATTAAAGCTGGAGTTCCAGACTTTTTAAATAGTTCGTAGATAATGCAACAGAAAATCACATACCAAGAAATTGGGAACCATGGGATAAAAACAAAAGGCAAGCGCGCTATTATCCAGGCTAAAATAAAGTTATTGTACAAGCTATTTTTTTTATCAAATAGTCTAGAACTCCAATAAAAAGAAAATACAGGCAATATTGGCCTGAGTGAAGACAATAACGCTAACTGAAATAGTGATGTGCTCAGTTCTTTTCTAAGAATAAAAGGAACTAAGGCATATAAAACTACAAAAGGTTCATTAGCAAAACTTGTCAGAGCTAAAAACAGCTTGGCTTTTTTTTGATTTTTAATGGAAAAATCTTTGTCAGCTTCTATCGAATTCTGCCCCATGTTATTTCATTATGTGAAATTAAAAAAAAGAATCACAATATTTTTTAAACTTAAATAGTTTAGCGTAAATTCTTATTTTTACTCTACTGCGTAATTCTTCAATAAAAGGCTAAGCACTAGTCACTTATTTAAGTTTTTTTTAAAATTGCAAAAAAAAAGAAAATGAACCGTTTTATTTACAAAAAGACCTTGCATAAAAGACATTGGGAGCTTCAGGAATAGAAATTTGTAATAAGAAAATTGTTCCTGGCATCTTTATAGTTCGATTAATTTCTTCTGGTTTAAAAACACCTCCCCTTTCTTTGAGTATGTTGTTTACTTTTTCTAAAGCTGCTTCTTTTTCATCAGTTATCGATACGCAAGTTATAATATTTTTCTTCCATCTCTCTAGGGTATAACAATCTCCATCTTTGTTTTTGTTTATATTTTCATTTTCTTTTAATGCCCTAAAACACATCTCTTGCACCCTATCAATTACATCTTGATGTATAAGAAAAAAATAATAAGTATCTAAGTCAAGAGCCTCAGGATTTATTTTTATTAATTGAACTACCCCATTAGAACTTTCTGTTAGTGCACTATCTAGAGGATTCCTAGAAACACTTGACGCAGCTGCCATATAAACTCCAACTGTTAAAAAATAAAATTTACAGAGTTTCTACTTATAATGAAAAGCCAATTTTTAAATTTGCTATAGTGAAGCTCAAAGTATAACATATGTTCTTGAAATCTTTTTTAGCCAAATGTTGAAAACATTAAAAAACTTCATCCTTTTATCATTTGTAAAGCTCTTCAATATCTTTTCAAAGAAGAACTCTTACAAGCAAGATAGCCCAAGATTCCTTATTTTATCGACAACAGGCCTTGGTGACACTTTATGGGCAACTCCTGCAATTAAAGCTTTGAAAATGCAGTTTAAAAATGCATACCTAGCTGTTTTAACTACCCGCTTTGGAAAAGAGGTATTAAAAAATAGTCCATACATTGATGATATTTTTATCTTTAACAGATTGTTTTCATTTAGGACGTTGTCTCTTTGGAGAAAATTAAAAAAAAAGAAGATACAAATCATTTTTCACTTTCACACTTCACAAAGAATAGTTTTACCATTTGCTGCAACGATTGGAGCTGAAAAAATCATTGGCTATTTAGGTAAAACTAAAGGGCTAGATAAAATCTTGACCGATTCATTTAAAGAAACAAAATTGCATGAAATTGAAAAAAGGCTCCAACTATTAAACGCGCTTGAAATTTCAGCAAAAATAAGTCCTCCTGAATGTTTTTTATTAAAAAGCATTCAAGAAGAAAAAAGAAAAGAAAAGTGGATCTTACTGCACCCCGGAGCCAAAGATGGTTATAAATGCTGGCCTTTAGAGTCTTATCTTGATCTAGCTGAGCTTTACAAAAAGACATACAACGCAAAGATCTTTTTCTCCGTTGGGCCAAGCGATAAAGAGCTCTTGAAAAAGATTGAAAATGCCTCTAATGACACGATAATAAAAAACCTCAAATTGAAAGATTTTGCAAACACTTTAAGTAAAATGGATCTAGTTATTACAAATGACACAGGTCCCATGCATTTAGCTTGTGCATTAAAAGTCCCTACCGTTGCTATCTTTTCACCCACAAACCCTGATGAGTGCGGCCCTATAGCTGATCTAGTTGAAGTTATTAACGTACAAAGAACATGTTCTCCCTGCATTTTAAGGAAATGTAGAGATCCATTTTGTTTTTATCAAATAGGTCCAAAAGATGTTTTTGAGAGATCTAGAAATTTTCTAGAAAAATAATTAACTACATTATATTTTCTAATAAAAATTTTAAAAGCAAAGTATGTCAAGCCTACTGCAAGGCAGAAATTTAATTTCAATTAATGATCTGAGTAAATCAGAACTTTTAAAAGTTTTAAAATTTTCTAAAAAATTCAAAGAAAAATCCTTCCCCGATATTTTAAAAAAATACATCCTGGCTAACTGTTTTTTTGAGCCCTCAACTCGCACTAGATTGTCATTTGAAACTGCCATGCTCCGCTGCGGTGGGAAAGTTATTGGTTTTTCAGATGTTAAAAGTACTTCGATCGAAAAAAAAGAATCATTATCAGACAGCATAAAAGTAATTAGTAAATATGCTGACATTATAGCGATTAGACACCCTTATGAAGGATCTGCTTTGCAAGCTGCTGAAGTGTCTTCGGTTCCCGTTATAAATGCAGGTGATGGAGCTAACCAGCATCCTACTCAGACTTTAATTGATCTTTTTTCTATTTTAGAAACTCAAAATACTTTGGCCAACTTGAACATAGCAATTGTTGGAGATCTAAAGTATGCGAGGGCTGTTCATTCATTAGTAGTTGCACTTGCTCTATTTAAAGCCAGATTTTTTTTTATCTCACCAGAAATGCTAACACTTCCAGATGAGATAATTACTATTATCAAAAAGAAAGGAATTAAGTTTTCCTTTCATAAAGCAATAGAAGATATCATCTCTAAATTAGATATTATATACATGACTAGAATTCAAGAAGAGCGATTAAGCAGTAAGGAAGAACTTACAATCAAAAACAACTGCACACTTAAAATGCATCACCTACAATCCGTAAAAAAGAATTTTAGAGTGCTACACCCCCTTCCTAGAGTTGATGAAATCGAAACTACTATTGATCAAACTCCATATGCGTATTACTTCACACAAGCCGAAAATGGTATTTACATTAGACAAGCACTTTTAGCACTAATTTTAAAAGAGGCTGATCTATGAAAAAGATGTTAGTCCTAGCAATTGAGATGGGAACTGTAATCGATCATATACCATCTAAAGAAAGCCTCAAAATTATTAAGCTATTGAATATCTGCCAAATAGAAAACCGGATTACAATTGGAGTCAATCTATTAAGCCAAAAGCTTGGTAAAAAAGATTTAATTAAAATTGAGAATGTTCAGCTAAGCGAAAAAGAAGCTCAGCTGATCGCCTTATTTGCATCTTCTGCTAGCATTAATTTAATTGAAAACTACAAAGTAGTTAAAAAGTATAAAAATAAGCTCCCAGAAACTATTAGCTCCATCTTAGTATGCCCTAATAAAAGCTGCATAACCAACTTTGAAAAAATCTCAACACACTTTCAGGTAGAACAAAACGATGCAGCGGTAGAGCTGCATTGTAAATATTGCCAAAAAAAATTCTTAAAAGGGGCTATTAAAGAGTTTAGAAACTAAAAAACCATAATTTTAGATCAAAAATTTTCTAAAATATTTCAGATATGCTGTTAAATAATGCCTTGGGCATTATAATCTTAAGATTAAATTTATAGAGAAATTCGGACTTTGCCGAACATGCCAGCGCTTTGCATAGCTCATTGGAATTTATATGTTAAAAAATAAGCCTCTCAAAGTTTATATCATCATTTTGAACTACAATGGTAAAGCCGATACAATCAATTGTCTTTATTCACTGACTTCTGCAAAACTCGATAACTCGACAATAGTAGTAGTTGATAACGCATCAACTGATGGGTCAATAAAAGCTATCAAAAAAAACTTCCCTAAAATTCCAATAATTGAAAACGAAGCTAACTTAGGCTATGCAGGTGGTAATAATGTCGGAATGAAATTTGCCTATGACAAGGGAGCCGATTATATTCTACTATTGAACAATGATATTAAAGTTGATCCATATTTCTTAGAAGAATTACTTAGCTTAGCTTTTAATAAGCCAAAAGGGGGAATTTTTGGATCAGCTATCTATCGCTATGATGAACCTGATAAAATTGAACATCTTGGAGGGTTTTATAATTCTTCAATTTGTGAGTTTGTCTCAAACAAAAAGGCATTTAAAAATCCTAAAAAGGTAGATTATGTCTGTGGCTGCACTATTTTAATTAAAAGAGAAGTTATTGAAAAAGTAGGCCTTTTCGAACCTAAGTTTTTTTTACTTTGGGAAGAAGCTGATTTATGTACAAGAGCTCGTGAAAAAGGCTTTGAAATTTGGGCGCAGCCGACCTCCAAAATATGGCACAAGATATCTGCTTCTTTTGAAGATGGTAAACCCCAAACCCATTATTTTTGGTGGAGAAATCGGCTTTTATGGATAAAAAGGAACTTGAACAATAAAGAAAAAAAACAAGCTTACAAAAAAATAATCATCCCTGAAATCATTAAATCTTATAGACATCTTCTTATAAGAGGATTTCTTTTAACTTTTAGTTTTTCGAAGAAAAGAAAAAAAAGAAAAGAAAAATATCGCCGTTTAAAAGCAGGGTGCAAAGGGATTCGGGATTATTTTATGAACAGATTTGGAAATACATATAAAAAAGTTTAGCAGAGCAAAAAATCTTCTAACTATGTATAAATAAATAGTAGGAGCAATTATTTATGCGTTTAAAAAAAACATTAAAATTCTTTTATCTTTCATTTGCACTTCTTTTCCTAACAGGATGTGAAACAAACATGCCAATTGTTAATAACATAGATGAACGAGAAGCAAATGAAATCATTGTATTTCTTGCAAAAAACAATGTTGATGCTCAAAAAACTCCATCGACAGCTGGAGAAATTGCAGGTGCCGGAGCTTCAAATATGTGGAACATCATGGTCAGTGAAAGTGATTCTGTAAAAGCTATGGCATTATTAAATGAAGTAGGGCTTCCAAGAAGGAAAGGGACCAATTTGCTTGAGCTTTTTGCTAAATCAGGTTTGATGACATCAGACAGAGAAGATACCATTAGATATCATGCAGGTCTTTCTGAGGAGTTAAAAAACACCATCCGCAAAATGGATGGAGTATTGGATGCTGATGTTCAAATTTCATTTCCATTAGAAGAGCCCTTACCTGGAGAAACTCCCGCTAAAATCACAGCCGCAATATATGTAAAGCACCAAGGAGTTTTAGATAATCCGAATAATCATTTGGAAAGCAAAATTAAAAGGCTTGTTGCGGGAAGTATCCCAAAACTAGAATATGATAGTGTATCTGTCATATCTGACAGGTCTAGATTTATGGCTTGGGCGGATGTCAAACAAGAGACACAAGCAAAGGATATGGAAAAAGATTATGTAAAGCTTTGGTCTGTTACAATGAGCAAACAGTCTGTTGGAGCTTTCCGTGCAATATTCTTTTTTATGTTGTTCATTATTTTTGTATTAGCTGCTGCACTTATTTGGACTGCTTATAACTTTTATCCTCAAATTTTCCAGAAAATTTTAAAAATAAAAAATGTTATCCCAACTAAAAAAAATAAATAGATGAGAAAATCGTCTTGTATTGTATTAAAAAGCATTTTAAATACTTCTCAAAACTTTGAGAGGTTAGCTCCATTTTTAGATGACTCGCTTTTTGATAGGCTAGTTGCTTTGGATGCTCCTAAATTTTTTTCTTATAAGCATTTTCTATCTGAAAAGATTTTAAACTATGTTCATTACTCTTGGCTAATTCCAACACTTAAAAACTTAAAAGAAGACCTAAGCATTTGCCTTGCTTGCTTGCCTGAAAAAATGAAGCCTATCTTGAGCAAACAGTTTGATGAAAAGCCATATTCAAAAGAAATTACAGAAAGTGTAAAAGAATATATCCATTTAATCCTCCTAAACTCTCTTTTGGGAGAAGAGGATGTTATCTTACCAATTCAATACATTGAATACTCTCCTATTAATATTTTAGCATCTAAAGCAAAAAATACACTTATTCAAGTGATTGATTATTTAGCACTTTTTGATCTAGCCAAAGAAATTAGAAAAACTCTCAATACCAACACCATAAAAAAGATTTATTCTTGCCTTAGCGATGGAGAAAAAAAGTTTTTAAAAAGAACTCAGTCACTAAGCGATCCTGTCACATTCAGTTCTTTATTAGAAAAATGGGACGGGACAAGAGAAAGCTTTCGAAAGATCTTACATAAAAAAGGCTTATATAGATTTGGCCTTGCTTTATGTGGTTCTCATCCTGACCTAATTTGGTATGTTTGCCATCTTTTAGACATTGGCAGAGGCGCCAGCTTAATGAAACTGTGTGAAAAAAAAGTAAACCCTGTAATATCAGATACGATACAATCGCATATTTTAGAAATATTAGACATGCTAAAGGCATAAACATATGAAATTTTTTTATTTTATAAAAGACGGAGAACTTCATGTAGCTCCAGGAACCAAGGTCGTTCCTAAAGAGGAATTAGGTTCACTGATTGATGCAGCTGAGTTACTTGAAAAAGTTAAACATGAAATGCAAGAGTATAGAGAAGAAGTCTTAAAAGAATGTGAGGAAATAAAAAAAGAAGCTTACGAAGAAGGTTATCAGGAAGGCTTAGAAAAATTAAATGCAGCCACTTTAAAATTAAATCAAGAAAGTAAAAAAATTCATGATGAGATTCAAAGTAAAATAACTCCACTTACTATGCAAGCCGCCAGAAAAATACTTGGAGAAGAACTGAAATTGAATCCTGAGCGAATTGTTGAGATTGTATCTCAAGCTCTTAAGCCAGTCACATCCCACAAACATGTTAAAATTTTTGTAAACAAAGCTGATCTTGAAATTTTAGAAAAGGAAAAAGAAAATATTAAAAAGATTTTAGAGCAAGTTGATACATTTTCTTTACAAGAAAGATCAGATATCGAACCTGGTGGTTGTATTATAGAGACGGAAGCTGGTATCATTAATGCTCAGCTTGAAAATCAATGGCGCGCGCTAGAGGCTGCATTTGAATCATTTTTAAAAAATCTACACTAATGTTTTATCGAAAATTTTTTATCTTTTTATTTCTAACTCTTAGCTGTTCAGTAGTAGCTCAAGAAGCTCCTACTGGAGATCTAATGACCCAGTTACAGAATCAGGCTAATCAAGTTGCCTTTGAAGGCCCTTCAGTCATCACTAAAATGACTATTTTAGCAGGAATTGCGATTTTGCCTTTCCTGATTATGCTACTTACGTCTTATGTTAAAATTGTAATCGTATTAGCGCTTTTAAGAAATGCACTTGGTGTACAACAGTCACCCCCTAACCAAGTTATTAATGGAATTGCATTAATGATGACCATATATGTAATGTTCCCGACCGGATATGCTATGTACCAAGCATCTGAAAGTGTAATAAAGCAGTCCCCCCCGGAAATTGTATCATCTCAAACGCCTGCTTATATAATGAGAGTAATAGATGCTGGAAAAGAGCCTTTAAGGCAGTTTTTAATTCGTAATTCAATTCAAAAAAGCACCAGGTCATTTTACCAGATTGCATATCGACTATTTCCAGAACCATTTAAGGAATCCTTGAAACCCACTGATTTTATAATTTTAGTTCCAGCATTTATCACAACACAGCTAAAGGCTGCATTTGAAATTGGTGTATTGATTTACTTGCCCTTTTTTGTGATTGATCTTGTGACCTCCAACATCTTGCTTGCTATGGGGATGATGATGTTATCTCCACTGACAATAGCTCTTCCAATCAAACTACTTTTGCTTGTGATGATTGATGGCTGGACATTATTAGTTCAAGGACTCATTTTGACCTTTAAATAGGTATAAGAAAGAATGTTATTTTTAAATGAAATCTATCAATTAACCTATCAAGCGCTCTTGCTCATCTTAATATTATCAGGACCGCCCATTTTAGTTAGTATGGTGTTTGGTTTAATGGTCGCAATTTTCCAAGCTGCAACTCAGATCCAAGAGCAAACACTTTCTTTTACCGTAAAACTATTTGCAGTTGTTTTTACATTAATTGCTCTGGGAGGATGGCTAGGAGCTCAGGTCATTAATTTTGCAAATACCATATTTAATAACTTTTATAATTGGAGACCATAAGTGAATGGAGCTATGTCTTCAACTGACTCTTATTTATCTCTTATTTTAAATATCCCAAATATATCTCCTATATCGGTTTTAAGTTATTTTTTCCTAGCTATGTTCCGGATAGTTCCAATTATTGTATTGGCTCCTTTTTTAGGGGGGAAAAATCTTCCTAATCCGATTAAAATCATGTTTGGTATAAGCCTTACTGCAATCATATTACCTCAAATAATATTTCAAGGAGGTAAAGAGCTTTTATTTGATATGCGCTTTGTTGGACTTGGCCTAAAAGAACTACTGATTGGCATGATTCTTGGCTTTTTAGTTGCAATCCCCTTTTATATTGCACAAAACTCTGGGACTCTGGTCGATCACATGCGTGGAGCCTCTTCACTGCAAGTAACTGATCCAACTACGCAAATACAAACTAGTTCCATCGGTATTTTTTACAACTATGTATTGATAGCAGTTTTTTTTGCTGTAGATGGACCATTTATATTTTTTAACACTCTAATTCAATCATTTCAGTTGATCCCAGTAACTGATTTAATCAACCCTGCTTTTTTTTCATTAAAAATTCCTCTTTGGCAATTAATCATGTCACTGTTTAACCACATAATGTCGATGGCCATACAACTTGCAGCTCCTTGTATTGTTGGCATACTTATGGCAGAAATGTTTTTGGGGATTGCTAACCGGCTAGCCCCACAAGTACAAATAGTCTTCTTGGGAATACCTTTGAAGTCTTGGCTAGGGTTATTCTGCCTTTTAATTGCCTGGTATTTTATTATTCAGCAACTAGGGAAAGAGTCGCTTAACTGGATCAAGACCTTAAATCAAATGATGGATAAAATGTCCAAAATCACTTAAAAAAACAGCTTACTTAGTATCTTTTTTTTTAAATAAAATCGCATTAGAAAATAAAAAGACTAAGTAATATGATGAGAGAAAGATATTTAATAACTGTTTTTTTATGAGCTCAATTCAAATTGCCAACTATTTTATAGCGCTTTTAACAATCTGCAACCCTATTGGGGCTTTGCCAATTTTTTTAAAGTTAACTGCAACCGATACTTATCAAGAAAGAAGATCTACCTCAGTAAAAGCCGCGATTGCGGTTTTTTGTATTTTGCTGGGATCAGCTTGGCTTGGATTACCCCTTTTGCATATTTTAGGAATTCGTATAGCACCGTTTCAGTTTACAGGAGGGTTAGTAATATTACTTTTGGCTCTTTCAATGTTAAGAGCGGACGATAATAGATACAAGCAGACAACAGAAGAAAAACAAGAATCAATTCAAAAAGAATCGATTGCAATCACGCCGTTAGCCGTACCTCTAATAGCAGGTCCCGGAGCTATTAGCTCTATTATTACCACCAAATCAGTTTACCCTGGTATTGAGAACACTCTGATCTTATCACTTATCATTCTAAGCGTGGCTTTCCTTATGGGAGCTCTCTTATTTTTTGCATCAAAGGTTGAAGATATCCTAGGAAGGGTTGGAATTAATATTTTTACAAGAATTGGTGGCTTGATTGTAGCTTCAAATGCTCTTGGAACGCTAGAAAGAGCCCTTAAGGAAATGTTTCCGTTCTTATCTGGCAGCTAGTTTCTTAGTAATACCTAAGATACTATCTGCAAATATATCCATCTGCTCTAAGGTATTATAAATACCAACTGAAGCCCTGGCTACTGATGTCTTATTTAGTATTTTTAAATAAGGCTGAGCACATAAGTGTCCAGTTCTAATTGAAATTTTTTCAAAATCTAAAAAAGTTGCCAAGTCAAGTGGGTGAATTGATTCAATTGTAAATGTTACAATTGATTTTCTAGTTTTTGAGTTACCAACAAAGCTTAGCCCGTCTATTTCAGATAAGTTTTTTAAAAGCCGAGTGGTTAGTTTTTCTTCATGCTTAGATATATTGTCTATTCCAATCATTCGGATGAATTTTAAAGACTCGTGAAATGCAATAACTTCTGCTATTGCAGGTGTCCCAGATTCAAACTTCATAGGAGCTAGCTGAGACGTAAAACCATCTAAGTTTACATTTTGAATCATATCCCCTCCTCCACTAATAGGAGGCATTTGTTCTAAAAGATTTTTTTTAGCATAAAGCACCCCCACACCAAATGGCCCATATGCCTTATGAGCAGAAAAACAGTAGAAGTCTGCATCTAAATCCATGACATCAATTTTAGTGTGTCCGACAGCTTGAGCTCCATCTATTAAGACTTTAGCATTACAAGAATGGGCTTTTTCTATGATATACTTAATAGGATGGCATGTCCCTGTTACATTAGATATGTGAGCTAAAGCTACCAGTTTGACCTTTGGAGTTAGCAATTTTTCAAACTCGCTAATTATAAGCTCTCCATTTTCATCTGAGGGAATAAACTTTAAGTTAAGTTTCTTTTCTTTTGCCAGCATCTGCCAAGGAACTAAGTTAGAGTGATGCTCCATTGTTGTTAGAAGAATTTCATCGCCTTCTTCTAAAAAAGTTCCATAAGATCTCGCAACTAAATTAATTGCATCAGTTGTATTTTTTGTGAAAATAATTTCATCATCAAATTTAGCTTTAATGAATGATTTTATAAGAGACCTTGTTTCAAAATATTTTTGAGACGCATCTTGAGAAAGCTTATGCAAAGATCTATGTATTGTTGCACAAAAACTTTGATAAAAAGAACTCAAGCTATCTACCATGCATCGAGGCTTCAAGCTAGTTGCCGCAGTGTCCAAATAAATCCCTTCTTTAGCTTGAGGAAACTCTTTTTGAATCAAATCTAACATAACACATCTTCCGACGGTGGAAAAATTAACTTTTCTAAAATCTCAACACAAAAAGCTTTAATCATCATTTGCTTTGCTTTCTTTTCTTCAATGCCTCTGGATTTTAAATAAAACATTTCCGTATCAGAAAGTTTTCCAAATGTTGCACCATGTGAGGCCTTTACATCATCGGCAAAAATTTCTAAATTAGGCTTTGAATATGCTGATGCATTGTCACTTAGAATTAAATTTTTGTTTAATTGATATGCTTCAGTTTTCTGGGCAATATCTGTCACATATATCTTTCCTTCAAAACTTGATTTGGCACCATCATCCAATACATATTTAAACAATTGTGATGATGTACAGTTTGGAGCTAGATGCTCAATTAAGATATTTGTATGGGAGCTTTTTTCTTCTTTTAAATAATTAAGCCCCCTTAAATCAGCTTTTGCATCTTCTTCAGTTAATACTACTCTGTAATCTCTTCTAATTGTCTTTGATCCTTGCGAAAAATCTACAGAATCAATCTCAGAGCCACTTTTTAAAAGAAACCTATAATCAGCCAAGTACCAATAATCATTTGATACATTTGCAATATCATTAAACGTTAACTTTGCCCCTTTTTCAATTACACAATCTATGTAAGGCATGCAAAGGTGTCTTTGATTTTTTACTTGGTTGGTAGTGTGAATGATAGAAATTTCAGCATTCTGACCTAGACATGCATGGATCCTTGGGAAAGAGATTGAAGGTCCATTATCAAAGTTATCTGTTAAGTTAATAATCTGTAATGGTTTTTCAATTTTTAAGTTTTTAGGCAAATAAATAAAAATTCCATTTTCATGAAAACTTGCATTCAAAAAAGCAAATGGATTTGTTTCATTTTTTAGATTAACTTGAAGCCTATTTTGCAAAAAAATTGCATAATCACTCATAGCTCCATTAAGTGAATTAATTGATATCCTTGAGTCCCACTTGCTTAAAGCCGGATCAAACTTGCCATTTATAAGTACTAAATAAGAATCCTCTAAACCTTCAATTATATATTGCTCGATTTCATTTTTTTGCAGGTTCTTACAAGTTGCTATCTCAAAATCATGAGCATATAACTTTGCAAGAGGTATATACCTGAAAGCTTCACTTTTTCGATTTGGATAACCCAGGCTTCTAAATGAGCTAAAAGCTTTTTTCCTAAGTGGCATTCTAAGGTCATTCGGGATCAGTTCTTCTTTTAAAAACTCAAATGCTATGTCACTCATGCATACGCCTCTTGAGTTATCCAATCATAGCCTTTTTCTTCTAGCTTCTTCGCTAGTGTATAGTCTCCAGACATGACAATTTTACCATCCATCATGACATGCACAAAGTCAGGCACAATGTACTCTAATAGTCTTTGATAGTGGGTTATTAATAAAAGACCATTATCTTTTGATCTAAAATTATTCACGCCTTTAGCTACAATTTTCATAGCATCAATGTCTAAACCTGAATCTGTCTCATCTAAAACAGCAAGAGTTGGGTCTAATAGCGACATCTGCAAGATTTCAGACCTTTTTTTCTCTCCGCCTGAAAATCCATCATTTACAGAACGCGTTAAAAACTCATCTGTAATTTGAAGTTCTTTCGACTTCTCATCTAGAAGTTTTTTAAATTCTTCTTGTGAAATCTCTTTCTGATCTTTTGCTTTTAGATGACTTTGATACGCCTCATATAAAAACTGGGAGGTTAAAACACCTGGAATCTCTACTGGATATTGAAAACTCATAAAAAGACCTAAATGAGATCTTTCCTCTGGTTCTAACTCCAAAATATTTTGTCCCTTAAAAAAGACATTTCCATTTACTTCATATGATGGGTGACCAGCTAATACTTTTGCCAAAGTAGATTTTCCAGCGCCATTAGGCCCCATGATCGCATGCACTTTCCCCTTTTGAATTGATAAGGCAAAGTTTTTTAGAATATGC
>Ga0066639_10002970_pt1 | contig 14750 bp, 8 predicted proteins | sample CryGeyCG2114_010_2_FD_59504 | JGI IMG/M metagenome (GOLD analysis project Ga0066639, IMG submission 59504) | Groundwater microbial communities from aquifer - Crystal Geyser CG10_big_fil_rev_8/21/14_0.10 | ecosystem: Environmental > Aquatic > Deep subsurface > Groundwater | place: USA: Utah...
TAGATTGGATTTTCTCCCCAGAATTCAACCTCTGGGACACCTTTCTTTTGCATTTCATAGCTAAGGTCTCGTGCCTTGGTGATAATAAGTTTTGGATCTAAGCTTTTTCCCGAAGCTTTGGCTGGACAGGCTTCACTGCAGCGACCGCATTCGACGCACGAGATTAGATCCAAGCGGTTTTTCATGGTCATTTCTGAAAGCTTGCTAAGGCCAAAAGTTTCGGCTTCCTCATTCTCAAAGTCCATGGGATTGATAACAGCACCTTGTCTCAGGCCTGTAATCAGAGAATTAAGAGGAAGGGCCAGAATATGAAAAAACTTAGTGAATGGGATGACGGCAATAAAAACCATGGTGTTAAGCATGTGAAAAAACCATAGTCCTTGATAAAGCGTCGAATAGCCACTTTCGCTAAAATTAACAGACCGAAATAGCAAGGCAAGAGCATAACCTATTGGGGCCCAAGTTCGTTCTCCGATGGGAAATCCATTGCCCAAAATGCGCAAACCCTCAATAAAATAACCGACCACAACTAAGGTAACCAAGAAAGCGTACATTACTCGCTCTTGATTCGGTTTTGTGGCAGAAAGTTTCGCTGGTCTTCTAATGTACCGGCGATGTCCCGCCATAAAAATGCCTAGTAAGACCATGAGGCCGGCAAAGTCAGCAAGGAATGAAACAACAATGTAAAGCGTACCCTCAAAAATTTTAAATGGGGTGTCGTAATGGATAGCGACAATGTCAGTTGCAATCCATAAAATCAAAAACCCATAGAATATAAGAGAGTGAAATAGTCCGACAATGTGGTCCCTTGGCACTTTTCCTGTGAGAAAAGTGGTCTTGAGAAAATTCCCCCAACTTAGTTTGCCAAAATTTTGCACCAGACCTTTGCTTCCAAACAGTGAAGTAAGCTTCTGACCACCTGTGACAAAGAGCAATTTTTTATAGGTTCCCCATAAAAAAATAGAGCAAGAGATGAATAGAAAAAAATACATGAAAAATTTGAATGAGCTAGGAATGGCCCACATAATTTCACGAGTAGCAAGAAGAGAGTCCTGCATGTCTTTTTACTCCTAACTTTGGCCAATAGGCAGTATATTTAGTGACTGAAATAGAATAATCCATTGCCTGCGGATGTGAAATAGAATTAAGACCCTTTTTCAAAAATATGTGAAGGGAGCAAGAGGATAGTTGAGTTGGAGTAAATATGAAAAAGGTTTATCAGCTGATCATCGTTTTTGTCATCGCCACTGCATGTGCTCAAGTACGTCATTTGAATATGACGAGACACAACTATTTTGAGACTGCGGGGCAAATAATTTGGATTCAAGTCCCTGGTCTGGATGAGGAACAACTAGCACTTTTACGTTTTACTTTCTCTGACCTGTCAGTCAAAACTTCATTTGAGGAAGCTTCTTGTATGGGGCACACGTGGGCCTTTAATGCTCTTGCGCTAAGACCAACTGTTAGAGTGTCTCTGCAAACACAAATAACGGGAGTTAAAAATATTAAGGGCACATGTGGTGATTATAAGATACAACCTTTTTGGAATAATCTTGGAAAAACTCGCGCAGCTGTCGGAATTATAGAAAATGAAGCACCTGAAAAAGATTCATTAGATGAGATGTTAGATTGTCAGGATGTGGACCGAAGTTACGTAGATTTAATGACAGTTTGGGCGATGAAAAAAACCAAAAGAGAAGAGGCCTCTTTTTTTCACTACCAGGGCAATTTGGATTTGAAACCAGGCTTTTATTTTGACAAAAGTTGCCAGCAGGGAAGTTGTGCTTCAAATTTGATTGATAATACCAAATTTGTTTTTCAGGGATTTGTAAAAAGTAAATTTGGCAAAGTGTTCATAGTTAGAGATTTTTCTGTCTCCAATGCTTTAAAGCAAAAAAAGATACTTGTGGCGCGCGAGAGGTTACTTGAGTTAGATAAAATTCATAGGTATTTTTTAGAATATCAACAAAAAAATCCCAATGTACTCCTTCTTGTTACGGGGAGCAATCCTATGCCAGTGGAACTTCCCAAAGAAGGAAAGGATTGGGCCGAGTTTGATCGAACAGGCAAAAATATTTTCTACCGATCTACGGGATTGCTTTCTCCTCTCTTTGCCAGCGGGGCCGGAGCAGAAAATTTCTGTGGTATTTTGGAGGATTCAGAAATTATTTCACGCATTGACGGTCCTCCAAAGTTTTACAAATTGAAGCTTAATCTGTTCTAAGTTATCCCCAATGGGGGTGCATCAACTGTGTGAGGTATCGTGCTGCGCATTATAAACTGCACGTCAGCTGCTAATATTTTTTCGTTCGACTATATTGATGAAGACTTGTCTGTAACAGTCATTTGTCCGGGGCCAAGCCAGGCAGACAAGATTAGAGGTTGCCTTTCTCAATATCAACAGAATGTTCAATTTGATGTTCTGACAATTAATAAATTTATGCGCAATGATTTTGTGTCCAATACTTCAGGACCAGAATATTCAATTTTAAGAAAATCAGAGATTCTTCTTCACTTTGGTACAATTTATAAAATGTATCAACCACAGGGTACGTTTGAGGACTTGCTAAATTTATATAATATCTTTTCTGAATTACGTGGTGTGTGCGTTGAATGGCAGCTTATTGAGCAGATACTGACGGGTACATCTGAGGAAGATAAAAAAATTCTTGGAGTCTTTTGGAATTATCTTAGTATGCAAAATATTTTAGATGAGCACGGAACATATTCCGTACTAGGAGCGATATATAAAGGATTAGATGAAAATGCCTATTTATTAAAAAACCGTCGATTGGTGTTTCTTGGGTTTAAGCATTTCTCCGGTACTCAAATCGATATGCTTAAATCATTAGCAATTCATAATGATGTTTACATTCCTATTCCTGATCTAGTTTTGCAAAATGCCTCTGCTTTGGATTGGCCAAGTTGGCTTGAACTTTGCCATGCCGTAAATAATCAAGAAGAAGTACAAAAGATTGAGCCAAATGTAATCCGTTTTCCCAAGGGGGGATTGCGTCGCGCTCTTGACCAATTTTTGGACTCAAGTGGTATCTCGGGAATTATCATCGCAAATAGGTCAACTGGCATGAGTGAATTTTCGGAGCTAAGCCGAAAAGAAATTTTTTTCAAATCACCTCTTGATCTTTTTGAAGACAAGGTTTGTGAGTTGAAAGATACCATTATTGAGAATTTTTCAGAGCTTGAGAGAGGCGGAAATATTCCATCTGCTAGAGTTTATGAATTCATACAGATCAGAGCAAATTTGGAAATCGCTAAGAGTTTCGAAAATAAAGATGCTCGCATGCTGAAAACAATTTCCACGCTGATGAAGAATATGAATAATTGGAGAAACTTATCTGCTAGTAACGATAATATAAGTTTGTACGACTTGCTGCTACTCACTCATACATTAAGTCTTGATTTGCCGAGAAATTTTTTAATTCCTCTTACCTCAAAAGAAAAACCGATTGAAGTTGTTGCTATTCAAGGAATCGAGAGCTACCTACCTGGTCGACCACAGGCACTTCTTGTCTCGTCTAAATATTCAGAAATTATCGGTGGGCAAAGTCGCTTTCCAGAAGAACTAATGCAAAAGCTGGCCACCTTAGGACCAATACACCGGCCAGAATTGGAGTACTACTATTGGAAATTCTGGATAAATAGCTTTATTTCACAAGATGTAAATGTGTTGTTTCTGGAAGATGAGATAGAAAAGGAATCGAGCTTTTGGGATGAAATACTGACGAACTTAGGAAACAAAAATTTCAAAAAGATGGGTTATCAGATTAAGAATAAACAATGTGTCGACGTTTTGAAATCAAACTCTTTAAGTGAAAAAATCAGCATGTCTCTGAGCGCTACAAAACTTCAGGCATTTATGGATTGTCCTCGCAAATTCTTCTTTTCGTATATTGAAAACTTGCAACAAAATATTTTACCAGATTCATACCTGTTACCATATGAGCTGGGAAATATTGAGCATGAAATAGTCCAGAAATACCTAATGCGATTCAGTTCATTTGATGTTGAAAACTTTGAAGAGATCTTTGAAATGACACTTACAGCATTTCGTAAAAAAAGAGAAATTAAAGAGCAAAGACACTCGTTGAGTAGACAACTACTTGAAGTGAGAGATTTGGCCGAATCTGGAATTATTGAGTTGCTCAAATTAACAAGGATAGCACCAAGCGTTAAATTCAAATTTGAGGTACCTTTTAGCACTAGTGTGGAGGATGCAATTTTAAAAGGTAGTATTGATTGCGTTGTGGAGATAGGTGACAGAAGGTTAATTTTAGATTTTAAAAGATCTGCCAGTAGCATCCCAAGTAAAACAAGCTTTTTAAACTATTTTAAAGTTCAACTATGGTGTTATGCTCGCCACCTAGGGATTGCGGCAGATCAAATTGATTGCGTTGGATATTTGAATCTTGATTCTCCATCTGACTCTTTAATATTTGTTACAAATGAAGAAATGATGTCGAGCTTAAAAAACCTGGACTTTGTCGCTAGCTCAAAAATTTACACTCTGCCAAATGAATTATCAATGATGCTTAAAGAATATAGCTTGATTGAAAATGAATTGGTAAAGAAAATAATTTATTCCAAGCAATTTCCTGCTCGTTCTGTTGATCAAAGGACGTGCCAGTACTGTCATGTATCAGCTCTTTGTCAAAAAGAAAATGCGGACATGGAGGATAGCGATGAGGAATCCTAATCCGCAACAGCAAAAAGCCATAGAGCACCACGGAGGTGTGTTGTTGAGTGCAGGTGCCGGCGCTGGAAAAACTTTTGTGTTGGTTGAACATATAATTTATTTATTGAAAAGTTTGAAACAAAAACTGACATGTCCTCCAGAAAATTTTGAAATGGAAATACGAAAATATTGCTCGGGAATTGTCATGATGACATTTACCAAAAAAGCCGCAGGTGAGCTTGAATCACGTCTTAATCGTAGACTTATTGAGGAGATCGAAACGGATCAAGATAAAACCTACTGGAAGATCGCTAAAAATGCCATCAAGTCTATGTATGTTGGAACCATTCATGGATTTTGTTACAAATTATTAAAAGATGGAACAATTCCTGGCGGAGGATCAGAAAGTACAATTATTAGCCAGGCAGAGTCGCAGGATAAAATACAACGCATTTTCGATGCTTGGCTTGTTGAGAAAAATGAACTGCAAGACATTGATGCAACTCTTTATCACGAAATATTAGGCCACTATCAAGAATTTTTAAATGCATTATTGGCGGTATTTGAGTCACCACAGATGAGAAATTTCTGGGCGACATATAGCATTGAGAAAATATGCTTAGTCGACTACCATGCGCACTTTACTGATGTATTGTATGCGCTTGGCCTAAATGACATATTTGAATCACCGATTGAAATGGCTTTATATTCGGATTTTAAAAAGAACGCATGGTTTGATTTATTAAATAGTTTTCAGTCTATCGCCGGTGATAATCCAACGTTTAGTTCAGATAAAATTATTAAACTTGGCCGTTATATTATGCAATCAAGGATGTCTGGTCCCCGAAAAAATTCAGGACTGGAATTAATTATGAATAGATTTGAAAAGCTAAAGAAGCTAAAGGAATTTTACAAGTCAAATCTAGATAGTTATGAAATGTTCATAGAATCAAAAGATACTATATTTCGCAGATGGATTGAGACTCTCAAACAAGCCTTCGAGTTTATTTCTGTTAACTATTTCAATGGACCAGGCTTAACATTTTCAGACTTGGAATACTTAACCTATAAGGGGCTTTCTTCGCAACTTGCTTTAGAAAATATTCAAAGTAGTTATAAATATTTTATCGTGGATGAATTTCAAGATACGTCAACTATTCAGTACGAAATTCTTAGGAAATGCATCGGCGATAATTTTGAGAAAATATTCTGTGTTGGCGATGTTAAACAAGCAATTTATGGCTTTCGCGGCGGTGAGCTTGCCGTTTTTCATGATTGTAAAAATAAAGTTAAAGCGGCGATGGATCTGAGCAATAACTATCGCTCTCATGAAAAAATTATTAATTTTAATAACCTGCTATTTAATGAAATTTTCAAGTTGGGAAAAAATTTCGAGGGAGTTGATCCACATTCGGTTGCGGTAGACTTTCAGAAATACCCAGGTGGGGATAACGATAATGCGGGTAGCTTAAAGTATATTAATATCGATATCGCGACGGAAGAAAAAGCCAAAATCAAGAGCGAAGTTTTGAACAGAGTAGAAGCTGAACATCTGTTAAACTCTCTTCTTGAAATTATTAATAATGAAGGCGATGGAGAATTTTGTATTTTATACAAGAAACTCGCGGCAGCTAAAATTATGCTTCCCTTGTTATTGCAGAATGAAATTAGTTTTTCCGCCCAAATAAAGGTTCCATTTTCAGAAGATCCAATATGTGGGATTTTTAATGTCGCACTTGAGGCTTATTTAGGCCGAAAAGAAGAAGACAAAATTCCAATCGGATGCTTTTTGATTAGTAAATATCTTGAGCTACTAAAAAGTGATGGTTCTGTTAATATTCGACTTTTTCTCAAGCGTTTTATTTCTGATATTAAGCTGCTTGGTATCGCGAGCGCGGCGGATAAGTTCTTCCTAGACTTAGGTGTGCGCAATTCAAATTACAAGAATAACATAAGCCTCATAATGGACTATATCTCAATCGCCAGGGGCGTACCTGAAAAAATATGGTCAATTTTGCAAGCACATTCAGGGGAGGAATACTCTACTGAGTACCATTATTCAGGCAAGCGGGGGCATGTGCGATTAATGACATCACACGCCTCAAAGGGTCTAGAATTTGATTGGATCTTCCTGGCCGGAATTCATACAAATGGAAAATCTAAGACAGATAGACCCGTGATTGGTGAATATCCAGGGAGCATAGCCTATAGGATTAAGGGTGCGAAAGGGTTATGCCAATCACCGGCTATGATTTTGGAAAAAATTATTACTACTCAAAAGAATTTTTCAGAATCCAAGCGTCTTCTTTACGTTGCATGTACTCGCGCTAAGAAAGGCATCGTTTGGGCCGATATTAGCCAGAATGGGGAAGCAAAATCTTCAGGTAAAGATAGTTGGATAAATGCCTTACGAGCTTGGTTTGACTTGCAAAATGAAAATAATAAAAAACTAATGACGGAGATCCAGGAGAATGCTCTGAAAAGCGAGGTTCAAATATCTGAAATGGTAGATATGGTACACTCACGCCAGGTTCCATTTTTTCATCGTGATAATTTAGGTATTCATATTGAAAATGAAACTTCAAATCAATTAACTCTTGGTTACAGCGGTATTGTATGTGAGTTATCTGTTACCAGGTTGACGACTTTAGTAGAATGCCCACGAAAGTTTTACTTTAAAAATATTTGTCGCCTAGACTCCGAAGATGCAGAACGTCTAGGATTACAAAGTGAAGAAGGGATAATCCCTAATAAATCATACAATTCAAATATACCAGCATCGAAAATTTCACAAGAGGATGAAGTCGAATATGACGACATTCTTAGTTTTGAGACGCCAATGCTCAGAGGAAGTTTTTTACATCAGATGATTTCTCAAATGGTGCAGCACAATTTTGTTATTCCGCTGGAGATAAAAGGTCACAAAGAGTCAGAAATATTAGGATGGGTGCGTGACCACCTGAATAATTTTATCGAAAAATATGAATTTGTATCAGAGGTTCCGGTTAAATTTCCAATTTTTGGCCATTATATCTCAGGTACACCTGACCTTGCATTGATCCCCAAGCAGGGCGATGATGATATCATTATTGTAGACTTTAAAACAGGCCGAATAGACTCCTCCAAGCTAGATGCTTATTGGTTTCAACTATTGTGTTATGGATGGTATTTCTTATGCGCAGACGAGGACGCAAGCCGTAGAGTAAAATTAAGCTTGATGTTTCTCGATCAGCGAAAGGAATTAGTCAGGGATCTTGATAAAAGTGAGTTGCAAAGTCAGTTATTTGAAGTCTGGGGAAAACTATACAGTTTAGATCAGTATGATAAAAAACAGTGCGATAATTGCCAATTTGGAAATATATGCCTGTCTCGAAATGCTTAATCTCAATAATTTGACTCCATGTTAATATTAAGTACGTGATTTAATTATTCAGCACTAATCAAAGTTGGTTGCTAGAGGCTGGATATTACCAAGGATGGTATTGTCATGGCAGAGCAAATTGCAAAGAGGGGATATCTCGCTTCATGGGTATGCTCTCTTCTATTATTTTCGAGCATGTCTGTTTTTGCAGGAGAAAGTGACACGTATGATTTCTCGTGGCTAGATACTGATAAAAAAGTATTTGTTTTGCAAAACAGGAAATTCAGGAAAAAAGGTAAGATCAACTTCAATCTTGGCGCAGGCATTACAGCATCGGGCGCATTTGTGGATTCACGAAGTTATCAAGCGCGCTTAGGATATTTCCTTATGGAAGATTGGGGAATAGAGCTTTTGTATGCAAAAAACGATGGCAAAGAAAATTCAACCGCCTTGAGTGTTCGTAATCCAGGCGGTCCTGGTTCTAGGCCATTTCGGCGCATCCTTACGGACTATCAGGCCGCAATGCTGATGTGGTCGCCATTTTATGCCAAAATAAACACATTTAATACAATCGTATATTTTGATTGGTTGCTAGGAGTTGGATACGCCAAGGTGAATGAACATAATAACCGCGAAGAATTTATTTCAGGTGGAACAGGTAGTTTTACAGAAAAGAATGAGTCTCATAGCGCACTTATTTGGGAAACCGGATTAAAGTTTTATATTTCAGAAAGCTTTGACCTTAGATTGGATGTTGCTGCAATAAACTATAAGGCACAAAAAGCCTTATCGAATTCCACTGCAAGTGATCAGGCCTTTTATTCGAATTATGATTTGACTCTTTCATTTGGAGTTAGGTTCTAATGAAAATACGTGTGCATACTTTTTGGATAATTTTGATCAGTATAATATACGGCAATTGTGTCAGCGCAGCGGTAAATGAGAGTCTGATCACTAAATCGTCAAACTATATGCAAATAGCAAGTGAGTTAGTGGATGCCGGAATGTATTTTAGTGCAGTGCCTTTCGTAAAATACTACCTCGTATCAAATAATGTATCGGGTGGAAAAGGCATCGACGATACGATAGATCAAATTGCAGGGAATGTAGGTGGAAAACAATTCGAAGTTTTACCAGAGAACATTTTATCAAGATCAGGTGCGCCTACTCTACGATATATTCTGGCCAAAAAATATTTCCGACAAAGGAAATATAATCAGGCGCTGTTGGCATTAAATGCAGTATCAGATGATCATGCCATGGCACCATTCAAGCGTAATATGAAGGGTGTCATATATAACATTAAAAAAGATTACAAAAATGCCCTGATTGAGTTCAAAATATGTATTTCAGTTAGTCAGCGTGCAATCAACTCCACCGGTAATATCAGGGTCAGGCAACGCCAGCTACATATCAATAGGGATAGTTGCCTAGTTAATATGGCAAGAACTCAATTTGCGAAGGGAGATTTTGAGGCCGCGAATTCGATTTATCTTGATTTGTCAAAACGATCAATTGTCTGGCCTGAAATCCTTTTTGAAGAGGCGTGGAACTCATTTTATATGAGAAATTTCAATCGCACCCTAGGTAAGTTAGTTACATATAAAGCACCTATATTGTCTTACATATTTAATCCTGAAATTGAAGTATTAAAAGCAATGACATATTTAGAGTTGTGTTTGTGGGATGATGCCAAAAATGCGGTAGATAATTTCTACAAAGAATTTCAAAAAGATGCAATATCTCTAGAAAATTTTGTCGCCAAAGCAGGCAAGAATTATAAATTGTATTATTTGTATGCCAAGGATCGACAAACAAAAAATGTAGATGATGGTCGTTTTATTGACAAACTTTTAAAGGATATCACCAGAGATCCGGCCTATTTAGAAATGTATGAGTCATTCATACAGGGGCGGGATGAGCTGCAAAAAATTAAACAGCTGAAAAGTCGTGAGGCACAAAGAGTATTGGCCCAGAGCTTGAAAGAAACGTTGGTGCTACAGAGAGATTTAATTGGAGTTTACGTAAAAAATAAATTGAAAAACTTTGACATTAAGATGCTTAAGAGCTTTGAAGATATGAGCTATATCAAGCTAGAGGTCCTTGGTTTGCACAAAAGGGAATTATATCAAAATATGTCTATCGGAAGAGATAGAGGCAGCATTTCAAATTTAGAGAGAAATGAAAAACAATATTTCTGGACCTTTAATGGTGAGTTTTGGGCCGATGAATTAGGTGATTATGTATTTGCTTTAAAATCAGAGTGCAGAGAATGAAGTATTACTGTTTAGCGATTGCAATTTTGGTTAGTATGTTGAGCCTGAATTCACAGGCTGACGATCGTAAGCAAAAACTTCTTAATATTTTGGATGAAGAGTTGAGCGAAGTGATACGATTAAACAACCAAATTCAGGCCAGAAATCCAAATTTGCTTTTACGGACGGCAGAACTTTATTTGGAAAAAGCTAGGATATTGAAAGAAGTCGAAAATGAAAGATTCTTGAGCCTGCCATTTGATAAAAGGCAAAAAGTAAGCAAGAAGGCACTTTTCAAAGGATCAAATCGTTACTTTTCTAAGGCCCAAAGAGTCTGCCTTTTTATTCTTAAAAAATTTGGGAAATTTAGAGGACGTGGTGATGTTTTTTATGTTCTGGCTTTTAATGCAAAAGAGTTTCAGGAGTTTGCACGAGCTGAAAAATATTTTCGGCTGGCAATTAAGGGCTCATCACCAAATTCAGCGACGCAAAATAAGTCAAAGTTGGCCTTAGCAGAAATGCTTTATAATCGACAAAAGTACAAATCAGCGGTCCCATTATACGAGGTTGCTTTATCAAAAGAAAAATCTAAATGGTGGACCAAAGATGCATATAATTTAGCTTGGTGCTATTTCCGAATTGGCAAAACCGATAGAGCAATTAAGCTCATGAATCGTGTTCTAAGTTTAAGCGGGAATTCACAATATATTGATATGACATACGAGGTAAAGAGAGATTTAGCATATTTCTACACTGAAAGTGGGCAGATTCAAGAGGCATTGAAGTTTTATCAAAGTGGAGGTGGAGATATAGCTAAAAACTTGATTAGAGTTGCACGATTTTTGCTTGATCAATCTAAATTAAGTAGCGCCGAGAAAATTCTTCTTGAGGCAAAAAAACACAAAACAAATGATCAAGAGGATATCGAAATCAACAATCTATTAATGAATCTAAATGAAAAATTTGGGAAAGTTAAGGCGCATTACCAGGCTTGCGAGGATCAATATCAGTATTATAAACAAGGAAAATTATCGGAAGAGTTTGCAACAAATCTAAAATATCAAATACAAAAGATGGGTGCAGTATTACAGAAGCAGGTCGTAGGTGGGCAATATGATAGACAAATATCAGTCAAGCATGAGAAGGCCATTGCAGCAGTTAAATATTTTGAATTGTTGGCCAAAATCAGAACAGGGGAGTCCGCTAACTTTATCTACTTAGCAGCAGAAACATATTATTCGGCTGGCTTTTATGATGAAGCTATGGCGAAATACGAAGAGTCTTTAAAATTATCTAAAACCCAAAGCAATCAAAAATTTTATTCACCATCTTTAAAAGGAATGATGGCGACCCTGGGACAAAAAGGTCTTAAGAAAGAGACGTTAGATAGATATTTAATTCCAATCTATGAGATCTATATCAAAAGCCCACTGTCAAAATCTGGTTTAAAATCAGTATATCAGAGGCTCTTTTCAGAATATATGAAAAAAGAAAAAGTGGAATTGGCCGAAAAGCTTGTTGAAGATTTCCGTGATAAATTTCCCCAGGAGTCATCTATCCAGGAAGCCATGCTTGCCAGAATTATGGATTATTATAAAGGGAAGGACAATAGACAGAAAATATTTTATTGGAGTAGTAAAATCAAAAATGGTGAATTTAAAGTTTCAAAGCAATACCTTGAAAGGCTGAGAGATATTTTACTGGCGATACAATTTGATAAAGTAGAGTCATATAATACTTCGGGTGAAAAAGTTAAGGCATTAAAGGGGTATTTTGCCATTTATCAATCCAAGAATGCAGATAAGGATGCCAAGAAAAATGCTGCTTATAATATCGCAGGACTTTTCTCTGAGCTTTCTTATCCGATTCAGACGTTCAAATGGGCGATGTTAGCATTTAATCTTATGGATGATTCCGAAGTTTTGAAATTCGATAAATCTTTTTTGAAGATGACTAATGATGTGTTCAACGCCGGGAAAATCGATGAGGCATTTGCACTTTATAATACTGGTTATAAAAAACTCTGTCGCAAGCCATCTAAGTTAAAAAATTTCTTTTTTAAAAATATGGTCGTCACTGGTTTGGCAAACAGTAAACTTACCGAAGTTAGAGACAATGTTAACGGTGCAAGCTCATGCAGAATCGATAATAAGGTTCAAAGTGAGGCCCATTTAGAACTTGTGAATTTTCTTGATGAAACCAATAACATGAATATGCTCAAACAAGAATTAGAATATATTTTTAAATCTAATTTAGATTCTTCATCAATGATTCCTGCTATATTTCATTATGCAAGGTATGCCAAAAAGGTACGCAAATGGAGTGAATACAAGTCATACACTGCTAAGATTGATCAAATTTTTAAGACAGGAGTGAAAAAACGACAACATTTTCCATTAGAGGCCTTAGATATTGTTGCACATCTGGAAATTAGTCAATTATATGGTAAGGCCAGGGCGCTTAACTCAGTAAAATTATCTTTCCCTGAGGATCAGTACAATAAGATGTTACGAAATAAATTTAGCATGCTGGATAGCTTGACTAGTAAAGCTTTGGCAATCATGAAAATAGGGTCAGGTAAGGCCATCGTGAAATGTTATGATGTATTATCTTCTACATACGATGCTCTAGTTAGTGACATAGAAAGGTTTGTCCCGAAGGGAAAGACTCCCGAATATGTTGATTCGTTTCATAAAAGTATGGTCGAACTTGTTGGGCCTTTAAAGGCAAAGGCTCGCGAGTTTGAAACAACTGCACGTAAACAAATTTATGCAAATAGTATACTTGCCAACGGCAATTATAAATTTTTAGTTGCCCCTAAATTTCCAGCAAGAATAAAGTTCGATCCTGAGTGGAATTTACTTTTAATGGATAGAAGCGGAAAATGAAGACATTTTTATTTCTGATTTTATTGATCCTGTTGAATGCTTGTGGTAGCTCGCCCAAGGTTCAGGAGCAACCTGAGTTTTCACCCGACATAGAAAAAGAGTTTTCTTATATCGAAAATTCAGATTTTGAAGTGGTAAAACCAGCAAATTTCCAGCTGGAAAATGATATACATCCTGGTGTCGATGACGAAGGCATTCCCGCACAGGAAACGATAGCGGTATTACCCGATTCTCAAATTGAGAAGGCCAGTATGGCAGATGATCCCTTGACAAGGATAATTTCTTATTGTTATCAGCGCAACTTCCAAAAAAGTGCTCAGGAAATTGATAAAAATTACAAAAAATATTTAAAGCATCCTGCGTTTTGGAATACTGTCGGAAATTGTTTTATGCTTCAAAAGAAACCGCGTGCAGCACTTCTTTATTACAATAAAGCAAGAGAAGTTAAGATAGATTATGCTCCATCAATTAGTAATATTGGTGTTGTCTATGCTATGAAAAATCAATTACAAAAAGCTCTAGCTGCATTTGAACGAGCAAGTCAAATTCGCCCCGGCTCGTTGGTTCCTAGGCTTAATGCCACATCTGTCTATCTGAAATATCATCAGTATGAAAAGGCTATCTCACTACTAATTCCATTTGCTAACAGATTTTCCAAATCACGTGCTCTTAATGAAATTTTGGCGACCGCTTATTTACTTAAAGGAGAGTTTAGCACGTCTGTTAAATATTATAAGAGGATGGATCGCGACATATTTAAGAAGTCCTTGGCCGGAATTAACTACGGGTTGGCCCTGGGTATGAGTGGCGAGAAATCGGACGCTCTTGATATTCTAGAAAAAATGGATGCCGCTTTCCTGAATAAATATGAAAAATACTACGCGAAAGTTAAGGAGTTTTTGAAACAATGAAAACTTTTCTTGGATTATTTTTACTTTTTATTCTAGTACCTACTCACGCTACAGAGGTAAGAGGTGGAGAGCAGAAGATTATCTATAAGTACAAACAGTACGAGAAATTTGATTTTGAAGACCTTGTGGTTGAAGGCGAAACTGGTTCACCGGGTGATCTTTCAATTATCCCCCGTTATCAAAGAAAATTTAAGAATAAGCTTCCATATAAAAGGAATTTTATACCGGAAATGAAAAAAGGCATTGAGCGGATTCAATAGGGAGTACTTATGTCTCGGCCTCAAAATGACAAAAGTTTCAATGTAAGTGTTCTCGGTAGCAGTCGAGTCCACAGACCATACAAAAAGATCTCACTTATTGGCAGCTCTGATAGTTGCGACATTGTAATTGATAATGTGACTGTCAGTGGTATCCATGCCGTGATAGAGAAGACCCCGGCCGGTTTAAAAATATTTGATATGAATAGCCGCAACGGAACTTATGTAAATGATGAAAGGGTAATCTCCAAAATAATTGCCGAGGGCGATCAAATCAAGCTGGGAAGTGCTCTTTTAAAGATCAGTCTTGATGATATTGGAAAAGACACTGATTCTTTGCCACCGCCATTAAAGCGAACCGGCATTTCAAATATAAAAAAAATTA
>Ga0066639_10002971_pt1 | contig 14747 bp, 8 predicted proteins | sample CryGeyCG2114_010_2_FD_59504 | JGI IMG/M metagenome (GOLD analysis project Ga0066639, IMG submission 59504) | Groundwater microbial communities from aquifer - Crystal Geyser CG10_big_fil_rev_8/21/14_0.10 | ecosystem: Environmental > Aquatic > Deep subsurface > Groundwater | place: USA: Utah...
GATTTTAAAATCAGCTATTTTGCGCACTTTAGCCTATTTTGACTTAAGCAATTATCCTTTGACCGCTACGGAAATTAACCAATGGCTGTATCAATTGGAAGCTCCTAAATATCATGAATTGTTATCAGTTTTGCAAGAAATGGTGTCTCAAAATCAGTTAGAAGAAAAATTTGGTTTTTTTTATTTACCCAATAGAGAAGTGGTAGTAGAGGAGAGAAGAAGAAGCTTGGTAATTTCAGAGTTAAAGTTAAAAAAGGCCCGTCGTGCAGTCAAATTTATTTCCCACATTCCATTTTTAAGAGCCATCTTTGTGTGTAATACGGTAGCGGCCGGTAGCGCTTTAGAAGAAAGTGACATTGATTTTTTTATTATAGCCCAAGCCGGCCGTATTTGGTTGGTAAGATTTTTTACCAATCTAATTTTGCGTTTTTTTGGTTTGCGTACTTATGGGGAAAAACAAAGAGATAAAATTTGCTTGTCTTTTTTTGTTGATACCAATAATTTAAATTTGTCCAAATTGCAAGCGGTGGAGGATGATATTCACTTTGCTTACTGGTCGTTTCAGATGTTACCAATTTATGATCCGGGCAACTATTGGAAAAAATTTTTATCTGCTAATTATTGGATCAAAAAATATATTCCAAATTTTTCCAACAATGCTGTCTATTCAAAAATAGTAAATGCCGGTCCGATTTCTAAGATTTGGAAAAAAATTTGGGAAGTGATGTGGTTTGGTGCTTATGGTGATCTGCTGGAGAAACAAGCTCGAGAATGGCAAATTTTAAAAATGAAATTGAGTATAAAAGATAAAACTGCCATCAAGGATAACGGCGTTGTTTTCAATGAAGGGGTGATAAAACTACATGAACATGATAGTCGTTCTAAAATAAAAAATGCTTGGCAGGATAAAACAGCACAACTACTTAAAAAAATATGATGTTAAGCAGATTGAAAGATTATTTATTATTGTTATTTCTGTTTTTGTTACCTTGGCAGACTAGGTTCATTTATAGTATTGAAAATTTAGATGGGCGATATTGGGAATACGGCAGTCTTTCTTTGTACGGTACTGAGTTGTTGTTGGGAGCGGTAATTTTATTGGCTTTAGTTGAAAAAATTAGGAGTAAAGTTTTTGGCAATTTTTTTATTAATTTGAATAAAAATCGTTTACTTATAGTGGGTTTAGATTTATTGGCCGTCTTATTTGTTTATCTACTTACTAGTCCTTGGAAAATGGTTACTTGGCAGTATCTAAACTGGGTGATATATGGATTTTGTTTGACTGGTATCATTGTTGGCAGTCAACTTAGTTTTAGAAAAATATCTTTGTATCTTTGGTCAGGAGCATTGTTGCCGGCCGGTTTAGCAATTTATCAATTTTTTAGTCAATCAGTTTTTGCTAGTAAGTGGTTGGGTTTATCTAGTCAAAGTCCAAGTCAGCTTGGTGTGGCCGTTTTAGAATTGGGACAAGCGCGTTGGCTTAGAGCATATGGCAGTTTTGGCTGGCCAAATTCTTTAGGAATTTTTTTAGCTACTATTTTTTTATTGGGAATAATTTTGATTAACAAAGAGAATGGTAGCAAAGTAAAAACATTACTACTTGGTGGGCAGATTATAATTTTATTTGGATTGTTTTTTACTTTTGCTCGCGGTGCCTGGTTGGGGCTGTTAGTAGGTTTGGGTATCTGGTTTTTGAAAGAAAAAAAATCCCAATATTTTTGGGAACAATTTATTTTTTATTTTTTGACTCTTTTTGTTTTATTTTCAATTTTTAGTCCGCTAGTTTTTTCTCGATTAGATTTTAATAATCGGTTAGAATCACGTTCGGTTTCACAGCGTTTGGATCAGTGGCAGGAATTTAAAGTTATTTTTGGCCAAAATAAATTTTTTGGTGTTGGTCCGGGTGTATACACTTATGGATTATATTATTATCATTTGGCCAATAAATTTGAGCTTGAACCTATCCATAATATATATCTTCTTTTTATAGGGGAGTGGGGAGCGTTGGGTATGATACTGGTAGTTTGGGGTCTGTCATTTGTCAAAAATAGGGTTAATTGGTGGTTTGCTCCTTGGGTAGCTTTACTTGTGGCCGGTTTATTTGACCATTGGAGTTTGAGCATGTTCAGTGGTATTATTTTCTTTTTTTGTATCTTGGGTTTAGCCTTTAAATTTAAAGCCATTGACAGCCAAGCCTCATGAGAGTAAAATTCATAAGCCCTAAGAAATCAGGGTTGGGAACAGACTCTCTCGCACGCCATGGTTCCGCGCTAGACCATAGACAGGCATAGTTCGGACAATATATGGACGGCGAGCAAAGTTCGTTCCCAACCCTGATTTTTTGTTTAATTAGCCAAAAATTATTTGTGGATAGAGTGGCTGTTGGCCAATCTTGACAAGTTTAAAAAAATCATTAAAATTGTATATAGTTTATCACTCAGATAAAGCGAGTGATAAACTAGTTCATTAATTTTTAATTATTTATATATATGAATATAAAACCATTAGGAGATCGGGTTTTGGTAAAACCAGCCCAGGAAGAAGAAGTAACCGCTTCAGGCATTGTATTGCCTTCTACTGTCGACAAAGAAAAAAAAGCCGAAGGTGAAATTGTGGCCGTGGGTAATGGAGAAGCCGTTGCTAGATTGAACTTAAAAGTGGGGGATAAAGTATTATTTAAAAAATGGGGCGGAGAAGAAATAAAAGTTGGCCAAGGTAGTAATGAAGAAACTTATAAAATTTTGTATGTTGGATCGGGCGAAGATAAGAATGATATTGTTGCCACTATTGAATAAATTTTAAATTATAAAATTTTATTTCATCTCGCTTTTTTCGCCCGCGAGGGCGAAAGGATGCGCCCCGGCGCATAACCCGCTCGATTGAAATAAAATTTAATTATAAAACATATATGCCTAAACAAATTATTTATAGCGACGATGCTCGCCACAAATTATTAAATGGTGTTAATACTTTGGCCAATGTGGTCAAAGTAACTTTGGGACCACGTGGACGTAATGTAGTTTTGGACAAAGGTTTTGGCGCTCCGACCATTACTAAAGATGGCGTATCAGTGGCTAAAGAAATCGAAGTAGAAGATAAATTTGAAAATGCCGGTGTGGAATTGGTAAAAGAAGTAGCCAGCAAAACCAATGATGATGTGGGTGATGGTACTACCACCGCCACCGTATTGGCGCAAGCCATTGCTCGCGAAGGGGTGCGCTTGGTAGCCGCCGGCTCCAACGCGGTTGCTCTTAAGCGCGGTATTGATAAAGCAGTTGAAGCTGTAGTAAAGGAACTAAAAGAAAATATTTCCAAACCAGTAGATGAAGATGAGATCGCCAACGTCGCGGCTATCTCTGCCAATGATAAAGAGATCGGTAAGCAAATTGCGGATGCGATGAAAGTGGTTGGTAAAGATGGCGTAATTACTGTAGAGGAATCTCAGAGTTTTGGTATGGAAATTGAAACCGTTCAAGGCATGCGCTTTGATAAAGGCTATGTGTCTCATTATATGGCTACCAATACTGATCGCATGGAAGCTGAATATGTGGATCCATATATTTTAATCACGGACAAAAAGGTAACTTCTGTTCATGATGTTTTACCTATTTTAGAAAAAGTTGCTCAAAGCGGGAAAAAAGATTTGGTGATTATTGCCGAGGATGTCGAAGGTGAAGCTTTGACTACTTTTGTTTTAAATAAATTACGTGGCACTTTCAACGTATTAGCTGTAAAAGCTCCTGGTTTTGGTGATCGTCGTAAAGAAATGCTACAAGATATCGCCGTGTTAACTGGCGGTAAAGTAATCACTGAAGAAGTAGGTTTGAAATTGGACGCTACTACTTTGGAGGATTTAGGACAAGCTCATAAAGTTATCGCTACTAAAGAATTTACCACAATTGTCAAAGGTAAAGGTGAAGAAAAAAATATTGAAGAACGTGTTAAACAGATTAAGAAATTGATCGAGCAGTCAGATAGTGATTTTGATAAAGAAAAATTACAAGAGCGTTTAGCCAAATTAGCTGGTGGAGTCGCTATTATCAAAGTTGGCGCCGCCACCGAAACTGAAATGAAGGAAGTAAAACACCGTATTGAAGATGCTGTAGGAGCCACCAAAGCAGCTGTAGAAGAAGGGGTAGTGCCGGGTGGTGGTATTGCTTTATTGCGTGCCCGTCGGGTTTTGTCTGGTAAAACCACCAATGATGACGATGCTATGGCCGCTCAAATTTTGTACCGTGCTTTAGAAGAACCTTTGCGCATAATTGCTGCCAACGCTGGAATGGATGGTGCCAAAGTAGTATTTGAAGTTGATCAAAAAGATGGCAATTTTGGTTATAATGCGGCTACTGATCAATATGAGGATATGGTCAAAGCCGGTGTAATTGATCCTACCAAGGTAACTCGCAGTGCTTTACAGAATGCCGCGTCAATTGCTGGCATGTTCCTTACCACCGAAGCAATTGTTACTGATCTGCCTAAAAAAGAAGAGCCGGTTATGCCGCCAATGGGTGGAGGTATGGGCGGTGGAATGGGAGGAATGTACTAAAATATACTTTAAAAATAAAACAGCCTGTTTACTACAGGCTGTTTTATTTTTAAAAAGCTTTAGTCAGTTGTAAAATATTTTGATATAAGCTAAAATATAACTGGTTTTTAAAATTATATATTTTTTTATGATTCGCACTCTGATTGCTTTTTTTTCTGGTTTTCCGCCTGAAATAGCTGCTTTTATACTATCGATGTTGCCGCTTACGGAAAAGATCGCTTTAGCGATTGCGATAGCCGCCTTCCACTTAAACGCTTGGGAGGCATTCTTTATAGTTACTGCTGGCAACATGGTGCCGATTTTAATAATTTTAGGATTAGCCGAGAGATTCAATTTTTGGATATCAAAAAATTCCGGATTTTTAGGAAGGGCTTGGGTAAAAACCGTCGCTCACGCTCAACACAAATTTATAAAATACCAAAAATATGAGTTGTGGGGCCTGTTTATTTTTATGAGTTTGCCCATTCCTATAAATGGTGGTGTCAGTGGTTCTTTGATCGCTTTTGTTTTGGGTATGCCGGCCAAAAAAGCTTGGCCTTATCTTTTTGCTGGAGTGATAGTTTCCAATCTTATAACTTTGGCAGTAACAGTTGGTTTGGTAAAGATTTTTTAGTATGAATTTGGAAAAATTGCAGATATTAAAAAATAAAATTGATGATGCGATAGTTATTCTGAAATTGTCAGATTTAAAAAATAAAATGTTACAGCTGGCAGACGAAATGAATGCTGGAGATTTTTGGTCGGATCAAAAGCGTGCCCAGACTATTTCTCAAGATTATCAAAACATAAAAACCGAAGTAGACAAATGGGAAGAGATACAAAAACAAGTTGGCGATCTTTTGGAATTGTCTCAAAGCGGTGACGATAGTTTGGTAAAAGAGATTGAAGAGCAAACAGTAGTTTTGGGTAAAAAATTTGAAGACTATGAATTATTTTTGCTACTCAATGGTCCTTATGATCAAAATGATGCTATCGTATCAATTCATGCTGGATCTGGCGGTACCGAAGCTCAGGATTGGGCACAGATGTTGCTACGTATGATTAGTCGTTTTTGTGAAAAGCAAAATTGGAAGGTAGAAATATTGGATGAAAGCCGCGGTGCTGAAGCTGGATACAAGTCCATTACTTTTCGTGTACGGGGTCGTTATGCTTTTGGTTACCTTAAATCTGAACATGGGGTTCATCGTTTGGTGCGTATTTCACCATTTGACGCGGAAAAGATGCGTCACACCTCTTTTGCTTTGATGGAAGTACTGCCGGAATTGGATGATAAAGTGGAAGTAAACATTGATCCCAAAGATTTGCGTATTGATACTTTCATGAGTGGTGGTAAAGGTGGACAGAGCGTCAATACCACATATAGCGCTGTTAGAATTGTGCATATTCCCACCGGTATTAGTGTTTCTTGTCAAAATGAACGTTCACAAGCTCAAAACAAAGAAACGGCCTTGAAAATTTTAAAAGCCAAACTTTATCGTCTTGAAGAAGAAAAACGGGCCAAAGAACACAAAGAATTACGAGGTGAATATAAATCGGCCGAGTGGGGCAACCAGATTCGTTCTTATGTATTGCACCCATATCATTTAGTAAAGGATCATCGCACCGACTATGAAAGCGCCGATCCAGAAGGTGTGCTAGAAGGGGATTTGTTACCACTTTGTGAAGCTTATTTAAAATGGATAAAAGAATAGTATGCAAGTAATGACTGAGTGTAATTTGGCCAAAGTAATTTTTGAGATTTTAAATGGTAAGACTTTAATCTTTCCTACGGAAACTTCTTATGGATTGGGTTGTGACGCTACCAACCAAATGGCGGTAGATAAAATTTTTGATATTAAAGGCCGTAGTGACACCAAACCTTTGTTGGTGGTAGTGGATAGTGTGGAAGTGGCGAAGAAATATTTGCGTTGGAATGAAGAGCTGGAAAAATTATCTTCAAAATATTGGCCCGGTCCTCTCACCGTGGTGGGAGAATATATTGGTAACGGTTTGGCTAGCGGGGTAGTAGGTAGCGATAACACTTTAGCCTTGCGAGTCACAGATTTTCCGCTACTCAAGTCGATTACAGAAAAAATCAGTCGGCCATTGGTGGCTACCTCGGCCAATTTAGCGGGTCAACCCAATCTGTATGATAGTCAAAAAATTGTGGAAATTTTTTCTAGTCAAAATAATCAACCGGACCTTATTTTAAATTTTGGTATATTGCCAGAGAACGCGCCTACCACTTTGGTGTCGGTGGTTGGTGGTGATTTAAAAATTTTGAGACAGGGAGGTATAAAACTATAGATATGAATGACAAACTTTTTAATACTGATTATCTTAAACATTTGTGTCAAAAATATGGTTTACGGCCGTCAAAAAATTATGGACAAAATTATCTCATCAATCCCGAGGTAATTGAAGAAATAATGGCGGCGGCGGATTTAACCTCCAAAGATACGGTGGTAGAGGTGGGCCCTGGTTTTGGTATTCTCACTTTTTCAGTTTGTGAAGCGGCCAAGAAAGTGGTTGCTTTTGAAATTGAAAAGAAATTGGAAAATTATTGGTTGGCCAATAAACCTGCTAATTTAGAAATAATTTGGGGGAATGTTTTGCGTACCCCAGAGAACAATTTTCCTAAAAATTATAAAGTAGTCGCCAATTTGCCATATCAAATCACTTCACCGGTTTTAAAATTATTTTTACAAGATTTAAAAAATAAACCAAAAGAACTTACTTTGATGGTACAAAAAGAAGTGGCGGAGCGTATTTGTGCCAAACCAGGCCAGATGTCTCTTCTGGCAATCTCGGTGCAATATTTTGCCCAAGCGCAGATAGTAGGTGAAGTAAAACGTAATAATTTTTGGCCGGAACCAGCAGTAGATTCGGCCGTAATAAAAATAAAGTTAAATAAAAATGACCGAGACCCAGAAAAAACAGATATGTTTTTTAAATTGGTAAAAGCCGGTTTTGCTCAAAAAAGAAAATTGCTTGTTAAAAATTTGTTGCCAATCATAGGCAAACAGAATAAAGACAGGTTATTGACAGTCTTAAAAAATATGGGCTTTACCCCGACTGTTCGAGCGCAAGAATTGTCGGTATTTGATTGGGAAACATTACTTGAGATATCCACATTATCTTAATGATAGTTTTTGTGTTATAATAATAACAAGAAAAAAATAATTTAGCTTATGGTTGACAGCGAACAACCAGTTGAAAACGGCCTCTCCAGAGAGCAAAAGATTGGTTTTGTCTTATTGCTTGCTTTTGCTATTTTGGTGATTGGTTTGGGAGTATTGCAGATTCGTAACAATATGTATAGTCATTTTGCTTTAAACAATAAAATTCCCAATACTTTAAAAGATCAAGTAGATACAGTAGATGCTTTGCGTTTTCGAGATACCGATCGAGATGGTTTATCCGATTTTGATGAATTGTATATTTATGGCACCAGTCCATACATTGCCGACAGTGATAGCGATGGCATATCTGATGGTGAAGAAGTAAAGCGCGGTACCAACCCTATGTGTGCTCCTGGCCAAGATTGTTCTTTGACGCCAGATGCCGCGGCCATTGCAGTAAGTTCTTCAACAGTAGATCCATCATTGGCTGTACCGGCGGAACAGCCAGCCAACGATTTAACCAAAGCTATTCAAGATCCTGCTCAAGTTCGTCAAATGTTGATTGGCGCCGGTGTTAGCAAAGATGTAGTGGATAAAGTTTCTGATGCAGATTTGATGCAAATGATTACTGAAATAATGAGTGCGTCTTCAACTATAAAAAATATCAATAATTTAAATAATAGTGCTGGTACCAATTCAAAACAATAATTGCTTATTTTAAAATATGTTTTTTAAAAAGACAAAAAAAGCGGCCGTAAGTTTATTACTTTCAATATTTGTTTTTTCTTCTCTGGCTGGTTTTTTGTTGTCTGCATCTCCAGCTAATGCTCAGCTAACCACTATCGTGGCAGGAGATGTGCCCGCCCAAGCCCAAAGTATTTACGATTTGATAAAAAATGGTTGGAAAATCGCGGTGCTTAATGCGGCTCAGCAAGCAGTATCATATTTTTTACGTAAAGTAGCTTATGATGGGGCGGTTTGGTTGGCTTCAGGTGGTAAAGGCCAGACCCCATTTGCCAATACTCAAGGTTTTGGTGACTATATGGCCTCGGTAGGTTCGGATGCGGCTGGTACGGCGATTGAGCAGTTGGGTAAAGGTTTTGGTTTAGATTTGTGTAAAATTCCTGATGTAAAATTGGACTTGGCTTTGCGTATTGGATTGCACTATAATTATGCTTTAGGTAGTGAGCCTACTAAACCAGCCTGTAATTTGACTACCTTCAAACAAAATTGGAGCGGTGACGCTTGGGCTAGTAAGTATGGTGATGGCAGTGGTAGTTTTGAGCCAAGCAAAGTGTTCAATAGTTCTTTGTCAGTTCAAAATACTGATTTGGGTGTTACCATGCAAACCACTGAAAAAATCGATCGTTTAGTGGCCAACCAAACTAACGCCGCTCAAGCTAGTAGAGCGGAAGGTCAGGGTTATAAGGCAGCGACCAATTTGATATCTGGTAATATCAAAACCCCTAGTCAGGTCATAAAGAAAGAATCAGAGGCCAATACTCCTAGCGAACAAAACAAAAAGAGCGAAGCTCAGATATCTGCCGCTATGGGTTCAGGGGCTTATGAGATTATCCCTTCTACTTTATCTTTATTTTTGAATACCTTGGCTGGTCAGATGTTAAAAAACTTCAAAGAAAACGGTATGTTACCGGGTGGTTTGTGTATTGGAAGTTACGGCGATCCTAGTTGTAAAAAACAGGGTTCACAAGCTCAAAACTATGACGCTGGTGGGCCGGTAGCTGGTAGAGTGGCGGCTGAGGCAATATTTAGTGAATTCTTGACTACTAAAATTGATACTTTAAATGATTATGATATTTTAGCTCAGCTGAACAGCTGTGATTCTCATGGTTTATACAACTGTCGTGCCGATCAAGGGTTGGTGCAAGCCATACAGGAGGCTAAACATGGTACTCCGGTGACTATAGAAGACGCGATGAAGAAAGGTTGGTTACATCCAAATGCCAGGCTGATTCCACCTAGCCGTTCCGCTGATAATGCTGACCCAAATTGTTATAATGATCCTACAAAATATTGTTATTCTAATCTGGCTGTTTTGCGTCAATTGCGTATATTCCCTCTAGGCTTGGAAATCGCCGCTAAAAATAGCGATCCCGATCATCCTTGGACACTAAAAGAAGCTGTAGATGGTTTTTATGATTGTAATTACAATAAGGACGGTACTGTAAATTATGATGGGGAAAACAAACCGTTCTGTCATTTAGTAGATCCAAACTGGGTGATTCAGTTGAGTCAGACTCGCTGTGATGCTAAAGCACCCGGTCCGATCCCTCTAAGTGGCGATGTGCCTGATCGTATCAGTGAATGTGTGGATGTAAAGACTTGTATCGGTACAGATAAAGATGGTAATTGTGCCGGATTTGGTTATTGTGTGCGTGAAAAAAATGTTTGGCGTTTTGATGCTGACAAATGTGATGCCCAATATGCCACTTGCCGCTCATTCAACGATAGTACCGGTAAGCAAGTTGCTTATTTGTATCGTACTTTAGATACTGGTGAATGTAATCAAAATACCGCTGGTTGCCAAGCTTATAGTTTGCAACAAGATGATAGCGGTCAATGGAAAGATGTAGCGGCTACTAATTATGGGAATTATTCTACTGGAATTTATTTAAATAAAAATGTTTCTACCGCTTGTAGCGCTAATTCCGCCGGTTGTTCCGCCTTTACTTTGCCAGGAGACACCACCGGAGTAGTGGCGCGTTTGAAAAAAGCGCCAGATTATTTGAATTGTTATGATGTGGATGCCAATGCTAGCAACGGTATTACTTGGCCAAAGACTTTCTCAGATATTTCTAAAATGAAACCAAATGAGCAATGTAAGAATTTTGCTCAAGTTTGTATTGCTGATGAAGTGGGCTGTTCGCTTTATCAGTCAGCGGATGATTCCAATGGTGACCAAATACCTGGTAAGTTTAAACCGGCAGTAGTAGAAAATAATGTTGTAACCAAGTGGAATGATCAGTGTGATTCACGTTGTGTTGGATATGGTGCTTATCGAGAAATGCCAACCAATTATTCCGCCGGTACCGGTTTGTCATATATTGTTCCTCCTTCTAAATATAACCAAAATCAGTCTGGACAAGTTTGTGCCGCGGCTGATGTCGGTTGTAGTAGCTTTACCAATTTAAATGATACTAGTGGTGGTGGAGAAAAAGTAGAATATTTCACAAATCTGCGTTCTTGTATCAATCCTGACCAAGCCAAACAAAAAAATTATTATACTTATGAAGGTTCGGTAGCTAGTGGCGGCTATCAACTGCAAGCTTATACTTTAGAGCAGGACCCTCTAACTGGGGGACCTAAATATGATTTCTCAACCGCCGTGCAACAGGCAGATGCTGATGAATTTAAATGTAATGAAGATTTATATAAAGCTGGCTCAGCCGATCCTGACTGTCGTCAATTTAATGATGATAAAGGTGTGATTTACTATCGTTTGCTTTCCCATACTATTGTGGTGTCAAATGATTGTACTACATATCGTCTCAACAGTAGTGAGCTGGAAGGTCCAGAAAAATGTTTTGGTACCGGTGAATATAAAGATGGTGTTTGTATTTATCATGGTTTGCCAGCCAATGTCGTGACCAACGCTGGCTCTAGTGAGTCTTGTAGCGCCCAAGCCGTGTCTTGCCGAGCTTACAAAGGTAACAACGGCAATAATGTTAAAACTATCTTTAATGATAAATTTGAGGATCAGACATCCGTGAGTCCTGCCAATGGTTGGGGTTCTTCGGCTGCTGGTAATATTTTCTGGTCCACTGAGTCGACACGTGCCGGGGAACACTCTTTAGGTTTTGCCGGTCAGGGTACTATGGTAAAAGCAGTAAATTTGCAAGCTGACAGTTTGGACTTGCAAAGTGATATGAGCTACAGCTTAACTTTTTGGGCCAAAGGTAGTGGCAGTAATGTTGATATTTCCGCCACTGATGGTAAAAATCAGACAGTTAACGCCGGTACTATTTCAGTAAATAATACTTGGCAATATTTCAAATTCAATCTTATTGAATTACAGTCGGTAGGTACCAGTACAATAAATTTTAAAGTAGCTACCAATGGTAATTTGTTCTTGGATAATGTTCGTTTAACTAAAGTTACCAATTTTGTTTATTTGGTAAAGGATTCTCTAAAAGTTGATCCGGTTTGTGATGATAACCCAACTGATAATTTGCCGGGTGCGGCGCTTGGTTGTAGTGCCTACAAAGGCCCGCAGAACAGCTTGGGAAACAATTTATACTTCCTAACTAATTTTAGTTTCCTTTGTCGCGATGGCGCCATAGGTTGTACAGCTTTTAAAGATACTTTCAATACCATATCTGATACTGGTCCACGAGCTTACAATGTGCGTCTGAGTGGCACAACTGGCACCAAAGTTACGGCTAAAATTGTTAACGATTCATACAGCTGTCAAATAGAGCAAGGCAAGACAGATTGTTTGGTAAATGTAAAAGGTCACACCAAGGCAGAAATTGAAGCGGCCACTGGTGCCAAAGCCGAATTTATCAACTCTACTTATTTTGTTCCAAGCGATACTCCAGATAACGATCCAATATATTTGGTAGCCAATGAAGCCGCCTCTTGTGGTGAAGCAGATTTAGGTTGTACTGCGGCCGGCTTGCAGAAGAGTACTCCTAGTGGCAATAAATTTGACACAGTAAACATTAAACTTGATCCCCAGCAATTTGAAGCCGGGGTGGATGCTAGCGGTAATCCTCAAAGTGGAATTTTGTGTCAGAAAGCAGCGGTGGGTTGTGTGGAATATTCTTCTAGTCAAGGCAGTTCATATTTCAAAGATCCGGCTATTGTTGGTTCTAAAATCTGTAAATACAAAACGGTTGATTTAAACAATAACAAAGTAAAAGGTTGGTTCTGGGAAGGGGTGGGTACTTGTGCCAACAAGCCAAGTAAAAATTGTTCAACCAACGATGACTGTACAGTAAATGGCGTTACTTCTACTTGTGAGAATACCGACGTCACTCCTTGTTATCCGGATTATTTAAAAAATGGCAATGAATATGGCTTGTGGTCATATGGCGATAAGGACAAATATCAAAATTTTGTAGGGGAATGTGATGTGGCCCAAGATAGTTGTACACAGTTTGTAGATCACGCTGATGATGATAAATCTTATTATTTCTTGAAAAATAATAAAATCACCCAAGGTGATTGTGGTGGTATGGCTAGTCAAAAAGCCGGCTGTGCTTTATTTGATCAGACCGATAATCCCAATAAGTTTTGGAATACCGCCGCCACTTATTTGCTCAGTGATGATTATATACCAGCCAAAGGAGCCGATCTGTCGTTGGCCACTAAAGTAAAACCGGTAGACAGCGCAGGAAAAAATGACGCTAACATTATTATAAAAGTAAATCGAGATCGTGAATGTAGTGAGTGGTTACAGCCCGTACTTTCTAGTTCGGTTTATGATAGCAATAATAGCAAATGGAAAAAAGTATCATATAGAGTCGGTCTATGCAGTCGTGCTGATGACAACAATAACCCTGATGCTTGTAATGCGGTAGCACAGGGCGATGTCAACAGTATTGATGGCATAACCACTGAATCTGATTATGTTCAACGTGATATAACTTGGCACGGGAGCGATTGGAGCGGATACTCAATTTTAAATCAGTATCCTCCCAACTTGATTTCTCAGGTAAATATAGGATCTGAATCTAAACCAGTCTGGACTTTGGGTAAAAAGATAGTTTGTGGCAACGGAGGTAATTGTGATCCAAAAAATCCTGATGAAACCGCTTGTATATTATCCAATAATATTACTCCTTGTGGGAAAAACGGTGAGGGCAGTTGTATCAATGCACAATGTGTACAAAATATTAATGGTAAATCTTTTGAAAATGTAGATTTGGAATCTAGAAAACAAATTTGTCGTGCTTACCCTGAAGCGAGCTCGCCGTTTCCAGATTTAGAGGGCATAAAAGTTTCTAGTCAATTTGGTAATGTCAATAAATGCAGTGAAGGCAATAATGGCTCTAGTGCCATGGCCTGTGAATGTGATTATACAAAAGTTAATTATGGTGTGAGTGGTTTTAGTAGATACTTTAATTTTTCTCATGATTTGTCGCCAGCTGATTCAGGAGTTTGTATTGGCGGCAAAAATGATGCTCAATTTTGTGATCCAAATAATGCAGAAGCGACTTGCCCAGGAGGTAATTGTCAGAAGTTCACTACCGAATCTCAATTGGTAGGCTGGAGAGGTTATTGTTTGGAAGAAGATAAATCTCGATCTTTGTTCGGTTACAAAGATCAGCATCCTTGTTTAACTTGGTATCCGGTAGATGCTCTAACCGGAGCTAAGGATATAAATTATCAACATAAAGATGCTGGTTTTGTAGCGCCGGTAAACGCAGCTTATTGTTATAAAGGTAATCTTTTTGCTAGACCGACAGTTGTGAAATCGCCTTGCCCGGCCGGTTATTCTCCAGCCGATCAACCCGGTAAACCAAATAAATGTATTTCTGATTTTGCTATCCCTTATGACCCGATAAAATTGTTTGGTGTTTACTCCAATAAAGCGGCAGATATGCAGATTTATTGTCAACAACCCGTAGCTTTGGATGAGCTAGTGATTGCGGCTACCGATAATATTTGGAAAGATTCCAATAAACCACAAGAATTATCTGGCAATTTCCCTCTCACACCTACGGCACCATACGCTATTACCAATAAGGGAATTTATAAGAGTCCTTTCTCTAAAACAGATTTCAAAAGTAACGGTCTAATTAGTTTGCCACAATGTCAAAAACCTCCATTTAATTTCAAAAAAGTTATTAGCGATAAAAGCGGCAACTTAAGTTGTGATAGCTATGGAGAAGGATTTGTTTTAACCGGGGCAGAAAACGGCGGTTCATATAATGCCTGGGGTTTTAGAGATGCCTTAGTTTGGGACGGAAAAACTTCGGATTATAATCCGCTATGTAAGGATGACACCGACTGCAACCAATCACAGTTTGTGTCCGAGCCCGATACTAACAACTTTTGTGCTTTACAGTGTAGTGATGACAAACAGTGTGGAGTTGGTGGAAAATGTATTGGTTACGGTGATGTTAGTTTGTGTA
>Ga0066639_10002973_pt1 | contig 14745 bp, 12 predicted proteins | sample CryGeyCG2114_010_2_FD_59504 | JGI IMG/M metagenome (GOLD analysis project Ga0066639, IMG submission 59504) | Groundwater microbial communities from aquifer - Crystal Geyser CG10_big_fil_rev_8/21/14_0.10 | ecosystem: Environmental > Aquatic > Deep subsurface > Groundwater | place: USA: Utah...
ACTATCAGTACCAATAACTTCATGACCTTCTTCTAAAAACTTATCAGCTAAATGACTTCCCAAAAAGCCGGCGACACCTGAAATAAATATCCTTTTTTTTGTCATTTTTCAAATGATTTTTTATCAATTTATAAACTTTATGGAAATACAATTTAAATAACAAAAATTCCTATAAAATATAGATACAGAATCTTTTTAAAAGGTTTATCATAAATTAAGATATAATGAATAAAACAATCAAAAGACTTATTATAGCTTTTATTATAATTTCCTTAATTAAAATTCTATTAACATTATTAGTTCCATCTCCTTCTATGTGGAGTGATGAATTTTTTTATGCTAGAAGTGCAAGAGGCATATTTATGGACCATAGTTTTTCATATGATGGAATATTTACAAATAATATTCCGCCATTATATTCTATCCTTATCTCTCCAGCTTATTTATTTAATGATATGAATTATGTCTATTTTATTATAAAATTTATTAACGCTATACTTTCTTCATTAATCATATTTCCCAGCTTTTTATTAGTCAGAGAATTTTTCAAAGAAAAAGAATCATTTATTATTGCAATCACAACAGGAATCATCCCACCCCTATTTTCAACTCCAGCCATTATTCTTTCTGAAAATCTTTTTTATCCATTATTTATGCTAACTATTTATTTTTTATATAAATCTTATTTACAAAGAAGCATAAAATTTGATATTCTAACGGGCATTAGTTTAGGTTTACTTTATTTAACACGAAACATAGCTATAATAATATTACCAGCAATAGCTTTTATTTCTTTGATTAATATAATTAAGAAAAAAAGACTTATTTTAGAAATTAAGAAAAAATTAATGCTTTTTATTACATTTTTAATTATTATTTCTCCTTGGCTTATTAGAAACATGTTACATTTTGGTTTTAGTTTAAATGGTTTACTTGGAACTTATTCAAATGCCATTTCTCGAGTTTCAGGGTCTTATTACTCATTTGGACAATTTTTATTATGGATATTACCTTATTTTGCCGCAATTATCCTTGGCACTGGAATTATTTTTGGCATCTGTGCTTTCATAAGTTTACGATCTAAAAATGAAAAAATATTTAATTTAGGATTAATTACATTTTTTTCTACACTTTTTTTCATATTAATTGCAGCCCATCATAATGCTACTTCATCAATAATGACTTTTTTTATTCAAGGCAAAGTACTTATACGTTACATAAGCCCGGTTATACCTTTAGTCCTTATTACAGGATTTATATCATTAAAAGACATGGAAATGAAAAAGATTAAACTTAAAAAATATTTACCTTATTTTATTGTTTCAACATTTATTCTTGCTGCAGGCTCAATTCTACTTATATTCAATTTAGTCCCTGTTAATAATTCTGCAATTTCATATATTGGACTCTTCAAATATTTATTAGATTTAATTTTTAATAATTACTTATCATTTATTATTTCAACAATTCTATTAATTTCATTGCCTTTGTTAAGTTTCTGGATTTTTAAAAGATTCAAAATAAAAAGTATAACTAAAATATTTTTAATTATATTCTTATTAATAGGATTAACAAATTATGCTATGATCTCTTATAATTCTTCTAAATTTTGGGATTCAAATGAAATTACAGAATTAGGGAAATGGATTAATAATCAAAATTTTAAAGGCACTTTTTTAATAGATGAAACTGGCTGTACAACTAGAATTCAAAAGCGAGACATAGAAAATACACTTTGTGATAAATCCAACCATGCTTCACTTTTAACATTTTGGATCAATAATCCTGTAAAAATAGGAGAGATTAATAATCTAGAGGAGATAAATTATATAATCACTAAGCAAAAACTTAAATTTACTCTCCTAAAAGAAACAAAAAATAAGATTAAATTATATAGGACACCATAAGCCTTTTAAACTATATAAAATTAAAAATTAAAATGAAAGTCTGCTTTGTACCTACTTATAATCCTAATTATGCCCGAATTCAAGTATTTAAAAAAGGATTAAAATTAAATGATGTAGAATTAATTGATTGTTCTTCAAAATTAAAATCACCTTTGAAATATTTGGACATATTTTTTAAATTTCTTCGTTATAAATCTAAAAGTGACATTATTTTAGTTGGTTTCTTTGGACAACCCCTAATGCCTTTAATAAAGCTTTTTACTAGAAAAAAAATAGTTTTTGATGCTTTCATTTCTTCTTATAATACTCTGGTTGAAGATAAAAAAACTGTTAAAAAAGATTCTATTAAAAGTAAATTTTTATTCTGGCTAGATTCTTATTCTTGTAAACTAGCAGATATTGTTATTTTAGATACTACAGAACATATTAATTATTTTTGTAATACTTTTAAATTAAAAAAAGAAAAATTCCGTAGAGTTTTCATTGGAGCAGATGAAGATTATTTTAATTTAAGAAAAAAGAAAAAAGAAAATGATAAATTTAAAGTAGAATTCCATGGCAAATTTATTCCTCTCCAAGGTACAGAATATATCATAAGAGCAGCTAAATTATTAGAAAAAGAAGAGATAGAATTCATTATGATTGGGAATGGTCAAACATTTGATAAAGATTTCTTACTAGCAAAAAGAATTAATGTAAATAATATTAATTTTTTAGGATTCCAACCCTTAAAAGTTATTGCAGAAGAGATAAGCACTTCAGATGTATGCTTAGGTGTTCTTGGAAAAAGTAATAAAGCTGGATATGTTATCCCAAACAAAGCTTATGAAGTTTTAGCTATGGGCAAACCTTTAATAGTAGCTGATTCAGAAGCATCAAAAGAATTATTAAAACATAAAGAAAGTGCATATTTTTGTGAAAGAGCAAATCCTCAAGCAATAGCAGAAGCAATTTTAGATTTAAAAAACAATCCAAAATTAAAAGAAAAAATAGGAAATAATGGATATAAAATATTTAAAGAAAAATGTTCTATGAAAGTTATTGGGGAACAACTAAAAGAAATCCTTAAAAACACTTTAAATTCAAAATGAAAAACTTAATAAATTTTTTAGACTTAAAAGAATTACCTAATTTAGGAGAAAATTTAAAAAAATATTTAAAAGAAATTTTTAAAGATAATGAAAAAATTGCCATTAAATTACATTTTGGTGAACCGGGGCATAAAAATTTCATAAATCCTTTAGCAGTTAAATCTCTTGTTTCGTCTTTAAAAAAATTAAATCTCCAACCTTTTCTATTTGACTCATGCGTTATTTATCCTAGTCCTAGAAAAAATGTTGAGTCTTATCTTAAGGTAGCTGAAAAACACGGATTTTCAAAAGAAAACATAGGATGTCCAATTGTTATCTCTAATGAAGGTTTTAATGTAAAAACAAAACATATGGACGTTGAAGTTTGTTTACCTATTAAAGAAGCAGATGGTATGATTGTCTTAACTCATGTAAAGGGGCATGAATGTTGTGGGTTTGGAGCTTCCATTAAAAATTTAGGTATGGGATGTGTTACTAAAAAGTCTAAAAAAGATCAACATACATTTTCGCATCCAAAATTAACTGGAGATTGTTCAGGATGTGGCACTTGTATTAAACTTTGTAGTGTTAAAGCATGTTCTTTAGAAAACAATCTTGTTCAATTTAATTATGATAATTGTATAGGTTGTGATGTTTGTATAATCTCATGTCCAAATAAAGCATTATCTCCTAAAATTGAACTTTTTGATAACCTTTTAGCTGAAGCAGCAAATGCTGTTATGCAAACTAAAAACCCTAAAAAAGTCTTATTTATTAATGTTATAAATAATGTTTCACTTTATTGTGATTGCCATAGCGATCCTGGAAAAATGATTGCAGAAGATATTGGAATTATTTTTGGTCAAGATTTGGTAGCTATTGAAAAATGTTCTTTAGATTTAATAAAAGAGAACGAAGGTCAAGAAGTTTTTGAAAAAGCACACTATAAATCTCCTCTACTTCAAATAAAAAAATCAGAAGAATTAGGATTAGGTAAACAAGAATATAAATTAAACAAATAATTTTTCTAAAGCTTCTACAAATTCTTTACCTACTTTTTTAAGGTTATATTTCTCTTCAAATAAATCATGTCCATTTTTAGATACTTGTTTCAAATAATAGGTATCATTCTTTAACTTTTGAAGAACTTTAATTATTGAATCTTTTTTATAAAAAATAACCCCCTTAGAAAAAGCTTCTTTTGTAGCATCAGTTTCTTCAATTAATAAAGGTTTATTTAAAGATAAAACTTGAAAGGCTTCTTTTGGCAATGATTTTTCTAAATCATTTAAATCATCAAAAACCCAACAAATCTTAGAACTTAAGATAATATCTTTTAATTGTTCTTCTTCAATAAATTTATAATTTGGATCTTTTGATCCAATTATTTCTTTCTTTTTAGGCAATAATCTTTTAATTATTTTAAAAATAAAAGCCACTAAAGACTTTTTATTTTTTATTTGTGATTCTTTTTTAGGATTAACTTTAATCAAATTTAATTCCATAGTTTCCCCTATTGCTTTTTTAGTTTGTAAAATTAGATCTAAATTTTGATTAGTAATATCTCCTAGGACATTTATTATAAACTTCTTATTTTCTTTTTGTTCATTCTTTTCAAAGAATTTAGATGAAAAAGGTATTACTTTAAACTTATTTAATCCTATATTCAATTTTTTAGATAAATATTCTGCTTTTTGAGGAGTATCAACTAATAATAAATCTACTTTTTTTGCATCTTTAGAACTAATTGAAGGATAAGTATCTAAAATTATTTTTTTTCTTTTAATAAATGCTAAAAATCGTGCAAAATTAATATCTTTTTCTCCTGGAGATCCTAGAACAATCAAATCATGTTTTCCTACTTTAAAAAAATATTTATAGAATAATTTTAAATTATTAAAGGAATTTATTAAAAAAAGTAAATATTTATTCACCCCTGCTCTTTTAAATTTCCAATAAGACATATGAGCAGGTATAACTTGTACATTATTTTCTTCCAAAGCTTTCATTAATAATATATTTCGAGAATCTTCTGATTCATAAGTACCAAAATAACAAACTCTCATTTTACTCATCCCTTTTATGAGCTACAATTAATAAACTATAAGCAAAAGGTTTGAATAATCTTCCAAGAACCCATCCTAATTTACTCATTAAAGATAATTTATCTAAATTTTTATTTCGAGTTTTAACATAATATTTTTTAGTTTTACTAGAATATTTTCCTTTTCCTAATTTTGCAGTAAAAAATCTCCATCCTGGAAATGTAAACCCATAATAATAAATTTTATCAATTATAAAATCTGTTCTTGATAACATTTCAGTTAAAGAAATTCTATCAAATAAAAATAAATGATTAGGTGATTCTTCTCTTGTCTTTTCCCTAAATAATAATTGTAAAAAACGCATAAAATTAAGAGCATTAGGAGTTTCCAAAAATAATTGCCCTCCTGGTTTTAAAAGCCTATTAGCTTCCATTAAAAGATCATAAGGTCTTTGCATATGTTCAATCAAATCAGCTACAATTGCTGCATCAAACTTTTCATCAGTAGGAATTTTACAGACATCTGCTTTAATGGTTTTTAATCCATTTTTTCTTGCTATTTCAAGTCTTGGTTCAGAAACATCAACACCAGTAATATCTCCTAAACCCATAGAAACTTCACCTTCTCCACAACCAACATCTAAAATTTTTTTGCCTTTCAAATGTTTTTTAATAATTTTCCTTTTAATTGATTGTTTAGCCCCAGAACCATCTTGCATATCTAATTCAATTCCATCAAGCCTATTAGGTAAATCTTTAGGTAATATAACTTTCATTTTATCTTCTCTTATGTTCGTCTCCCTTTATTAAAGCAAAGGAATAACCCTTTATAACTTTAATTCTTTCTTTCATAGGTAAAGTTAATATCCTATAAAATAAATTTTTAATAAAATAAGGATAAATAAAAAATCTAGGGAAAATAGTCTTATAAAAAGCACTATAGGCTTTTTTCTTATAATAAACTAAATCAGCATTTGTTAAATTATCTAATTTTATCCCATCTGGAAATTCTCTATTAAACTCAGCATATTGCTTGACATTTAATTTCCCTTCTTTTTTTACCATATCATATAATCTTGTTCCAGGCATAGGTGAAGCTAAATTTACGCTTAACATTTCTGGTTTTATTTCTTTAATTAATTCAATTGTTTCCTCTAAAGATTCTTTAGTTTCACCAGGATATCCTAATAAAATATTAGCCATAGAACTTATTTTAGCTTTTTTACAAAGCTTAAATGTATTTTTTGTTTGTTTAACTGTAATATTCTTTTTCATTAAGTCTAACATTCTTTGTGAACCACTTTCAACTCCAAATATAATAGATATACATCCTGATTTTTTCATAGCTTTTAATTTCTCATAAGTTATTGTATTTACTCTACTATTACATCTCCATTTTAGATTCAATTTTGCTTTAATTAATTCTTGACAAAATTCTTTTACATAATCTTCTTCCATAACAAAAAGATCATCAACAATACTGAAACTTTTAATAGGATATTTATTTTTTAAAATCCTCAATTCATCAACTATATTTTTAGGAGATCTTTTTCTATGTTTTAAACCAAATAATTTTTTAGAAATTGGTTGACAAAAATTACAATCAAAAGGACAACCTCTGCTTGTTACTATGTTTATACCCGGTGCAGGCATAGGTTCTATCGAAGGTTGACTAAAATAGTTTTCATGAGGTAATAAATCAACTGCAGGAAAAGGCAATAAATCTAAATCATGAATTGGTTCTCTAGGAGAAGTAGTTTTTAATTTTTTTCCTTCTTTAAACACAATACCTTTAATAGTCTCTAAAGATTTATTTTTTTCAAGATTATCTATTAATTCCACAAAAGTATATTCTGCTTCACCTTTTACAGCAATATCAATATTTTTATTTTTTAGCATTTCATCAGATTGAAATGTGGGATGTGGACCCCCAACTATAACTTTAGAGTTTTTATTAGAGTTTTTAACTAATTCAGCAATTTTAAAAGCATGATCAACATTTATACTTAATACTTCAATACCAACAACATCAGGTTTATATTCTGTAAGGATTTTTTTTAATTCATCAAAAGATTTATCAAAAGACATATCATGAATCTTTACTTCTTTAGCATGATCTCTTAACATACTAGCAATATAAGCTATTCCCATTGGCATATCTGGATGCATTATATCCCATTCCCAACCAAATCTAGGGTAAATAAGTAATGTTTTCATTTTTTGAGTCATTAGATCAAAAAGAGAAACTTCTGCTTTTTAAATGTTATGCTGACTAATTTTAATAAAACTTAGAATCATAATATTTAAATAAGCTAATTACAAGAAAATAATATATGGCTAAGAAAGAGGATTATAGCAAAATATTTAAAAAAGAAGATCTCAAAGGTCCAATTATTAAAAAAATAATGAGAAGGATCTCAATCCCGATTTCTTTATTTTTAGCAAAATATACTTCAATAACACCTAATCAAGTTACTTTTTTTACAACCACATTATCTTTTATTGCAGGATACTTTTTTTATCTTGGAGAATATAAATTTCTTATTATAGGTGCGTTAATTTTCCTTTTAAGATTTATTTTAGATTATGTTGATGGCTCTTTAGCCAGAACTAAGAATATGGCTAGTGATTACGGGCATTGGTTAGATAATGCTTCTGATGAATTAGGCAAATTCATAGTATTCTTAACCTTCTCATTGGGAGTTTACAATATTACAGGAAATCAATGGGCAATATTATTAGGATTCATAAGTTTCTCAGGCTATATACTAAATAGTTTAACATATAATATGTTCTGGAGATTCTTTCCTTTTGCAGAAAAAGTTGTAGAAACTGAAAAAGGAAAAAGAAAATATTTAAAACAATTCTTTTTTATTGATCCTTTAATTACTATTTTAATTTTAATTGCAGCTTTTACAAATCAGATATATTTATTCCTTTTAATAACAAGTATTTATAGTTGGGTTTTTGTTATTGGACAATTTGTTGTTTTATCTATGAAGATTATCAAATACGAAAAAAAGAAATAATTTATTTCTTAATAACTAAAACACAAAGCCTTTTTCTAAATAAAGGTAAAAAAGTCCCAAATATTATATCTAACTGCCTTATTACTGGAACGCCACTAGGACGATAGAAAGCTTTCTCAATTTTAAATCCTAAAGACCCTAAAGTATTTTTCAGATATTTCATTGTTTTTACACAGATATGCCCTTCAACTTTTCTAGGCCTTATATACTCAGTAAAATGATGTGCATTAGGAGTATAAACCAAAAGTTTCCCTCCCCTCTTTAAAACTCTCTTACATTCTTTAAAAGTGCTTAAACTATCTTCATAATTCAAATGTTCAATTATATCTGCACAAACAATTTTATCAAAACTATTTGATTTAAGAGAAGACATAGAAGTGCAGCTTGAAACTATTCCTTTTACTTTTAGATTTAATTTTTTAGCTATATTTCCAAAAGTTTCAATCGCTTTTGTAGAAATATCTAATCCTGTTACGTCACAATCTAATTTAGCGCATTCTATTCCACAAGAACCGAAACCACAACCAATATCTAATATTTTTTCATCTTTCTTGGGATCTAAAATTTTAAGAATTGTTTTCAATCTATCCACATAATGAAAGGAATTCTGCAAATATAATTTAGATTTTCTTTTGTAATAATTATCACTTAACAATCCATATCTTTTTTCCATTTTAAAAATAATAATTAGCGAATTTAAAAGTCTTATGGAATTAAACAGTATCTCCTAAGGTTTAGTTGGCAGTTGAGCCCAATAGACTTAATTTAAATTAGGCAAAGCTTATCTGTTAGGCTTGCAGATATTTTTGGAGCCTTTGGAGCACAAAAACAGAGGAGGAGAATAAAAATCAAGCTCAATCGATATAATCAGAAAATGCACCCGAGACCTAAGAGAACTTCACAGAGAGACTCTTCATATATCTTTATGGTAAAATATTTGAAGATTATTTGAGTTTTTCGATATAAATTTCAATAAAGTAAAAGTGATATGCTAATCAAGAAGGTAAATGATCTAGTTTGCAAGATTTCAAATTTTTAATAACCATCTTTTCACCTCTTTTATTCTTAATCTAATTCATAATTTCCATTAAGGATAAATTGTTTTGCCCTTTCATAATCTTGTATTGTATCTATTTCCATCCATCCTTTATTGATTTTTGCTGAGTAAATATCAACATTATTGTCAATTAAATATTGGAGCATATCTGTTATATATGCCTGTTCAAATACAGGAGCGCGCATAAATGGTTTTCCTGTAAACAAAGATTTAACTTTCCCAAAATAATTTTTAAATATTTCACAACCTTTTTTACTTAATTTCATCATCCCAATAAATTCACCATCAATTCTTTCATCTAATAAGTGCTTTCCTATTTCTAAGACTCTATCATTGGAATCTAATATTATATTTTCTGCTTCTGAAATAGGATGATCTGTTCTTCCTTCATAATATCCTTGCCAATTTGTATCTACTACTGCTACTATATCTCCTTTAGCTTCTTTTAATTTTTTTATAACTTCAGGAGAATAAAGAATATCTGAATAAGAAATTATAACATCATCATTCATTTCATTCTCTGCATAAAATAAAGAATTTAGAATATTATTATTTTGATAATTATCATTAAGGTAATATCTTAAATTAGGAAAATTAATTTTATCAGCTAGGTAACCTTTAATTAAGGAAATATCATAAATACCATTTAATTTTAATGCTCCTAATTGATGTTCTAATAAAGTCTTTCCATAAAATTCCAATAAACATTTTGGTTTATTTTCAGTCAAATGACCCAATCTACTGCCCCTGCCAGCTGCTATTATTATTGCTTTCATATTATTTCTCTTATAATTAGTTTTTTTAAATGTTACGTATTAAAAAATTATAGCTACAAAAGCTTTTTAAATAGTCTATATTTCTAAGATTTTATTAATATGGAGGCAAATTAAGAATGTATAAACCTATCTTCCAAAAACCATTAAAAACCTTATCAAAAGGTAAAAAAGTTTATGATTTAAGTATAAAAGACGTAGATGAAATCCTACATTTAAGAGGAGTTAGAGCTGAATTAGACCCAGGAATGGGTGGTGTTAGTCCTAAAGTTCTTTCAGATTTATTAGAAACTTCAAGTGAATTAGTTTCTGTAGATTTTGCTATGACTTCAGCATGTAATTTTAAATGCGCTCACTGTTATAGGCCTAATGAAGAATGGAATAAATTGTTTATTGATTTTGAAACAATTTCTAAGGTTGTTGAGCAATCATTAGAATTAGGGGTTAGATTCTTTGTTTTAACCGGTGGAGAACCCTTAATGTACAAATCAAGAGATAAAGAGGGAAATATGCATGATTATTTTGATATTGTAGATAAAATTTTAGAGACTTATGATAAAGCAGGAACAGAAGTTAAAGTTCTTACTTTTTCAGATGTTGCCTTAATAACTAAAGAAAAAGCAAAAAAACTTGCAGAAAGAAAGGTGGGTCTTTGTTTAAAGAGAGATACATTAGATCACAAGGTTCAAGACGATATTCTTTGTGTAAAAGGTGGCAGTAAAAAAATGGAAGAAGGTTATAATAATCTTTTTGAAGTAGGCTATGGAACAAAACCTGAACTTGCTGTTAGTGTTAATAGTGTTTTAAGGGAAGGTGAAATGAATACCTTGAAAGGAGCAGTAGAACTTCACAGGTGGGTCAGATATCATGGTATGGAACATTCAATAGTTCCAATCCATTACTGTGGAGAAGCCATTGAAGAAGAACAAGAATCTGGAATCAATGCTCTTCAAGTTAAAGCCTTATATGATATTATTGCAGAAATTGACAGGATTGAATTCAATGATGCTTGGACAGTTTATTCAGCATTCCCTAAAAATAAAACTTGTAATAGGCCAGGAAGAGGAGTCCATATTAGAGCGACAGGTAAAGTTACAGCTTGTTCAGAATCTCCACTTATAGAACCTTATATTTTTGGAGATATTAAAAAGGAAAATTTCACAGACATAATCAGATCTAAAAAATTTCAAGAATTCAAAGAAGAATTTGCACAAAGAGAAGGTAAATTCATTTGTAATCCTGAAGTCTGTGACTTAAATAAGAATTATTTATGCAGAGGTGGATGTGCTACTAGAAGTGCTTATTCAAAAGTTGATGAAAATTCAGGATTAATTGTTAAAAATGAAGATATGGAATCTTATAGTAAAGGTCATGAAGATCCTTTATGTCCTGCATGGGTTGTTTTAGCTCAAAAACAAGGGGCATTAAAAGAAAGATTATATGAAGAGACAGTTGATATTATTCTTCAAGATTCTAATTTAGAATTAGAACTAGTTAAAAAAATTAAATATAACATTATACAAAACTTTGAAAAACTAAAGAATACTATATAATAAAATGGAAGGTAAAAAACAAGTTTATGTTGCTATGAGTGTAGATTTCATTCATCACGGCCATCTCAACATAATTAATAAAGCAAGAGAACTTGGAGAAGTTACAATTGGTTTGCTTACTGACAAAGCTATAGCTAATTATAAAAGAATTCCTCTTTTATCATTTGAACAAAGAAAAATAATCATGGAAAATATTAAAGGAGTTAAACAAGTTATCCCTCAAGAAAGTTGTGATTATGAAGAAAATCTTAGAAGATTAAAACCTAATTATATTGTTCATGGTGATGAATGGCAGACTAATAATTTAAAAAAGATTAGAGAGAGGGTTATTCATATCTTAAAGGAATGGGGTGGAGAATTAATTGAACTTCCCTATACTAAAGGAATATCAGCTAGAAGATTAAATGAGAAATGTCTTGAAGTTGGAATTACTCCGGATATTAGAAGAGAAAGATTCAAGAGATTAATTAATGCTAAACCAATTGTTAGAATTTTAGAGGCTCACAATGGATTAACTGGATTAATTGTAGAAAATACTTCTATTCTTAAAGAAGGAAAACTTGAAGAATTTGATGCTATTTGGATCAGTAGTTTGACAGATTCTACTGCTAAAGGTAAGCCAGATATTGAATTTGTCGATTTGACTTCAAGATTGAATACAATTCATCAAATCCTTGATGTTACAACTAAACCAATTATTGTTGACGGAGATACAGGAGGATTACAAGAACATTTTCCTTTTGTAATTAAGACTCTTGAAAGACAAGGAGTTTCTGCAATAATTATTGAAGATAAAATAGGATTAAAGAAAAATTCCCTTTTTGGTACTGATGTAGAACAAAATCAAGATTCAATTGAAAACTTTTCAAAGAAAATATCTATAGGCAAAAAATCTCAAATCACTGACGATTTTATGATTATTGCAAGGATTGAAAGTTTAATCTTAAAGAAAGGAATAGAAGATGCATTAAAAAGAGCTAAAGCATATATTGAATCTGGAGCAGATGCTATCATGATTCATAGTAAAGAAAAAGATCCTTCTGAAATTTTAGAATTTTGTGAAAAATATAGTAATTTAGATTATAAAGTTCCATTAGTTGTTGTTCCATCTACATATAGTATTATTAGTGAGCAAGAATTAATTAATGCTGGAGTAAGTGTTGTAATTTATGCAAATCATTTACTTAGAAGTGCTTATCCTGCTATGGTTAAAACAGCAGAATCAATATTAAAAAATTCAAGGTGCTATGAAGCAGGAGAACATTGTTTATCAATTAAAGATATATTAAAACTAATTCCTGGAGGAGAATAAATGTTACCTCCAAATGAATTATATGAATTTTTAAAACAAGAGGATTTAACTTTTTTTACAGGAGTACCAGATTCAACTTTTAAAGAATTTATTAGTATTCTAGGCGATAATCAAATAAGAGCTTGTAATGAATGTGAAGCACTAGCTATAGCTTCAGGTTATCATTTAGCTACAGGGAAAATAGGCATAGTTTATATGCAAAATTCTGGTTTTGGTAAAACTATTAATCCTATTACTTCATTAGCAGATAAAGAAGTTTATTCCATCCCTTTAATTTTAATGATAGGCTGGCGTGGAGAACCTGATAAAACAGATGAGCCCCAACATAAAAAAATGGGGAGAATAACATTACCATTATTAGATAAACTAGAAATACCTTATAGAATTTTACCTGACAATTTAGAAGAAGCCAAAGAAACAATTAAACTAATTAAACAAGAAGCTATCAAAACTCAAGCTCCTGTCGCCATAGTTATTAAAAAAGGAACATTTGAAAAGAAAGAAAAAGGAGTAATTGAAGAAACAAACGAAATAGGAAAAGAAGAAGCAATAAAATTAATCTGTGAAAATATTGATTCAAAAGACATAATTATTTCAACTACTGGGAAAACTTCAAGAGAACTTTTTGAGTATAGAATACATAATAACGAAAAAACAAGAGATTTTTATACTGTTGGAAGCATGGGTTGTTCAGCTTCTATTGCTTTAGGGATTGCTTTACAAAAATCTCAAAAAAATGTTTTTGTATTTGATGGAGATGGTGCAGTTATCATGCAAATGGGCTCTCTTAGTACAATCGGGCACTATAAACCTAATAACTTAACCCATATAATTTTTGATAATCAAACTTATGATTCTACTGGCGGACAAAAAACAGTTTCTTCAACAGTTGACTTTGAAAAAATAGCTTTAGCTTGTGGTTACAAAACTACAAAAAAAGTTTCAAAAATTGAAGAATTGCAATCAATTATAGATGATTTAAAGAATTTTGAAAAACCATCATTAATTCTTATTAAAGTTAAAAAAGGTTCAAGAAAAAATTTAGGACGGCCAACAAAAACACCTTTGGAAAATAAAAAAGAATTCATGGAATTTATTAAATAAAATGCAACAAAAAGAATTTTTTGGAATTAATAAGCTACCTGAAATATTATCTAATAAAAAAATCAAAAATATCTTTTTAGTAATCGGTACAAATTCTTATAAATCGTGTAAAAATAAAATTGATTTAAATGAATATAATATAACATACTTTCAAGAATTTTCAAAAAATCCTAAAATTGAAGATGTAATCAAAGGAATTAATCTATATGGGGATCAACAAGATTTAACTATTGCTCTTGGAGGAGGTAGTGTAATTGATATGGCTAAATTAATTAATTTCTTTGCTAATCAAAACATTAACCCGGAAGAATATATTAAAGGTAATTATTCTATTAAAAAACAAAAAAAAGAACTAATTGCCATACCTACTACTTCTGGTTCAGGTAGTGAAGCTACTCAATTTGCAGTAATGTATGCTAAGGGTAAAAAATATTCTATTTCAAATAAATTAATTTTACCAGAGTATGTTATTTTAGATTACACATTAACATTAAGTATGCCTTCATCTGTTCGTGCTAATTCAGGAATGGACGCTTTAAGTCAAGCTATAGAATCTTATTGGTCTATTAATTCAACAAAAGAATCTGAAGAATATTCAATTAATGCAATAAAATTAATCCTTAATAATTTAAAAGAATCTATCAATAAAAAAACTTCTTCTTCTATTGAAAACATAGCAAAAGCAGCAAATCTTGCAGGTAAGGCCATAAACATTGCTAAAACAACAGCCCCACATGCATTATCTTATATTTTAACATCAAAATTTAATATTGCCCATGGACATGCTGTTTCATTAACATTAGGAGAATTTTTAAAATTTAATTCTCAAATAAATAAAGATAATTGTAACGATAAAAGGGGTCATTATTATGTAAATAATAAATTAAACAATTTAC
>Ga0066639_10002974_pt1 | contig 14744 bp, 15 predicted proteins | sample CryGeyCG2114_010_2_FD_59504 | JGI IMG/M metagenome (GOLD analysis project Ga0066639, IMG submission 59504) | Groundwater microbial communities from aquifer - Crystal Geyser CG10_big_fil_rev_8/21/14_0.10 | ecosystem: Environmental > Aquatic > Deep subsurface > Groundwater | place: USA: Utah...
AAGTAATATGCCAACTAAAAGATTTGGAGCCCGTTACGGGAGAAAAACAAAGAAAAAGGTCAGTCAGATCGAGATTATGCAGAGATCTAAGCACAAATGCCCTTATTGTAATAAGGAAGGGGTAAAACGGATTGCCGCGGGAATCTGGCAATGTGCTAAATGTGAAGCAAAGTTCGCTGGCAAGGCCTATACAATTTAGGTGAAAAAATGTATTATGTCTGTTTTGATTGTGGAAAAAAGGTAGAAGATGAGTATACCTCCACTAAAGTACGCTGCCCTTACTGTGGTGGCAAGATCCTCTTCAAGGATCGCAGGAATGTTAACAAGGTTAAGGCTCGTTAATCTTTCTGATTTTTTTGTTGTAGCCTTAATTATCTAAAATGACGGCAAAAATTAACCAACTTCAGCTCTTGCAGCAGAACCTGCAGAATATTCTTCTTCAAAAACAGCAAATTGAAACCCAAATGAGTGAATTTGATTCCGCTTTGCAGGAATTGCAGACCACTCCGCAGGCTTACAAGATTGTCGGCAAATTGATGATTTCTGCTTCTAAGGAAGACTTGATCAAGGATTTAGATGACAAGAAAGAGATTTCCGAGCTAAGATTGAAAAATCTTCTTAAGCAGGAAGATCAGCTCAAAAAGAACATTGTTGAAGTACAGAAAGAAGTCATGGAAGAAATGAAAGATGAAAAGTCCGCAAATTGATGAAGCTATTGAACTGTTAACAACCTTGATTGAAGAGGGAGAAATTAGCAAGAAAGTTGCTGATAAAGCGCGGAAAGTCATTTCTATCTTGCAGAACGAAACTTCCATGCCCTTGGAAAAAGCCTTGCTGGAATTAGAAGACCTTAACAATCACGATCTTTCTTCTTACCATCGCACACAGTTATGGAGCGTTATCAGCGCTTTAGAAAGTGTCGATGAGTAATTTTTCGAAATCTTAGCCGTCTGCGTCAAGTTTGTCAATGTTTGTCTTAGACAAACTTGACTTGACCAGACGAAGCATACCAAGGATCTAAACAAGGTTTAGAGTTTTGGTATGCGGAGTAGGCTAAGGTAAAACATTAATCTAAATCAGTCAATTATTCTTAACCCAAAATTTTGACTTAAGGAATAAGGAGTTAGGTACATACAAGATATCTCCGCTGTCAGTCATTATTTCTGTTTCCAGATAACCAATTTTTTCTACTCTACCAGAAATCTCTTTTATCTCTATCCTTCTGCCTTCTTCTATTTTTTTCCCTTTCCTTTGCAATAAGATCCAAGCTACAAAATTAGGAATTACATCTTTTAGACCGACCAGAAAAGTTAAGATGATCAGCATTAAGATTCCCCCCAGTACAATATAAAGCACGATGGAAGTTATCCCTAGCTGATTAAGGAAGAAAACTATCGTCACCAAGTAGATTAGATAGGTTATGATGTTCACTACCCATTTTTCTACATCATTCCTGAAACCGACTTTATAGAAAATTTTGTTAAGGCCAATCTCCTTAAAAACTTTGGTTAACAACTTCTTGACAAGTACACCTAAACCGAAACCGATAAGCAGGATAACTACGCCTACGGCAATCGTGTAAAAGTAAGATTGAGCGGTTTCGACAACTCCATTTACCATGGACTAAATTTTCTCACGAACTTTATAAACATTGCGGATTCTTCTTAGCACCCAAAACCATTATAAATTGAAGAAGTAAATTAAGCTCTATGGTTGATTATAACAAGCAGATCAAGGAATTGCAGGATGAACTGAAAAAGACCAAGTACAACAAGGCAACACAAGGTCACATCGGTATCGTCAAGGCCAAGATCGCTCAATTGAAAGATAAGCAGGAGCAGCGAACCACCCAGAAAACCGGCAGATCTGAGCATGGTTATTCAGTACGTAAATCTGGAGATGCTACTGTTTTACTCTTAGGTTTTCCCAGCGCTGGTAAATCAACATTGCTCAACAAGATCACTGGTGCCGAATCGGAAGTTGGTGCATATGCTTTCACTACTCTTTCCGTCATTCCTGGTATGTTGAATTATAATCAAGCCAAGATCCAGATTCTCGATGTCCCTGGTATCGTTAGTGGAGCTGCTTCCGGTAAAGGAAGGGGTAAAGAAGTTTTAGCGGTCATCCAGAATGCGGATTTAGTATTGGTTGTTGTTGATGTTAATCACCCTGAACATTATCCTGCTCTGATGCGGGAAGTCTGGGAATCAAGGATTAGATTGAATAAAAGAAAACCAGAAGTCTTCATCAAGAAAAGAGCTTTGGGAGGTATCCAGATCGGTAAGACAGTTAGCCTTGATGTTGATGATGATACTCTGAAAAACGTCTTGCGGGAATTTAAGATGGTCAATGCCGAAGTCTTGATCAGAAGTCCTATCGATGTTGACGATTTCATCGACTGCATTGAAGGCAACAAAAAATATTTGCCTGCCGTCACTTGTATCACCAAAGCTGATTTAGCTTCTGTTGCTCAGGTTGAGAAGACCAAGAAATCATTGAATGCTGATGTCGTACTTTCCGCTCAAGAAAATTTAGGCATGGAAGAATTGAAAGAGATGATTTTCCAACGTCTAAATTTTATCAGGGTCTACATGAAAGAACCACGTAAAGAAGCAGATATGAACGAACCGATGATTATCTTCAATAACGCTACGATCAAGGATGTCTGTGATAAGACCCACAAGGATTTCGCTAAGAAGTTTAAGTTTGCTCGTGTCTGGGGCACTTCCGCTAAATTTCCTGGGCAACGCTTAATGTTAAAACATCATTTGCAAGATGGCGATATCTTAGAGATTCATTTGCGGTAGATTTATTCCTCACTGGATCTAATACAAAGAAAAAGAAAACTATCTTTTTCTTGTACAGAAAACAAATATTTTTTGGTTTTCATGTACCCCGCAACTTGTTGTGGTATTAAGTGAGGAATGACCAGAAATCCGTTTAAAAAATCGACGAACGCGGAAAGGAACAACTATTCCTTTTGCGCACAAATGGAATATCATTTCCATTTTGTGTACCCTTGAGCTTGCTCCGTTGGGTAGTCGATTTTTAGGATTTCTCGTTTATTCCCTCACCAACTTCTGCAACGGATACCATCTCTCCCAATTAGGTGGTCTGCAGTCTTCAATCTTTTCCCTGTCAATAAATGGATACTGCCTGCACACATCTGGTCTTTTATCATAGATGGAACAGACAAATTCTTCTCCTTGTCGTTTAAGAAAAATACAGACACCTTTTTCCTGCTTTAATACATTACTTTCAATCACCTTATCAAATTCATAGAAATCCTTGCTGCCAGTTTCTTTGATCCTAGAAATTTCTTCAGCACTAACCTTGACTACTGGTCTGCAACATTCACCACATTTCGTGCACTTGAAAGTTTTTTTGTTATACATCAATAATTATAAATCTTCATCCTTTTTTAAATCTTTTAAGATTCTTACCAGATTATTATTGTCGACTTGAGCACCTTTAATTTTATTTTTCAATCTCTTATTAGTAAAATAACCTTTCGCTGCCGTCAGAGCAGCCATACCCAAAGCTACCAGTCCATATTTAACATCTTCCACACCACTAAGTAAAATTGTTCCTGCGATAGTCATAGTTCCTGCAGCGATAGAATAATTTCTGCTTGAAGATTCTTTCAATCTTTCGTAAGTCTTTATCGCTCGTTCGTTGCCCTCGATTCTTTCGATGATTCTTTCCGTCGGATCTGTTTTATAGATTTTTGCTAATATCCCTAGAGAAACTCTAGACATGGCATCTTCTCTTAAAACTTCTTTATCCACATCCGAAAGTTCGCCCGAATATGTTTCATCATTGACATTTAGAAACCTAACTCCTGCCTCTTCAGCCATTTTTCCTAATGAGTGATCAATATCTCTGAAATTGCGTTCGCTTTTCCCAGCATCCGCATAATTAAAAACTCTGCCAAAATTTGAAGCAAGAATCAAAGAAGGATCATCTTTTATTCTCTGTTCTAAATAATAATCAGGGGTTCTTGGTTGTTCTCCCGTATAAATTATCGGGTTGGTTATAGAACTTAAATTTGTATTTAGGAGTTTTGACAATCCTGCTATGCCCAGATTCTTGTCACCATGTGAGTATCCCATTATCTGAAATTAATCCTATTTTCATATAAATCTTACTCAAATTTTATAAAATAGGCTAAAATTAACCACCTATGTGTGGTATTATTGGGATCTTCAATCAGGAGCAGGCTTTAAAGCAGGTTGAGCAAGCGCTAGCTATCCTCAAAAACCGCGGTAAAGATGATTCAGGAATTTACGTTTCAGGAAATAATGCCTTGGGTCACACTTTGCATGCCATCGTTAATCATGTCCAGCAGCCACTACAAGAGCAAGGCGTCCTAACTGCTAACTGTGAGATCTATAATTGGCAGGAACTTAATGAAAAATACAACCTTAAATCCATAAACGATGCCGAACTGCTCTTAAGATTCCTTGACAAATTTTCCACAGAAAAGATTGATGAACTAGATGGGGTCTATGCCTTCGCTTACTGGCGAGATAACAAAATAATCTTAGCCCGTGATCTTCTGGGCATAAAACCATTATGGTTCAGTTTCAACAGCGACAATTTCGCTTTCGCCTCAGAAAAGAAAGCTCTGGAAAAGCTGGGTTATTTGGACATCCAGGAATTAAATCCTCGCATTATCTTAACCTATGACATCACCACAAAACAGCTTGTCCCTGAAGAAAGAAAATTTTTCACTTACCTTCCTGAACATCAAGAAAGCAAAGAGATAATTAAAGAAAAAACAGCCACCCTTCTCCAGCAAGCTATAAAAAAACGCATCCCCGCAAAGAAATTCGGCTTATTATTTTCAGGAGGTATTGATTCCACTTTCTTAGCCAAATATTTCAAGGATAACAATTATGATTTCACTTGCTATACTGCTGTTTTAGAGACAGAAAACACGCCACCGCAAGATCTGCTAGCCGCTCAGAAAGTTGCTAAGGAACTAGGATTAAAACTGAAGATAAAATCGATAAAACTGGAAGATATCCCCCCCTACCTAAAAAAAATAATTCCCTTGATTGAAGACTCCAATGTAGTCAAGGTTGGCGTAGCCTTAACCTTTTACCTCGCTTGCGAATTAGCTAAAGATGATGGTTGCAAAGTTATTTTCTCCGGTCTCGGCAGTGAAGAAATCTTTGCTGGTTATGAACGGCATAAACATTCTTCTAACATTAATCAAGAATGTGTTTCCGGCTTGTTAAAGATGTACGAACGCGACCTTTATCGTGATGATGTCTTGACCATGGATAATAACTTAGAATTAAGGTTGCCTTTCTTAGATAAAAATCTTGTTGCCTATGCTCTTAAGATCCCAGAAAAACTCAAGATCAAAGATCATCTCAGCAAATATATTCTTCGGAAAATTGCTCTGGAAAAAGGTATCCCTGAAGAATTTGCCTTAAGAAAAAAAACTGCTGCTCAGTATGGTTCAAGACTGGATTTTGCTTTAGGCAAGTTAGCTAAACAAAATAATTTCACCTCAAAATCAGAATACCTTAGAACTTTCTATCCCACACATAATCTCAAACTTGCTGTACTTTTCTCATCAGGTAAAGATTCTACTTCTGCTGCTTTGGTCATGCAGCAACAAAATTATCAGCTAACTTGTTTGATTACGATGAAAAGTTCCAATCCCGATTCCTATATGTTTCAGACAGCCGGTACGGAACTAGTTTCTTTACAGGCAGAGGCGATGAATCTACCAATTATCATCCAGGAAACTGCTGGGGAAAAAGAAGAAGAGCTAAAAGATCTAGAGAACGCCTTAATCTTAGCAAAAAAAGAATTTAAAATAGAGGGGGTAGTTTCCGGAGCCTTGTTTTCCACATATCAGAGAGATAGAATTGAGAAGATCTGCGATAAATTAGGTTTAAAAATATTCTCTCCCTTATGGCACAAACCGCAATTGCAGCATATGCAGGACATCATCAATAATGGTTTCAGCGTTATAATCACAGCTATCGCCGCTGATGGACTTGATGAAAGTTTTTTAGGAAGAAAAGTAGACCCAAAATTACTTGAAGAATTCCAGAAACTGGATGCGAAGATAGGCTTTCAGGTGGCTGGCGAAGGTGGGGAGATTGAAACTTTAGTTCTCGACTGCCCTCTCTTCCAGAAAAAGATAAAACTAGGGGAAACAAGAAAAGAGATGGATTCTCCTCATTCCGGAAGATTAATAATCGAAAAAGCCTATTTGATAGAAAAATGAAAAAAATAGTTAAGGTGATGTGTTTTGGTACCTTTGATCTTCTTCATCTCGGTCATCTTAATTATTTTCAGCAGGCTAAAAAATATGGTGATTATCTCGTCGTTGTAATTGCTAGAGATAAAACAAAACAATCGCAGAAAAAACCAGTTATTTTCGATGAAAAAGAACGTTTAGAATTGGTAAAAAATCTGAAACCCGTCGATAAAGCGATTCTTGGCGACCCCCAAGACCATTTTAAGGTGATCTCAAAAGAAAAACCAGCTGTAATTGTCCTTGGTTATGATCACAAGATAAAGGAAGAAATTTTAGAGAAAAAATTAGCTGCACTAGGTTTGCATCCAAAAATTATAAGAGCTAAACCTTACGACATCAACAAGCATAAAAGTTCCAAGATAAAAAAATTATTTTTAAATTACTCTTAAATTACTCTTAATCTTCCATTAGTTTTATTAATTACTTTACCATAAAATTACCACCATGTTAACTAATCCTCTAAAATCATTTAGCATAGCCGCTTCTGAAGTTTATACTAGAAAGAGTTACTACCTCCTCTCACTTTTTTTCGCCTTCTTCACTTTCACATTGAATGGAATAATCCATAACCTTAGCTTAGTATTATCTGACTTTAGTTTTCGTTTAATTTATTATCTGGTTATTGGTTGGGTAAGAAATCTTCCTCCTTCCGCCTTAATCTTAATCATCCTTGTTTCATTAGTTGGAGGAATAGTTTTTTCCATGAGCATTTATCTGCTAAAAAGACAATTCAGGTCTGGCGTCGGTGGGAGCATAGCTGGAATTGCAGCAACACTTATCGCCCCAGCATGTCCATCTTGTGCTTTCAGTATTTTCGCCGTTTTGGGAGTAGGTGGGGTCTTAAGTTTTCTACCTTTCAAAGGTATGGAACTAGGAGTAATTGCAGTCTTGATTCTATTAATCTCATTATGGTACCTTTCAAATAAGATCAATACAAAAGTCTGTGAAATCAAAAAGAAGTAAAATAAAATAATCAAAACATTTCTATCCGTTCAAAGCAGATTCAATCGCTTGCTGGAAGACCTGATAAGGTTGTGCTCCTGAGACCAATTTACCATTAATGATAAATCCAGGAGTTCCTTGGATACCTACAGCTTGTCCATCTGCCATGTCTTTAGCAACTTCTCCAGCCATCGCTCCTGTATCAAGACAGGTGTTGAACTTGCCTGTATCTAAACCAAGATCTTGAGCATACTGCTTGAAACCGGTAACTCCAACTTGTACACCTTTCTCAAAAAGTGTGTCATGCATCTCTTTATATTTACCTTGTTCACCAGCGCATTCAGCTGCTTCAGCTGCTTTCTGTGCTTGTGGATGGAAACTTAAAGGGAAATCACGGTAGACAAATTTAACTTTGCCGGTATCGACATAATTTTTCATGATCTGTGCTTCAGTCTGGGTATAGAATGCTTCGCAGTAAGGACACTCGTAATCGCTCCATTCCACGATCGTAACTGGTGCATTGTCTTTACCCCAAACATAATCATCATCAATTAGGCTTTCCATATCAACAGCAGAACCAGTATTGGCATTACCTGCATTTGCTGGAGGATCATTTACAATAACCCCTCCTGTTGTCCCATTAACTATTCCTTGCACTTGCCAGGCGATAAATAGCAATAAGATAATTTGCGCTACTGCTGCATAAAGCAAGTACTTATGGGTTTTTTCATCTTTACTTCCCATCATTGGTTTTTCCTCCATTTTTGTTTCATGTTTTACTACATGTGTATGTTCAGGTCCATGCTCGTGTTTACTTTCATGCTTTTCATGTTCAGCATGATGTTTTTCAGCATTATCAGAAACTTCATCCATAGTAACACCTCATTATGTTTATTATACGGAAACTCTTCTTATGTTATATAAGTCTTATGGAGGGAACTTGTATCTATTGCAGGCTATATTCCACCTTGTTGTAAACGATGAAACATTCCTTGTAATCTTCTACATCACAATATTTGTTTAACATCTCTTTTAGTTCAGGACTGCTTATTTTTTCTTCAATTTTTATCTCAAAATCAGTTTTCTCAAAACTCGGCTTCCTTAAGAACCGGCAATCCTTGCTTAGTTCCGCCAATTCCTTCTTTTGGTCGTTATCAGGATCGATGATAATCTTACCTTTGACTCTGTCCACCAAGACATTAAAAAATTCTCCTTGCAGTTTACAGGTAAAAAGTACAGCAGGAATAAGGTAGGTGGTAATCTTTTTGATCGGCTTATCTGCCATTAACCTGATATCCTTGACGCTTAATTTAGGCGCGATCACTGCGAGCAATCCTTGCTCTTCAAACTTCCTGCTTTCTTCAACTACATCTTTAGCGTAGTCATCTTCCTCTTTGCCTTCCACGCTGCCCAAGACATCTACCGCTTGCCCTCCATGTCTGCTTCTTCGTGGTCGAATGTTTACCACTAGTGGTCTATCCACCACGCCACACAGCAGTGCACTGCCGATAGGCAAATTCTGAATCTCATCTTCGGTTTCTGAAGTGATACCTTCGATACTGCCAACAATTGCTCTTAGATCGTTAGGATTGGTAACTTTCATAATGATCTGGGTGCTGCATTGTGCTAAGACCGTTTTCTGCACTAGGGCTGGCCGTTGTGAAACAACACACAACCCTAAACCGAACTTCCTGCCTTCCGAAGAGATCAGCCTGATCACATCTGTACTCTTGGCTTTGCCGAATCCTTTCTCTGGACAGAAATTATGCGCTTCCTCAATGACGCAGAAGAAAGGAGGGATCTTTTCTTGTTTTCTTGCCAAGAACAAATCCTTCAATAATTTATAGACGATGACATCCTGCACTTCAGGAGAAGTTCCTTTCAGGTTGATGATCGAAGCTTTACCGGGTGTTATTAATTCGTTGTAACTGGTAAAGTTTGGCGAAAACAATTTTAGATTTCTCAAATACATGATTGTGTCGATAATCTGCCATTTACCAGAAGAATTTATCTGTTCTAATCCCAGTAAGATATTATCAAAATTAACTTCTTCTAAATCTTTGATCACGGAAAAAAGTATTGATTCTTGCGTATTAGAAAGTTGGATTGGTAGGACTTTCATCAGTTCCAGATTGCTCATCTTCTCATTGAGTTTTAATGGTCTTAGGTCTTCCTTAAGCGTCATGTCCCCATATTCCTGAATCTGCTGTGTATAGCCTTTACCCTGTAACCTCCAGCTCGTCAACAACTCTTTTTCCTCAGAAGGAAACCTTAATGATGAATATTCTCCGTGCGGATCAATAATCAGCAGCGGAACATTTTTCTCCAGTATTTCTTCTAACAAGCAGCCTAAGGCATAACTTTTTCCCGCTCCGGATTTCGCTAAGATGCAGAGATGTTTAGTCAGGATTTTCTGCAGATCAACATTGATAGGTATATCTTTCCCTTCCAGATTGCCGAGAAAAGCCCCTTCACCTTCTAACTGCACAACTTTCTTGATGAACGAATCTTCCGCTTCTAAGACTTCTGTTCCTAAATTTAGGGGGGTCCTTATCCCTTTTATTCGGCCATCTAAATCCTTATAACCTATAACAATACATTTAGCGGTCATCCCCTCGTTAGTCCTCTCTAATTCCATGATCTGTCCTAAGACAAAACCATAGTCAGGATGATTGATCTGAATGAACTGAAACTTTTTAGTCTGAGCCGAAGTAACATTAAACATAAAATTAGTTGTACTGACCTTGCCGATTATTCTCCCTAAAATCATAATATAAAAATAAAAAAGGTGCTTTATTAATTTTTATGTGGTGGATGATTGTGTTTAATAAAAAATATAAATTGATTCGCTTAAAATAGTGTTTTGGTGAATAAACATGGATCTATATCAAAAAATTAAATTGGAAGGAACAGGTGAAGCCTTACAGCAGATACTTTATGACTTGCAAGAGATGGCTGTCAATCATGAGATTGCTATTCGGGAAGCCAGTATAGAAGATCTGGGACATGGCAATAGGATGGTTTATGATGGGTTATTACATGTTCCTCGAGAATTAAAAATCCCCATTAACAATGGTGTTATCTTAAGAGAATTTCGTGAAGTTAATTATGGTTGGCTAAATTTCACCACTTCTGTGGAATATGATCATCGTGAACAAGATTTATTTATCGCTTACGCCCAAGCTGCTAAACCAGAATCATTAGAATTAGTTATCGGTGAGAAGTATTGTCCTAATGGAAACAACTTAAGATTACCATCTTTAACTAACATTACTGGGCAGGCTAGTGGAGAATTAGGAAGAGTATTGCATCTGCGAGATGTTTTAAGAGCTAATCCCATAGAAGCAGATCATCGCCGGAAATTCACCTACAATGACAAATTAGTTGTTGATTTGATATAATTTTTATTTTTGCTTCTCTTTATCCTACCCAAAATAAAAACCCAGAATTTTCATTCGATACAAAGTAAATCCGGTCCATAAAACTAAAACTAGATAATAGAATCCCATAAATCTGTTTAAAGGGAACCATTTAGAGATCCAATGATATTGTTTCTTATGCTTCTTATAAGTCCAGGCCATGACATTATAGATTATGCAGTCTAACAACACCAGATACCACAAGATGCCTTCCATGTAAGTAGCCATGTATTTTTCTTATATCGGAAGAAATATAAATCTTTTGTCACTTTATCTAATCCTTATGGTTTCTGCGATAGCAATCAACAATCTGGTCAAGGAATATCCTAACACAAAAGCTGTGCAAGGCATCTCTTTAAATATTGCTAAAGGAGAATTTTTCGGCCTCCTCGGCAGGAATGGTGCGGGTAAAACCACCACCATTAACATTCTTACTGGCTTATGCAACAAGACTTCAGGAGAGGTAAAACTTTTCGGCAAGGACATCGTTAAGGAATATCGTGAAGCTCGTTCATTGATTGGATTAGTCCCGCAGGAATTCAACTTTGATATTTTCGAAAAAGTCTATAACATCATTTATTACAATGCTGGTTACTTTGGGATTCCTGCTAAAGAAAGAAAACGACGGATCGAGAAAGTCCTTAAAGAACTTGATCTGTGGGAGAAACGTAACGCTCCGGCTCGTGCCTTATCAGGAGGTATGAAACGTAAGCTGATGATCGCCCGCGCTTTGATTCATGAACCGAAAATCCTTATCCTTGACGAACCGACAGCTGGCGTGGATGTAGAAACCAGAAAAGCAATCTGGAAATATATCAAGAAGCTAAATGAAAACGGCACTACTATCTTGCTCACAACTCATTACATTGAAGAAGCTGAAGCCTTATGCAATCGTATCGCTATTATCAACAAAGGCGAAATCATCAAGCTAGATGAAACTAAAAATTTATTAAAAATTTTAGAAGGAAATGCAAAATTGGAAGATGTCTTCCTGCACTTAACCAATAACCATGAAAACTGATAACAAAAAAACTAATCCTTGGACGCCGATGTTAGCTCTGACGCTGAAAGAAGTAAGGAGATTTTTGCGCATCTGGACACAATCCTTAATTCCGCCGATGTTAACTTCAACTTTGTTCATTGTCATCTTCGGCTTTTCTTTAGGCTCCAGAATCTCCGATATTTCGGGGGTCTCATATATTGAATTCATCCTGCCGGGCCTGATGATGATGGGAGTAATCATGAGCGCTTACGCTTCCACTTCTTTCTCCTTGTTCATCCAGAAATTCCATGGCAGCATCCAGGAGCTGTTAGTTTCACCGATATCTTATTGGCAGATCATCATGGCTTTTACCACTGCAGCTGTTGCTAGAGCGTTGTTGGTAGGTCTAGGTATCTTGATAGTTAGCTTATTATTTACTGCTATAACTATCCATAGTTTATGGATTCTGCTCTTTTTTGTCCTGATGACTTCCCTGCTCTTCTCGTTTGCCGGGATCATTACAGCGTTATGGGCAGAAAATTTTGATCAGATGAGTGTATTCTCAACTTTTTTAATTACACCATTAACTTACTTAGGTGGCGTGTTTTACTCCATCAACATGCTTCCGGGTCTATGGCAGCATGTTGCTCGTTTCAACCCGATTCTTTATATGGTTGATGGGTTCAGGTATGGTTTCATCGGTTTCTCTGATGTTCCTATCTGGCATTCTGCCTTAATCCTTTTAGTACTAACAATAATTTCCTTTTTTTTCTGTGTAAAACTATTCAGAAACGGTTATAAATTAAGAACTTAATAAAAAAAATCATAAGATTCATCTTTCTGCTACTTTTACCGCCCTTAACAATTGACGAGTGGTGCTTAAGTAATCGGGCTGTGCAACGAGCATTTCCCTTATACTCCCTGCCACTTCGCTAAAACTAAAATTTCCGATAATCTTTGGTCTCTGTTCATGAACTTCTGAATAAGCTTGTAATTCCACCTCAATAAAATCTTCAGCGCTGGGCACTCTTGCGGTTAACCCTTGTAGCCCTTTCTTCAGATAAGGTTCAAGGAAATGCCCTAATGCTTCCATCCTTGTTCCGATAAATTCATAGCCATTATGCAGTTTCATCTTGATTCTGTGCATCAGTGCATCTTTGTGATTATCAGTAACAACCTCAACTTCAGCAATCGGCGATTCCTGCATCGATTTCCAGGAATGCTCTTGCCATGGCTCATATTCTCTAGTTGCAATCTTTTCTCTCACCTGTTCAGTTTGATGTCTTAGATGGGTATATTTGGCGCAGAATTCTAAGTACTGAGCTATGACAAATTTATGTCCTTCAGAAAATGCTCCAAAACGCCTCTTGCCGATTTCATGCGCTTCTTTAAGATGACGACGATAGATGGTTGAGTTTTCCCTAGTCAAGATTGTTGCAGCTGCATAGATGGAATCTTTTAATTTTCTGTGGTTGGACTTGACTATAGGGTTAATGATTTCTAACGATTTCATCACTCGTCCAAAATAAGCATCTTCATTATAGATACCTTCCAATATTCTCGCATAATGCTGTTCAGCTTGTTTCGCTGAAAAATTGTAAGGGATAAAGTTAGTCTTTGCTTCTGTCACATTGCCGTTAGCAACTCCTTCTTCCGGATCAATTTTCAATCTTCCTTCTTTTTTCATCCGATCCCAAAGTTTGGTATAGGGCAAAGCCTGTAATAATCCGACCATAACCGTTGGTACAGGAGTATTGTTGATAAATTGGATCATCTCTTCAGGAGCATAATCGGTGTCAGCATCAAAACCAAGAATCATTCCCGCCATCTCTTTCATTCCTGTTTCTTGAGAAATCAATTCCAGTTTCTCCGTGATGCTTCTTTCTCCTCGTAAGTTTTGTCCTTTCCTTGTTTCCTTTAATGCTTCAACATTGCTGGTTTCTACGCCGATAAAACAATCAACAAAATTTGTTTCATGCAACCAGTACCTTAGTTCTTTCATTAACTTGCTGTCATCAGCAAGATTCATGGAAAGCTCAGTATATTTTGGAAACTGATGTCCCAATCTTGCTTCAATTTTGTGGATACTTTTTAGCACTTCAATCGCTCTTTCCGGATTACCGATAAAATTATCATCGACAATAAAAACTGGTCCTCTCCAACCTGTTCCATACATTTCTTCTAAAGATTGTTCAGTATTTTTTTCCCAACTGGTTCTCGGTTTCTTGCCAAATCGTGTCGTAATATCACAAAACTCACAATCAAATGGACAGCCTCGGCTTATTTGGATCGCCATTGAGGAATAACTTCCCAAATCAATCGAAGAAAAATCAGGTTGCCAGTATTTCTCAGGTGATGTAGTAATCCCCTTGTAGAATTTTTTAGCACTACCATCTGCTAATCCTCTTAACAAGCCATCAATAACCATCTCAGCTTCATTTTCTATCATGTGGTCAGCAAGATCCATTAACGTTGAAGAATTTGGATCAACTATAGTACCACCGGCGATGAGAGTTTTTTCCATCCCCTTAATTATTCTGGCGTCGTGGAAGAATCCTTGCTGCTGGGCGATCATGCCGCCCATGAAAACATGGTCTGCATCCCTTACTAGGTTTTCTAATGGTCGAGGATCAACATTTCTGTCAATTAATACAACCTCATCATAATAACCCTTTTCCTTCAGGTGCCGATACAACCCCATCATCCCCAAAGGAGGCAGAGAGCGCTTGGGCAGGCCAAACTTATTTTTGGGTGTATATTTAGCATAGCTTCTTTCAAAACTCCAAAATGTATCAGTTAGAAATTTAGGATAAACCAATACTGCCTTATTGCCAATCCTTGTGCCCATTATTAAGTTTTAAGACAATCCATTTATATTACTTTCGACAAATAAAAATCATTTTATTTCTTAAAATACTTCAGATAATTCTTCAAGCTCACACCGACAGCCGTTATCCCTTTCTTCTTCAACAAGTAAGCAACGTTTTCGCTTTTAGCTCCGAAATCGCAAATTATCAAATATTTTTTATCTTTCTCAAAAACATCCAGTTCTTCCAACACAAATGGATAAGGTAAAGAGATATCAGCCTGCAAGGAATTTCCCTCCTGCAGATGTTTT
>Ga0066639_10002975_pt1 | contig 14733 bp, 23 predicted proteins | sample CryGeyCG2114_010_2_FD_59504 | JGI IMG/M metagenome (GOLD analysis project Ga0066639, IMG submission 59504) | Groundwater microbial communities from aquifer - Crystal Geyser CG10_big_fil_rev_8/21/14_0.10 | ecosystem: Environmental > Aquatic > Deep subsurface > Groundwater | place: USA: Utah...
TGGTTGCTGTACTTATAATAGCCGACATTGCCCAATGAGCTTGGCTTTAAGTAATCGCTTCCTCTTGCGACACTGCTTCTGTACACGTCTCTGAAACTTCTGTATTCAACTGCGGATACTGCAGAAACTGCAAGTATTGCAATCAATGCAAATAATACGACTTTCTTCATCTTAATCCCTCCAACTATAACTATTACCTATCAAAAATAAAGACGTATTTAAATTTTACTGCCGTTCGAAGGCAAAGAATGCCTAATCATATGCAGAACTGCGATGGTCTATTGCAATTAAATAAACTATGCTGTTTGGTTCATCAAGTCTAAACAAAAGGCGGAATCTCCTTATTAATCTTGTAGACTGCAAACCGTGCAGTTTTCCAGAAAGCATTCCGCCGACAGAATGAGGATCTTCTTTCAACCTTATAAATTTTTTATCCAATGCATCAAGCAATAATTTATTTTTCTTGTATTCTTTCAGAGCAATTATGAATGACTCGGTACTTTTGATTGCCCATGCCATTTATTGCTCTGCCAATAAGTCTTTTACAGTATTGACAGTTTTTATGCGTTTTAATTTTATGTCACTCTCGCTGGAATGAATTTGAGACATTGTTTTATGATTATGAAGAATTTCTAGAGTATCAATTATTCCTGCCATCTCTTTTTTTGAAATCATTTGTTCTTTAATCTCCATCAATTCTCTATATACGTCATTTATTGTTGCTGATTCAGACATGGAGATATTGAAGAACTTGACATTTATATATGTTTCGCACAAGATTAGACAAACTACTCCGCAATTGCAGAGTTAACATCAACCGCTTTCGGCTTTGTGGGCAGGTCGAATTCAGTTTCATTTACTTCCCTGCTTACTGCAAGCACGTTCATTTTCAAAGAATCATCTGAAGTTGCCATGATAAGCAATATTCCGTCTGTTGTGAAGCATCCCACCCAGTCTTCGTTTCCGCCGGTTATTAGATAGCAGTATCCGATTTCTTCTCCTATTTGTATTTCTTTAGTGTGCTTTCCTGTATGCTGAGTTGGATTGGCGTATAAATTAAATACAGGCCCTAAATCAACATCTGGCAGTTCATAGCATTCGAGTGTTGGTCTTCTTGAGCAGGCATATGAGCCGTCTGCAAGATAATATACTTCGGTTGTTGTGTCTTCTGTGATTGTTTCAAACTTTACATTGTTTCCTTTGAATGATTGTATTTGTTGCATCTCCACTCCTTTGTACAAAAGCGCATAAGCTGCTGAGTATTCGTGCAGTGTTTTGAACAAATCCTGAAATTCAGGAATTTTAAGGTTTGGGATATCCACAAACTCCGGAGCCTGCGCCGCGGCAGGTTCTGGTGCAATAACTGTTTGTTCGATATCCGCTTGTTCGCTTGTTGGCTCGCTTGCTGTTTTTGTGCATGCGGATAATACAACCAATATTATTAATAGCGCCCAGACATATTTCATGTATAAGCCGTAAGCTTTGCATTTATAAAACTTGTTAATTTGAAATACAATATATAATTATAGTTATTTTTTTATCAAAAGAATTATTCCCACTATTAATACTATTAGCGCGGCAATGCTTTTCCCATCTATAAACGGGATATTTACAAAGAATAATGCAACTGCTATAAACAATGCTATTGCAAGCGATTTTGATTTCATAATAAACCACAATATAATATACTATATAATACTTGCTTCAAAACAGCGTCATATTTTTAAACAATATATAGTATAAATAGTGTATGAAAATATGCCTTGGAATAGAATCGACAGCTCATACTTTTGGAGCCGCAATAGTTGACTTTGACGGCAATATATTGTCAAATGCAAGAGATATGTACACAACTTCCTCTGGCGGTTTGGTTTTGACAGACGTTGCCCGGCATCATGAAGCTGTTAAAGAGGAAATTCTTGAAAAGGCTATGAAAGATGCAAAGGTGACGTGGAATGATATTGACTTGATTTCAGTCGCGTCTTCGCCGGGGTTGAGTCTTGCGTTGATTGTTGGAGTGAAGTTTGCAAAAAAGCTCGCAATCATGCATAACAAGCCATTAATCGGCGTGAATCACTGTGTGGCACATTTGACTATAGGAAATTTGATGACAAAGCTGAAAGACGCAGTATATTTGTATGTGTCAGGTCCAAATACGCAGGTTGTTGCTAAAATGGGAAACCGATTCAGGGTGTTTGGGGAAACTGTCGACATTGGTCTTGGAAATGCGTTGGATAAGTTTGGAAGAGTCCTTAGTTTGGGATTTCCAGGCGGCCCAAAGATAGAACAATTGGCGAAGAAAGGAAAATATGTTGAATTGCCGTACAGCATTAAGGGAATGGACGTGAGTTTTGCAGGGTTATTGACTAAAGCTGAGAGGCTGTTTAAACAGGGAGCAAAAGCAGAGGATTTGTGCTACAGCATTCAAGAGACAGCATTTGCAATGCTTGCTGAAGTTTCTGAAAGGGCATTGGCTCATTGCGAGAAAAACGAGTTGATCCTTATTGGAGGCGTCGCGGCAAACAAAAGACTGTGCAAAATGCTTGAAAAGATGTGCAGGCAGAGAAATGCAAGATTTGGAGCCTGCCCGTTGCAATATGCGGGCGATCAGGGCGTTATGATTGCTTGGCAGGGAATTCTTGAATTCAAGGCAGGACGCCAAGATAATCCAAAAACACTGGATATGGATCCGTTCAAAAGAACTGATGACATTGATATAATCTGGTAAACTAAGAATAATTTCGATAGGCTTCCGAAGGAATGCCTATCTTAAGTGCTTTTGCTCAAGCTTTGCAAAGCAAAGTCTTCGGAGTTCCTCCGAAGTTTTGAAATGCTGTGCATTTCAATATCCCGAAAACGAAGTTTTCGGATAGTTTTCGCAAAACCTTGGATGACATCGATATAATCTGGTGAATCTTGAAATTCCATTCTAAATGATAAAAAGCGTTGTTGAAATAAAAATGAAGAAAAAAAGCTCTGCACACAAAACAGGCCGAAGCCTGCTTGTGTCAGAAAAATAAATTTATCTTCTCTTTTTCTTTGATGATTTCTTCTTTGAAGATTTCTTTGATGATTTCTTCTTTGAAGATTTCTTCTTCTTTGCTGCCATTCGTTTCACCTCTTTCCTTTGTTTTAATTTAACTGGTAATTTCGAAACTTGCGATGCCGCAGTTATTTTTTCCACTGCTTGGAACGGCTCGAAAATCAATCCGCAATCGTGGCAGATTATTTGTTCTCGCGCTTCGCTGTACACAATATTGTGGCTTGCGCAGTCAGGACACTCTGAAACATCCTTTTTTTCCATAAAAATGCGAGAGTTGAATGATTATTTAAATGTTGTGATATTGAAAACGTGAAAAATATATTTTTTATTAATTTTTCAAAGAAAAAAATGTTTTGAGAAAAAATATTTTATTTTATCCGGAAAGCGCGTGCTTCATCACTTCTTCTATTTTATCGACGGGAATTACCTTTATTTTCATTAACTCTTGCTTTGAAAGCACTATGTCCTGAAGATTGCTTCGCGGAACAATCACGCTTTTCAGGCCTGCTTCAATTGCCGCGTGTATTTTTGCCGACACTCCTCCAATCGGCAAAACGTCGCCGCGCACGCTCAAAGAGCCAGTCATCGCCAAATCTTGCTTCACGGGTTTTTTTGTTATCGCGCTTATTACCGCAATTGCCACGGCAATGCTTGCGCTGTCCCCTTCAACTCCTTCGTATGTCTGCAAAAACTGCACGTACACGTCGATATTTTTTAAATTCTTGCTGAACTTTTTGTTTATCAGCGCAGTCACGTTTGTTATTGCTTCTTTTGCGATGGTTCCCAGTTTCCCTGTCGCTGTTATTTCTTTTTGCTTTGAGCCAGGGGAAACTTCCGCTTCAATCGGCAAAATTATTCCGCTGTGCCCCAATCCTGTGCCTAAAACAGCCAAGCCATTGACACGGCCAATTTTTTCCCCTGTTGTCACAATAACGTCATATTCTTTTTTTCTTTCAATATATTTGTCCGCAACCTGCTGTTCCAGTGATTTTGCTATGCTCTTTGCCTTCACGACATGCTCAGGCATGACTAATTTCGAGTTTAATTCTACTGCAACATCTCCTGATGCGCGTATTAATCCTCCAAGCTCCCTTAATCTTAATGTCAGGTGATTTTTTCTGTTTGCGTATTGTCGTGCTTCATCAATAATCAAATCGACTGCGTCTTTTGAAAATGCAGGTATTTTTCTGTCTTTAGTCACTTCCTGCGACACAAAATGCGCGATTTTCATTCTGTTTTCAGGATTGTCAACCATTGTGTCTTTCATAAACACTTCATACCCGTATCCCTTTATTCTTGAGCGCAATGCAGGATGCATGTGTTGAAGGGCTTCCATGTTTCCAGCCGCCACCAAAATGAAATTGCATGGCACTGGCTCTGTATGCACCATAGCTCCTGAACTTCTGTCGCTTTGACCTGTGATTGGGAATTTTCCCTCCTGCAATGCCGTTAGCAACTGTTGTTGTGTCGCAGGCGCGAGCGTTGCGATTTCATCTATAAATAATACGCCCATGTTTGCTTTGTGTATCATTCCAGGCACAACTCTTTCGTGCGCAGGCGTTCCAAAGCCTCCTGACTGCAATGGGTCGTGCAATACATCTCCCAATAATGCTCCTGCGTGGGCTCCTGTTGCGTCCCAGAATGGTGCTTCTTTTCGCCCTGAGTTATCTATAAGTATTTTTGGCACTTCAAATCTTGCTTTTACTCCCATTCGTTTCAATAAGTTGGCGCCGATGATTATCGCGGGAATCAAAAAAAAGCTTCCTATTATCATTGCCGCAACCAAGACGTCGCTGTATCCTAAATATGATTTTGCTATCCATGGCGAGGCAATTGCAAGCAATAACAGCGCAAAGAGCATTATGTTTTGTCCGCGAAATACGCTTTGGCCTGCTAATTTTGCTTTTCCCACAATTGTGTGCGAACTGCCGGCAGACGCAATTCGAATCAATGGCTGATTTTCATCTTTTGCATTTGGAAACACTAAAACGTCAACTAAATTTTCTTTTGGCAAAAGCTGTGATAATGCTATTCCCAGCATTGATTTTCCAGTTCCTGGTTCGCCTACTAATAATACGTGCCTTCTTTGCAGTGCTGCTTTTTTTATGATTTCAACTGCGTATTCCTGCCCGATAACCTGGTCTATTACCTTGTCAGGGACTTTCAAATCTGCGGTTGTCTTCCATTCTGCCATATATAAATTACTGACGAGTGATTTATAAAGGTTAAGCTGAAACGATAAGGTAAATTTATAAACTTGCAATTATAAGCTTAATATATGAGTTTGCTGACATTATCAATAAGTCTGCTTGTTATTGCAGTTGCTTTGGCATTGATTGTAAGAGTTGTAAAGGCAAATCTGCAGTTTCTTATGATTATTGCGGTGATAGTTGTTGTGGCTGCAGTTTACATGTATTATCCGTCAGTCATGAGCGACGGCATTTCGCAGGTTACAGGTTATGTCACGTCATTAATAGGATGAGGAGAAAAAATGAGCTGGATGTTTTGGAAAAAAAAGGAAAGTCTTCCTGATTTGCCGGGTTTTGATGATGCATCTTCATTTCCAGAGCCAATTCAGTCTCCTGAACCGTATCCTCAACCTTCCCTTGAACCGCCGGATTTTTCTCTTCCTTCTGCCAAACCAGCAACAAATCTTCCGCTTCCTCAGCCTTACAATCAATCTCAGGACAAGGATTTGGCATTAATTAATTCAAAGCTTGACACGTTAAAGGCGCAGTTGGATTATCTTATACAAAGACTTGACAAAATGGAGCAGTCAATCAAGCCAAAATGGTGAAGCCGTTATATATCATTTCTTCAATTGTGTTATTAGATAGAATAACAAAGGCTTTGGCGTCTTATTATGGGGAAATCATGCTGACAAACAGCATTGGATTGCAGTTGGCGCACAACACAGGCGCTCTGTGGAGCTTGGGGACTGGATTTAATTTTGTTTTTGTCATAATTTCATTGATTGTGCTCGGATTTTTTGTGAAATGCTGGAGAAACATATCAATAACGCCTTGGACTTTGGTTATGGCATCGTTGATACTTGCAGGATTATTAGGCAATTTATGGGATAGATTAGCCCTTGGATATGTGGTTGATTTCATAAAAATCAGCTGGTGGCCGATTTTCAATCTGGCAGATTCATCTTTGGTCGCCGGAGTTATTGGCTTGATGATAAAGCATGATAAAATAAAGATATAAATATGATTAGTTGCAGGAGATAAGATAATGAAGGCATTAAAGCAGGCAAGAGTCAAGAACAAGAAAGTTTTGGTTAGAGTTGATTTCAATGTTCCATTGAAAAATGGAAAACCTGCTGATATCTCAAGAATTCTCGCCGCTGTTCCGACAATCAATTATTTGAGAAAAAACAATGCTAAAGTTATTTTGTTGACGCATCTCGGAAGGCCTGATGGCAGAAGAAATGATGATTACAGCGTGAAACACATATTAAAGGAAGTTGAAAAGGCTTTGAAAACAAAAGTTTTCTTTGCTCCTGACTGCGTTGGGCCCAAAGCAAAGCGCATTATACGCGGTTTAAAGCCAAAAGGTGTTGCGCTGCTTGAAAACGTGAGATTTTACGCCGGCGAGGAATTAAACAGCGTTGAATTCGCCCACGAGCTTGCTGAGCAGGGCGATTTGTACGTTAACGATGCTTTTGGCGCATCCCATAGAAATCACGCGTCAGTTGCAGGCATTCCTGACTTTCTTCCTTCATACGCTGGTTTACTGCTTGAGAAGGAGATTGCTGAATTAAAAAAATTAAATCATGCGAAACATCCTTTCATCGCAATTCTTGGAGGCTCGAAAATCAGCGATAAAATCAAAGTGATTGACAAATTGACGGAAAAATGCGACGCAATCCTTATCGGAGGAGCAATGATGTTCACATTCATGAAGGCGGCAAAAAAAGCAGTTGGAAAGAGCAAGTACGAGCCTTCGATGGTCAAACACGCAGAAGAATTGTTGAAAACCGGCAAAATAATCACTCCTGTTGACTGCGTTGTCGCAAATATTCCTGGAAAGAACTCAAAAACAGTTTCAATCAATAAAATTCCAAAGAGCTGCGCAGGATATGACCTTGGCGCGGAAACCATAAAGATTTATTCTGAAATCATAAAAAGCGCAAAAACAATCTTTTGGAATGGCCCCTTGGGAATGGCTGAAGTAAAGCCGTATGACAAGTCAACGAGGGAAATTGCCAAATCAATTCCGAAATGCGCTTTCAGTGTTTTAGGAGGCGGAGACACAGCCGCGATAATAAAGAAATTGAAGCTTGAAAAGAAATTCTCGTTTATTTCGACAGGCGGCGGGGCTTCTTTGGAGTTTTTAGAGCATGAGCTTCCTGGAATCAGGGCATTAAGGTAACTGGCTTTATTTTATTCATAATCTCAATTAATTCTTTATTGTCATGCTCTGCGAATGATTCGATTTGCTTTAAAATTGATTTTATGTCCTCCTCCATTTTTGTTTCTGCCAGCTGGATTAACGCAAGCGAGTTTTCAATTTCCTTCATTGATTTCACAACTGAACTGTCTTGAATTGATTTTTCTGTTTCTCCAGCCAGTTTGCTTAGGTTTGCGTAATCTTTGTGTATTGCCGCGAGTTCGTCATCTTCAATTTTATCCAGCGCTTGTTTTGTTTTTTCCAATTTTGATTCTTTCAATCCTAATTCATCTATGCTTTGCCTTATTCCTTGTATTGCAGACAACGCATCCAATTTTATATCTGCTCCAAATGCCGAAACAGGATTTTCCGCGTATTTTGACAGCAATTCTTCATATTGCACTGCCATATGCGCGTATTTCACAAATGCGTCCTGCAAAGGAGAAAAGAATTCCCTGATTTTGTTCTGCAATTCTGCTTCTTTTTCTCTAAATTCATGCAATCTTGATTTCGCGGCCAATAATCCATGGTTATTTTGAAGTTGCGAGAGCTCTATATGCAATAATGACTTCTTCGATTTTAATTTATCAGCATGCTCAAAGAGTTCTTCTTTTCGTTTGACAATCAATGATTTTTTTTCATCTTCTTCTTTTCTGTCATCAAGTATTTTTAATGCGCCGTAAACCGCGGTTAATTTGGGATTTGTGTATTTTTGGGCGATTTCTGAAAACAAGTCTTCATATTTTGATAATGCCGCAAGAATTTGCTTTACATTGTCCCTGTAAAACTCTGAAAGTATGGAAAACGCCTTTTTTGTTGATTCTGACAGCTCTACAAGCTGTTTTTCGGATTCTTTAACCATATTTGCCGTTTCTTTGCTGTTTTCAGGCTGTTTGCACCATTCTTTGAACATCTGCAGTCTTCGAAGCACTTCATTTTTATTTCCTTCCACAATCTGCATTATCCGCTGTGGAACGTCATTCATCAATTCCGCAGTTTCCAGCATCAGCGCTTCTTCAGCAAGCATGTTGTTTAATTCCGACAGTCTTGAATTAAATCCTTCAACCATGTCATTCGGGATTAATTCTGATTCTTTGGCTTTCAGCCACTCAGAAAGTCCAAGATACGAAACTTGTTCTTTTTTCTCAAACAGTTTTTTGAAAAAGTTCATAGTTGACAAAGCAAAACAAAGTATTTATAGTTTAGCCAATTTACAGTCATATGAAGGCAAAAATGTCCAAAGCGCAGGCGTTGGAAAAAATAAAGGCATTATTGAAATCAGGTTCTCTTAAGGATATAAAAGAAGCCCATAAAATAAGGCTCAAAACAAACACAAGGCTTCCAAGGGATTTAAAATTTAAATACTGCAAATACTGTAAAATTTTATTAAATTCAGCTAATTCAATCACAAGAAAAACTCCGAAGTCAATAAATATAACTTGCAAAAAATGCAAAAATGTCGCAAAAATAGGGATTTGATAACTACATTAAATGTTTTCTTGCGTATTCGCGCTGCAATAACAATGCATAAATTATCAGCGCAGTTATTGCAAGCTCAAAATAGCCGTTGATATGCTGGGGGAATGTCACAATTCCTGATGCTCTCGCAACAGTGATTGCTTCTTCCACAACGAAAATAAGCATTGCGATAAATATTACTTTCCATGATTTGAAGTAAACTTCTGAATGGTGCGGTTTTGTCCTGAATAATTTTATGAATAAAAGTATTGCGATAAACGCAAACATAAGATTGTACCATGGCGCGATTATTGCTAATGAATCACCAAAGCTCATTCTATCCATCCTCTGTTTATGTTGATTTGCCTTGCAAGGCTGATTATCAAAAATATGAGTATAAAGCTTGGAATTACGTGCGTCAAATACGGAGTGTCGAATATTCCAAATACCTTCAATCCTCCGATTACTTCTTCAACTGTGAATAATATCAATGCAATCAGCAAATACACCCATGCCCCCAGCACTTTCCTTTTTCTTGCCATCGTGAGCATGCTTATTGCGATTATTGCCGCGATTATGCTCAGCATTCCTGCCGCAAACTGCGCAATCCCGAATATTAATTCATACGATGTTAATGCTATCTTTATTCACCATAAAAAACGCGGATTTAAGAGTATTTAAATGTTGGTGGGCGACGATGCTTAAAATATGCTTATCGTCCTCCAGCATTTACAGGACATAAATAGAATATTAATAATTTATGTCTGGCATTATTTATATGATTATTCCATTCCAAAGCCTGAATGTCCCCATTGTATCAACAAGTCAACTCCAAGCCTTTCAACTTCTAATGGAAGATCGCATGCGCCGTAGCACGAGCCTGCCCAGATTATCACAACTGCTCCTGTTTTTGCCTTTATTTCGTCTGCAATTCTTGCGGCTTCTGGCTTTAAGCCATCTGGCAGTTGTATGCATACTGTCTTTGCGTTTTCATCCTTTATTTTATTGCATACCTTGTCCATTTCCAAATCATACTTGATTAAGTCCATATATTGACAAGCAAATGAAGGTTTATAAAGATAATGCGGAAATAAGTATAATGGATATTAAGGCAGTGATCTATGACGTCGATGGCACTTTGGCTGATTCGTTCCCTGCAATATACCAATATTGGAAAGATCTTTGCAGAGAAAATAACCGAAGCTTTCCTTTCAAAGATGAATTTGAAGCAAGAGATACGCATTCAAAAATGCATAACTTTACTAATTTTTTCGAACACATAGGATTCAACTGGAATTTGGAAAGAGCGCTCATTCAAGAATGCTACAATAGAACTGTCGGACACGCCAATATTCCTCTATTCGCAGGAATAGACTCGGTTATAAATTCAGTCGCTGACAAAAAAATTTTGCAGGGCATCGCAACAGACGGCACTTATGAAAAAACACACAACTGGCTGAATAAATTTCCCGAATTTAAATCAAAATTTAATTCAATTATAACATTATCTGAACAGACTCCTGCAAAACCAGATCCAACAATGCTCAAAAATGTTGCAAAAGAGCTTAAAGTTTCGTGCAAGCATTGCATATATGTGGGCGATACAAAAAGAGATATGATTGCCGCAAGAAAAGCAGGAATGCTTCCTGTGGGGGTTTCTTACGGAAAATTTGAAAATCCTGAATTGTTGAAAAGGCACACCGCATTTATCGTTCAATCACCTGCGGAGCTGGTTGATTTGGTGAAAAGCCTTCTTGCCGATTGATTTTAATAATTTAAAATTTTTAAAATAGCATTATCCTTGTTGCGGTTAGGCAAATCCGCTTGTCTGGGTTAACAGCCACTGGCAACGCGCAGACTGCAAGATAAATATTGATGAGTGCTGCAGAGAGAAAATTGCGAATCACTGATGAAACGCCGAAAAGCTTTTATACTAAGTATACTTAAAGTATACTATGAGCGAAACCACCACAGTTAAAATAAGGGAAACGACAAAATCTTCTTTGGATGATTTCAAGGGAGAACATGAAACTTACGATGATGCAATTAGCAATCTAATATCAACAGCAAAAAATAAAGACTTGAAGAAAAAACTTATTGAAGGATACAAAAGAACAAATTCTGACAACCTTAAAATATTAAAAGAGTGGGAATTCGCAAACTTAAACTAAACTATTATGGAAGTAAAAAGAGGAGAAATTTGGTTAGTGGATCTTGATCCTACAATAGGCCACGAAATTAAAAAATCGCGCCCATCAGTTATCATTCAAAACGATATAGGCAATAAATACAGCGATATTACAATAATTGCCCCAATAACATCGCAAAATTTAGACCACGCGTATCCTGCGGAAACCATCATAAGAAAAAAAAATACAGGACTCGGAAAGGATTCCAAAGCTCTTCTTAATCAAATCCGCTCAGTTGACAAGCAAAGATTAGTTAAAAAATTAGGAAAAGTTGATTATGAGACTTTATTCAAAATAGATGAAGCATTAAAAATCAGTCTAGGCCTTGAATAAAAAAAATCCACCTCAAAGGCAAGCTTTTTGGTAAAAATTTTGAGCAAAAACAGCGGGTTTCGCTAAAGCTCAACCCACTTTGAAATAAAAACGCCTCTGGGCAGACTCGAACTGCCGACCTATTGATTAACAGTCAATCGCTCTACCGCTGAGCTACAGAGGCTTAATAGATAATGCGTTATGAATGCTTTATAAAGATTTCTCAGCAAAATCAGCAATTATTTCATAAAATCAGCTGTTTAAGGAATAACCAGCCAAAATATTGGAAAGCCTCCGTGTATCCTGCAAAATTTTTGTGTTTGCAACAACAATGCGCTTTAAAAATATTATTTTTTAAAAAGTATGCTCTATAATTTAGACACATCAATCTGGCTCGACTATTATGAAAAAAGAAACGGTGCGGGAGAATATGCGAAAAAGCTTATTAATAAAATCATCAGAGAAAACAATGCAATAATCTATTCAAATATACATATAGCTGAGCTTAAAAATCAAGGATACAGCATAGACCAAATTTATAAAATATTCAGGATTGTTCAACCAGACAATATGCGAAAAGTTCATACGAGTTTAGAGCAAATAAACGCCGCAAGGACGATTGCAGCGGAGAAAAGACTGCCAAAAGGCGATGTTTTGCAGGCAATTTTATCAAGAGACAACTTCGCAATTATGGTCACAAAAGACAGGCACTTCAAATTAATATCCTATATTGCCGAGCCAAAACGCCCGGAAGAGCTTATTTAAGATTAAATATCATCAAAATAGAATTTTGCCGATTTGTCTTTTGCCCTTATTTTCATGGCTTTTTCCAGCTCATCAAACGCTTTTTCTCTCGATTCGCGCAATTGTTTGTCTGTCGTCTTAAGCGGGGATTTGCCGTAAAAGAAATCCACTCTTCTGAGAGCTTCTTCTTTTTGAAGTTCTTTTATCCTATTGCGAATAGCTTCCCGTATAAATTCGGTTTTAGTTGTATAATGATATTTCTGCACTGCTTTCTGAACATCATTTGCAAACGCATCATCAAGCTTTATGCTCACAGTTTCCATAGTATTACCAAGTAATACGAAGTAATATTTAAAAGTTGCGTTTTGAAGGATATAAAATTATTTCAAAATTCATCAGCGCAAAAATAACAGGCGAACTGCTGTTGCAGTCCGCCAATGGGCACGACCAGATTCGAACTGGCGACCTCTGCCGTATCAGAGCAGCGCTCTAGCCAGGCTGAGCTACGCGCCCATCAGTTCGTAAAAGAAGGAAACGTTTTATAAAGCTTATGGTAATCTTTTAGACGATGCCCGCCGCCTCAAAAGACCCGTTGTTGAACCTTGTGTTGTCGACAATAGATGAGAAAAAGCAGGCTTTAGTTTTTGTGAATTCCAAGAAAAGCGCTGAAAAGACAGCAGAAGACATCAGCAAAAAGCTCAAGGAATCCGGGACAGGAATGAAAATGTCTGGCATTGCTTTATCGGCAGTGAGCAAGCCCACAACCCAGTGCATAAGATTGTCAGAGTGTTTGAAAAAAAACATAGCATTCCATCATGCAGGACTTCATCCGGAGCAAAAAACATTAATCGAAGAATCGTTCAGAAAAGGCGATGTGAAAATAATCTGCTGTACCCCGACTTTGGCTGCAGGTCTTGATTTGCCTGCATTCAGGGCAATCATAAGGGACACTAAAAGATTTGATGCTTCCAGGGGTATGGTCGACATCCCTGTCCTCGAATATCTGCAGATGGCCGGCAGGGCAGGAAGACCGAAGTTTGACACTTATGGAGAGGCGATTTTAATTTCGTCCACTGACCAGCAGGCAGAGGCATTGAAGGATAAATATGTCAACGGCGATCCTGAGGATATTTTCTCAAAGCTTGCTGTCGAGCCGATTTTAAGAACAAGCGTTTTATCATTAGTCGCGACAAGACTGGTGAAAAACCAGGATGAGCTGAACAAGTTTTTTGAAAAGACTTTGTGGGCTCACCAGTTCAAAGATCTCACGCAGTTGGAAAGAATTTTGGAGCGTGTCATAAATATGCTTGAAGAATGGGAATTTATTGACACAAAAAACGGGTTGAAAGCGACAGACGTGGGAATGCGAACAGCCCAATTGTACATTGATCCATTGACCGCGAATAAATTAATCAACTGCATACGAAAAGCCTCGGAAATGTCATCAACCACATTCTCTTGGATTCACGCATTATGCACGGCCTTGGAAATGAGGCCTTTATTGAGGGTGAAAATGAAGGAGTATGATGATGTCCAGGAAAAAATTGAGAATAAAAATGCTATGCTGTTGGAAAATGAGCCGAGTATGTTCGAACCCGAGTATGAGGACTGGCTGAATGCTGTAAAAACTTCATTCATGCTCGACTCATGGGTTGATGAACGCGATGAACAATGGATTTTGGAGAATTTTGACACAAGACCAGGGGAGTTAAAGGCGAAATTGGACAAGTCTGAATGGCTGCTGTATTCTGCAATTGAGCTCGCGAGGCTTATAAACAAAAAAGATGTTATCAAAGATTTGGTGAGGGCGAAAATAAGGCTGAAATACGGCGTTAAAGAGGAACTTCTGCCATTGGTCAAGATAAAGCAAGTCGGCAGAATAAGGGCAAGAAAATTGTTCAATGCCGGATTTAAGGACATCGGAGACATTAGGAAATCAACAGAAGCAGTATTAGCTCAATACATTGGCAAAACAGCGGCTTCAAGAATTGTGAAACAATCCGGAGACAAGGAAGAGCCTATAAAAGAATCACGGCAAGGCCAAACAGGATTAAACTCATTCGAATAAGCAATAATTAATAAGAATCTATTTTGCCGCAGAAATGCACTGGGTTATTTTTTCGGTGTAAAATTCTCTATTCGCGATTCCTCTTTCCCAATATGCTAAAGACCCTATGTCCATTGCCGCGCACAGGTCTTTTGGCGCTTTTCCTGTGTCTCTCAGCATTCTGTCTGCAAGCTCTGAATAGCATTTTATGCTGTTTATTGGCATTTTCGAGCAATATGCTTGTGATTTTGTGAATTCTCCTGTTCTCATCAGTCTTCCTGCTTCTTTCATCAAATCAAGGCTTTCTTTGTATGACCATCCGTAAAAGCCCGCGTACAGTAAAATTCCTATGAATGCGATTGTCAACACTATTCTAAATAACGCAAGAATGCCGCTTGGCTTATTGATTATTATGACTGGCCTCTCAAATTCAGCATCAGAAGATTCGTCATCTTCTATTTTTTTTGTTTTCTTATTTTTTGCCATGTGTTCCTATATTCAATATATCTCTTGTTTTGTCAAATGCCTTTTTAACTTTATGGGAT
>Ga0066639_10002976_pt1 | contig 14726 bp, 13 predicted proteins | sample CryGeyCG2114_010_2_FD_59504 | JGI IMG/M metagenome (GOLD analysis project Ga0066639, IMG submission 59504) | Groundwater microbial communities from aquifer - Crystal Geyser CG10_big_fil_rev_8/21/14_0.10 | ecosystem: Environmental > Aquatic > Deep subsurface > Groundwater | place: USA: Utah...
TAACAACTATTAAGCGAACTTTTTGTGCGCATAATATGCTGAGTTGAGTGGTTATGCGAACTACTTAGAACTACCCAAACATATTCAAATAATCGGTGCCTTCAAGTTCAACTTCTGCAGCAACTTTATCAATGCCAGCAAGCAAATCAGCCTCAGAAACATTAGTTCTATCATCACGAATAGCAAAATAACCAGCTTCAGTACAAGAAGCTTTAATCTCAGCACCACTAAAACCTTCCATCTTCTTCAAAATATTGCTCAAATTAATCTTGCCAAGCCTCATATTCCGCGTATGAATTTTAAAAATATCCTTCCGCGCATCCTCATTAGGCAAATCAACATGAATCAACCTATCAAGACGACCAGGCCTAGTAATAGCAGGATCAAGAATATCTTTCCTATTCGTACAACCAATAATCTTCACATCACCAAGCGCATCAAAACCATCAACCTCAGCAAGCAACTGCATAAAAGTACGCTGCACTTCACGTTCACCAGAAGTACCAACATCAATTCGCGTAGCAGCAATAGCATCAATCTCATCAATAAAAATAATACTCGGAGACCTATCTCGCGCAAGCTGGAAAATTTCCTTAACAAGCTTTGCACCCTCACCAATAAACTTCTGCACAAGCTCAGAACCAACAACCTCAATAAAAGTACTATTAGTTGAAGCAGCGACAGCTTTTGCCAACAAAGTTTTCCCAGTACCAGGAGGACCAAACAACAAAATACCCTTCGGAGGCTCAATACCAATTTTCTTAAACAATTCCGGCTTCAACAACGGAAGCTCAATAACTTCCTTAATCTCACGTTCCTGCAACGCAAGACCACCAACTTGCGCCCATGAAACAGTCGGCTTTTCAACAATTACAAACTTATCAGCATCAAAACGCTTGCTTCTGTCCATCTTTCTTACCAACGTAAGATTCTTTTGTTCAGCCAACACAAAATCTCCAGACTCAAGCTTACCACAACCATCAGCAACATCAACTAAAAACTCATTCCCATTCGGCAACTTAACTAAAGCAGTATCACCAAAACACTCACGTATTTCACAGGAAATAAGAGGAGTTCTTCTGAACTTCTCAAGTTCTTTCTCCAGATTATCAACACTCTCTCTTAAAAATCGATTTTCTTCCTCTAAATCACTCACATCAGTCTGAAAGCCAAACGAAAGAGTATCTTTACCAGCCATGAACAACATTCATTAAATAAGGTATTTAAATCTTTTTATTGATACAAATAAGCTCTTTTGTTGACTTAGTAAGCACCTCTGCCCCCGATTTTGTAATCAATAAATCATCTTCAATACGAATACCAAACTTGCCAGGCGAATAAGACCCAGGCTCAATAGTCACACACATCCCCTCCTGCAAAATTAACGGAGACCCCTGCACGTCATGCACTTCAACACCTAAGCTATGTCCAATGCGATGAACAAGCAATGGCAGCTGTTCTTTTGCAAAATCATCAATATCATCAAAATTTTTGCCTACTCTTGCTTGACTGATACACTTAAGCTGAACATCCAAAACATCAGCATACAATTTTTTTTCTTCTTCACTTGGAAGTCCAACAAAAACAGTACGAGTCATATCAGAACAATAATTATGATAAATAACACCAAAATCAACAATTGTAAAACCCTCAAGTTTTTTATTTGTAGGTATATGATGCGGTACTGCAGCATTCTTTCCCGAAGCAACAATAGGAGAAAAACTAGGCTCTAAACCCAACTCATTAATTTGATTTTTTATGAAATTTGCAACTTCCAGCTCAGAAGTATCATTTGTCAGCATATCACAAACATTTTTAAATATTTGATCAGTCAAGTCACATGCGTTTCGTATCTGTATTATTTCTTCAGAAGTTTTTGTTAAACGCAATCTTGTACAAAACTCATCTATACAAACCACAGAACAATTCCAATCTTGCAGTTTTTGCACAATTGAATAAGAGATATTATTAGAAACAACACCGCACTTTTTTCCAGAGACAATACTCTTTAAATCATCCCATAACTTTGCTTTCTTAACAAGAACACGCGCAAACTTTTCTAACCTGCCAGCTTCAAAACCAGGAATCAACAATAACGGCAAACTATTTGCAGGTACAATTAAACAACCTTTCTCAAACGAAACTCCAGAAAAATATTTTGCATATGCTTCATCTATAAACAACGCAAAATCAATACATTCTCTTTGTAAAAACTTCTGTAAGTTTGCAAGTTTCATCGATCCGGATACGCTTCCATAATCAATTTTTCGTGACCTTTAACTCGCTTACGAATTGTTCCCAAAAGAACATTAACTTCTTTTGCAACAGCTTTTTTCAAATCCTGCGGATGCAATTTCTCAGCAACATAATCCCTCTCTAACTCAACGTAAGATTTATACGCTAAATCCCCCCCGAATTTTTCAGGACGCTCAACAACAAAAGACAAATCATTATCTTCCTTATGGGGTATTACAACATACTTTACAAATGCCAACACGCCGTTTTTTTCAATCTTTCCAGGCTCACAAAAAGCATCACCAATTTTCTTATTCACAGTAGGTTCATCATCCAGCAAATCCACTTTTGAACCAGCTTCAGAACTTGACATTTTGCCAGAGGCAGTCAAACCAGGAACAAGCGGACTAAGAACTTCCACACGCGCTTTATATCCAAGCTTCGGAAGATTCTCTCTATCAAAAACAAAAATCTTCCTCTGATCATTACCACCAAACTGCATGTCAGCTTTCAAATACTCTTCATCCAACGCCTGGAAAATAGGATACAACAAACCAGACAACTTCGGACTCTCACCCATCTTCACAACTTCTGAAGCAGCCTTTGTACAATCAGCAACACTCACCATTGTAGACATACGTAACACATCAAATACATACTCCTTGCTCAACTGATAATCAGATCCTTTCACCAACTCCAACTTTTTCAAATCAGCCCCTAATGATTCAAACAGTGCAGGAATAACAATCTTGTAATAATCGTACCTCTTTTCTAATAACTCCCAAGGACAATTGTCCAAAGCACCATGAATATCTGCCAACAAAACAATAACTTTACATCCAGCTTTCATAAAATCACACATCTTCTTTACCCACACAAAATAACCAATATGTGGAGTGCTGGTAATTGCAGTGCCAAGATAAATCACGGGCTGCTTTTTTGTTTCAAAAAGATTTTTTAATTCTTCCTCTGTGATAATCTCCTGAGTGTTTCTTTTAATTAATTCCAATTTTTCCTGAACATTCATGCATTATTTGAAGAAGAGATGCTTTATAAATTTATGCAGAAAATAATTGAAGCGTTTGCAAAAAAGCAAACTATAAAAACAAACAATCAACTCAAAACAAAATGGATTCTCTACCAATAACAGCACTCTCACTATGGACATACTGTCCAAAACAATTTTACAAAGCATACATTCTAGGTATCAAAGAACCAATCAACAAAGCAATGCTTCTCGGATCAATCAAACACAAAATACACGAGCTAACTGTTGCAGAACAACAAAATATAATCTTACAAAACCATTTAGATGATGTTGAAACACTTTTCAAAACAAAATACACAGATATTCTCAGAAAAATAATCATAAAACAAAAATACAGTCTCAAACAAGTACAATTACCACTAACAGAAGCATTCCAACAAGCATTACCAGTTGCACTACATCAAGCAAGCGACCACGCAGAACAAGTACAACAACACACAAACAAAGGACTATCTGGTGAACAACTCTGGGAAACCCTAACACCAAAAATAAAAACAGAATATACAATTCGAGGAAAACAAACGCCCCTTCACGGAAGAATAGACAAACTTGCCTGCTATCCAGAAAAACTTATTCCCATAGAACTCAAAAGCGGAGAAACGCCAAAAGAAGGAATAAGAGAATACCACAAAATACAAGCAGCAGCATACGCCTTACTGTTAAACGAACAATTTGGCAATGTAAACCAAGCAATAGTTCATTACATAGACAGCAACACCCAACGAGAAATTAAACTCAACCCATACTTAATTGACGAAATAAACCAATTGATAAAAACAATACAAAACACACTTAAAACAAAAGAAACACCAAAAGGGTGCCAACGAGAAACATGCACGGCTTGCAACCAACAAGTAACGAAAGAAAGAAAAAACAACAACATATAGTTCTTTCTTTCGGCACAGAAAACTTTAAATAGAGTCTTCAACTGCAAAACTGCATGGCTGACAGACAATTCTCAAAAGAAGTAATAGGAAAAACAGTTGTAAGCAGAAGCGGCAAACGATTCGGAGAAGTAGGAGATATTATCTTCGAAACAAAATCAGGAGAACTAATCAACGTCGTCTTAAAAAACCCAACACCATACGCAGAAAAATTAGAATTAGAAAAAGCCAAAACAGGAGAATTGCTCATCCCATTCAGCGCAGTACTTGCAACAGGAGACTACTTACTTATTTCTGAAGAAGACTTAGTTTAGTTAGAAATTTACTGTGCCCACAGAAACACAACAAATTATTTAAAGAGCCTCAAAGAATACAACAACATGTCAGACATAACAACCATATGGACAGAAAAATACAGACCAAAAACATTTGAAGATCTCACAGGCCAAACAGAAATCATAAAAAAACTTAAAGCATTCATAGAAAAACAAAACATACCACACTTACTCTTTGCAGGACCAGCAGGCATAGGAAAAAGCACACTTGCTTTGATCATCGCACGCACGTTTTTCGGAGAACATTACAGAGAAAACTTCTTAGAACTAAACGCAAGCGATGAAAGAGGAATAGACGTTGTACGAGTAAAAGTCAAAGATTTTGCACGAACAAAAGCACTCGGAAACGTACCATTCAAAATCATCTTTCTTGATGAATGCGACGCGCTCACAAAAGAAGCACAACAAGCACTCAGAAGAACAATGGAAAACTACACCAGCACGTGCAGGTTTGTACTTGCAGCAAACTACAGCAGCAAAATAATAGACCCAATACAAAGCAGATGCGCAGTCTTCAGATTCAAACCACTCAGCAACGAACACGTCGAACAACTAATTACAAAAATCGCAACACAAGAAAACTTGTCCATAGGACAAGAAGCAAAAAACGCACTAATAACCATTGCAGAAGGAGATTGCAGACGAGTAGTCAATTTATTACAAAGCGGAGCAGCAGCAGGAGAAATAACACCTGACAATGTCTATTCCCTCGCAAGCTATGCAAAACCAACAGAAATCAAAGAAACACTCAACTTAGCACTAGCAGGAAAATTTGTGGAAAGCAGAGACAAACTCCTAAACATCATGCTAACATATGGACTGTCTGCAGTTGACATTATCAAACAAATACAGTCAACAATCTGGCAATTAGACATTTCAAACAGAAAAAAAGTACAACTCATAGACAAATGCGGAGAAACAGAATTCAGAATAGTAGAAGGAAGCGACGAATTTTTGCAATTAGAAGCTCTGTTAGCGCAGTTTATTCTGAATGAGTAAAGAGAGGACAGTAGCTCCTCTGGCTCTCTGTTTTTCGCAAGGTCCTCTCCTTAAACCTCACCTGCACTTCTGAAAGTAGAAAGCCAGATGATTACTTGTGCTTTAATATCGTTTGCGCTACCGCCCCAAACGCGATGGTTTGTTGTGTTACTTTTTCTCAACGGTTTTTAATGCCACCAAGCCTACTATTGTGACTCCGCTTTGCTACGTCCCAAAATATTAATTTCGCTATCGCAAAATCAATACATCCTCAGCAAAAGCAAACATAAAATGACTGTTTGCGTTTTCTATTTTTAGATAAATGGGGTGCTTTAAAGAGGGAGTCTCGCAAAAATGGCCAAGCGCAAGTTCTTCCTATTTATTGAAAATCAGACGAAGAATTTCTACAAAATTTATTCTCCAGAATTCTGAACTCTGAGCGTTGTCTGGGTAATCTGATTATAATCATAACCAACCTCAACACCAACAATCTGCTCAAAATCAGTACCAGTGTTCACATCCTGAGAACAAGTAATTGTTTTCTGACCATTATACAAAGTAACCTCCCCTTCAACACCTTCTGTTGTTTGCGACAAACCAGTACACTGCAAGCCAGGCAAAGAAGTAACAACACGAACACGCGCTTTATTCTCAAACGCACGAGAACTTGTATCACAACCAGAACCAACCTGATACAAAGAACCATCACCAACATTCACAACATCAAAAGAAAAACCAACCTTATTTCTACCCCTTGATGCTTCCTGGAAATTTCTAACCTGAACAGGAGAACCGCTGTTAAACACAGACTTTGACTCAGTAACTTCGCAAAGACTTTGCCTTGTTGACAACACATTCTCCCTAATACACAACTTGCTTACTGCACGGCTGGCATACGCATAACACAATTCAGCACGCAACGGGAACTCTGCAACAGCACCAGCAATCCTCGATGCGTGATTCAAACCAGAAAACTCAACAAACACTGGTGGGCCAGGAATAATATTTCCAGAAGGCTCTTTACGCGTTTCCAGCACATCATCAAGAACAGGAGAGATAAGCAACTGAGCTTCTGTTCTGCCAAACTGTGCAGGATTAAAACCAGATAAGCGCACTTTAACCCTACTTTTCTCAACTAAAGTTTCACCTTTGTTTTCTAAACGCACAACAACACTAAACGGATCAGTACCACCATCAAAAACCTCAGAACGAAAATCCTGAAAATTCATTATGATTCCCTGCGAACCACCAACAAAAGGATTACTCACTGTTGTAACATCTCCATCCTGCCCTTCGCAAGCTAACAAAAACAAAACCATTATTGTCAAAATAATTATTTTTTTCATCTTCCAGTAGGACGAATTTCAATAGGTGTTGAAACAGACGTTCTATAACCATAATCAAGCACAACACTCAAAGGAGTAACAAACGTTGAATCCCCTTGAACACCAAGTGCAGCATGTTTTACTTCGCAATACAGCACTCCTTGCCCGTTTACTAACCGTAAATAATAATCTCCCTGATTCTCTCTATCCTGTAACAACGGACGACACGCCTGGCTTGTTCCGGGTGCAAGGTCCAAAGCAATTCCAGAAACTTTCACTTCACTTATCTTCACATAATCAACTTCATCAAAACGCAAACCGCCCTGATACGGACTACACTTATCAATTCTTGGTAACAGCTGAGGATTTTGATCATTACTACTTCCCAGCACAGGACCCTGACCAAGTTTAAACACATCGCCAGATCCAACATTTGAAACACGAATTTGCAACCTTGTGAAATCAGGTGTAGGCTCAACATCAATACTTGTTACTGCAACAGGAGCGCCCTGACTCCCAAGACTAATCGGAGCAGGTGTACACACTCTTGTACGACGAGTAGCACTAAACGGAGAAGGATCAACACAGAAATTTGCAGTAGCAACTGTTTGATATGCATAACAAGCAGTAGCAAGAACATTTGTTGCGTATTTATCAACACCAAACCCTCTCAAATCAATTCTGCCAGTAAACGTTATAGTATCAATACCGCCTTGAGTAATAAAAGGACCTCTACCACTCAACTGCGGCAATTGTTGATCGCGAGGTGTAGCATCATCTAATTTTATTATCTTATCATCAAAACCAGAAAGATGAATATTGCCACTATTTGGATCAACTGTATGTGTTCCCCTATTCTGCACTTCAACTAACGCAACAAACTCCTGATTATCAAACAATCTCGGAGACGGAGCACCAGGAGCAAACTGAATAAACAAACCTTCAGTACCAAAACGAAAATCCTGCACAACAGGTTCATCAGAATTAGTGGACGGCTGGCACGCTAACAAGACTGTAAATAGCAAAACAACCATCACACTCTTTTTCATACAACCAATTAACTAATATGCTTTTAAATACTTTGTGTTTTTAAAGAGAGGAGAGAAGCTTCTCTGGCTTGCAATCTGTCAATGCTGTCCTCTCCTTAAACTACACCTGCAATTCTAAAAAAGGAAAGCCAGATGATTAGCTTACGCTTTGATGTTGTTTGCTTGCTATTTATTGTGTCCATATGCTTTTGCATGACTATTTGCCCAATTGTCATGATGTCTTTTAAGCAATTCATAGAATCTCTTTTCTTGAGCTTGCAAGTCGCGTATATGTTCTACTTCTCTATTCACATGATCACGCTGTTGCTTCCTTTTAAGATCGTATTCGCGAGCATCCTGCCGCAAAATTCTTTGCCATTCCCTTTCCCTCAGTCTCTCTTCCTTATCCAAACGCTCATAAGTCTTTTTCGCAACATACGCGTTGACTCTTTGCGCCATGTCAGCTCCATATTTATCAACAAGCTCAGAATAACTCAATTTACCAACCTGTTCAACAAAATCTTTACCGCCTGAAAACGGATTTTTTGTATGAATATGATGCAAATAAACGCCAGCAGTCAGACCCCACACAGAAAGAGAAAAAACAACAGGACTAATATACTCATTTCTCAACCAACCATAAATTCTACTCAAACCAGCTTTAACAACCATACCAACAGAATCACTTTTTTCTTTAACACATGCACCAAAATCCAGTAAATTACGACACGTAAAATCAGCAGCTCTAACACCTGCGATATAATAATTAAACTTGCTTAACAATTTTTTTGCAAATTTTACATCTTTCTCATATGCTTTCTTAAATAACGCATTATCGATTCGCTTCACAGCACTATCAATACGCTGCCGATTCTCCAGTTCCCAAGCACAAACTTCATCCTCAACAGGCTTGATTAATTCAAGCCAATCAGCACCAGCAGAAGCAGTACAAGCAAATAATGTTTTCTTTTTTTCAACAGAATCATAAAATTCACGCTCTAACCCTTGCAAACTTTTAGCATTACTGAACGCGACCTCGCGTAACTTCAAATTACTCACCACACTCTTAGCACGAGCCAAATCAAGTAAAATAAACCTATCATAAAAACGATCTCCAAAGAACTTCTGGAAAAAATAAGAATGACACTTTACCCTTAAAATTGCACGTTTCAACCTATCACTAACATCAATAACTTCCTGACAAGCACTTTGTCTACATGTTTGCCAGTCACGATTAACAAAATCTTCTAATCCGACAAGCACGCGTTTAACTTCCTCTTTTAATTTCTGTTTTTTCTCAATAAAAGAGTCACTTGCAACAACTTTCAACGCATCAATAAGAGGTTTCTTTTTTTCAGCCCATTCTTTTTTAATTAACTTTTTTGTTGAATTAATTTCGTACATAGCTTGTTGCTTCTCTTTTTCACTGTGCACATCGGCGAATTTCTTTCTCAGCAACCTTGTTTTCTCTTCAACCCACCTGTCAAAATCAGCCACTTTTTTCTTCGCCTTAGCAGCATTTTCAAGCAACCCAACATGCGCCTCAACTTTGTCATATACGCCCGCGGCATACCACAAATAATCATTAAACTCAACCAAATCTTCACTAACAAAATCAACACTGCAAAGTTCTTCAAGTTCATATTCGCCTTTCTTGACAGCATCCCTTAAATCATATCTTAAACTCATAACCGGCCTCGTTTAATATATATTTTCCGACTATTGACTGTTAATAACTGACACTAACTCCTGCGCTAAACAATTCATCAGTATCATCACCTGAACGATTTACATAATCAACAACAAAACCAATAGGAGGACTATTCATACCAGCTGAATATTCTAAACCAAAACGCAAGCCAACATCAAAAAAATCCTGCTTAAAAGTTTCCTTCCCAATGATCTTTTCCTTAACAGATCTTACATAAGGCATTAAACCAAGCACGATACCCGCACCATTTTCCACTTGACCATTTAAGAAAGTACTATAACCATTAACATAATAATTTCTCAAATCAAAAACACAAACAACTCCAGTCTGCAAACTCAACACATCATAAGAAAACAATCCATCATGCTCCACTCGTCTAAAAAAACCAGAAGATGCAGAATAAACTCCAATACGCTCCTTGCTGTACCCGCCAAACAAACTAAAGGGGTCGCCACTAAAACCATAGTTAAAAGCACGATCCAACCACTTTGAATCAGCCAAATCATAACTGCCTGCGCGCAAATCTTTCTTACCAACCCCGAACAGTTTTTGTGACAAAGAACCATTAACCAAAAAACTCTTTAAATCTCCACTTTTTTTAAACTCAGGGTTATGCTCCTCGCGTTCAACAACGAAATTATCATCAAACCATTTGCCAGTAAGCAACACACCATTTAGTTTCTCTTCAAGATTGTATTTCCCATTTCCTGCCTGCACAGTCAAATCAGCAAAAGCAACACCCGGAACTCTCAAACCAACATTCAAACCATAAACTGAAGAACGCGCAACCAACTTTCTGTCAATACTCGCATCAGGCGCAGAAACCAACTCTCCATGTGTTGTCATTTGATTTGTACCTACAAAAGGCTCCAAATAAAACAAAGGAATACCATCAACAAAAAAAGAATCCAAACCCAAACCAAACTTCACTCCCAAACCATTAGTACTCAAACCGTTATCAAGCAACTCTCTACTGCCAAACAAACGCAACGTGGGATGCACAGACTGACCATCCAACAAATTTCCTCGCAAATATAACCCGAGCTGACCATTCTTAAAATCATTTCCAACAGTGCCGCCAGCAAAAATTACTGCATCAAGCAAAGACAAATTAATATCATCCCCTTTAATGTCCTTGTCACTATTTTCAACTGGCAGATCAACTGGCTTGGGCTGCGCATCATAACAATCAGGCAAAACAGCTGCGATTTTTTTATGACCCCTTTTTTCAGCCTCAGAAAGCCAAACACGGGCTTCCTCTTCAATAAACTCTTCCTTGCAAGGCACTTCAACCCCTTTGCTCGCGTCAACTCCAATAACTTCTTCCTCGTCATGTGACTCACTCTGATACACTAACTCGCATCCCTTATCAACAAAAGACAAACACTCTCCAAGCCTTGCTTCTAAACTAATATTGCTGCTTCCACTTAAATCAGGAGATGAAAGCACATTACTCTCAGAAGCAACAACTTGAATAGCTGCATCAACCCTGATCACGTAATTTAATTCTCGCACAACATCTTCTTCAAACTCTTCCGAATAATCATCGCTTGTCTCAGACGAACAATCGCGCACAAGAACGCTCATTTTCTCTATAGGCTGTTGTGAATAATTTTCTTCTGCATTATTCAACGCACTTCTTGGAGAAGTCTGATTGTTTTTTATGGATTTTTCAAAACTATCTATAACTGGTGAAACATCTTTACTCTCAATTACCCCCGAGAGACGCTCAAAATAATCCTTCACATCACAACTATAAACACCCCCGAAAACCCCGCAAGAAGATACCAAAGCAACAGCAGTGCGCACGACCAACGCCTTGTTCACAAACTTTACAAATTTTGAACACCAACTATTATCCGCGTACACGCCCCTCAAATAACCATTAAACTTTTCAGTTAATACCTCTACACGCTTCAAATCATAATCAACATCCAATACTTCCCGTGCACCACTCAATCCCTTTAACGCACGCTCTGCTTCAGACAACTCATCAAGAACAACATCCTTGTTAACACCAACAAGCCCATCTAATTTTCTCCTAACATCAATAACAGCAGAATTCAAACCAGCATACACAACATCATGCTTAGACTTTCTTTCAGACTCTAAACTTTTGCAATTCTCAACAAAACTATACAACAAAGAATTTTCCACCTTCAACAAATCAACAAAACCTGCAAGATCAGACTCAACACAAGCCTTATGATCCAAAAAATCAGAACTAGCAACTCTATCAACAACAGATTTCCCGTCAACACAATACTTATTTTCCCACTCAATAATACGCTTCTGAACACTCTGAAGTGCTTTCCCAGAATCACTATCTAATGAATTATTTAAACAATCACGAACAGAAATTTCCAAGCTTCTGATTTCTGCAAGTTCGGCCTTGGCACGCTCAGCTTTTTCCTCAAAATTTTCACATCCCTCATACACTTTCAAACAAGCATCAGCATCATAAGCAACAGACTTTAACTTAACAACGCGTTCATCATCAAACAACCCATTGCGGCAAAGCACCTCAAGAGTATCATTAACATCCTGCAACGTACGTTCTAAATGTTTTTTCACACTCATAAATCAAGAAAAAGCACATTATACTTTCTTTATTTAGTATATAATTCTTAAGATAGTATAAGCTTAAATAAATTTTTTAATAGTCAACATAAACGATTTAGAAGTAACATACCCATAATTAATTTTGATCGATAACAAACTTGTAAATGTTCCTGCAGAAACATCAAGCAAAGCATTATCATTTACACGGCAAATGATAGCTGCATCTTTACCTTTCTCCAATAAAATTGCAGGATTAACACCACAATCAAGATCCCCACTAGGCAAACTTGCAGACACAGAAACTTTATTGAAACCAGCACTACCTATTTCACCAGTTACAGAAGTACCGCGCAACAAAGACAAACCTCCCTGACTGCCACACGCAACATCCAACAAAGAGCTATCAACAACGTGTCCGTTGCCAAGATTTCTCATGTTAATAACAAACGTTGGTCTGATTTTTCCTGTTGCTTGATCGCGACTGAAAATTTGCTCCACACTTTCAATAGCAACAGGAGCACCCTGACCACCTCTCAAATTTATCGTATCAGGTTTGCACACCTTTCTTGGATTTGCCTGCTGAATATCAGTATCAATGCAAACATGAACTGTCGCGTTTGTTTTATACGGATAACACGCCAAAAAAATAACGGGAGTATCGTACCCTTTAATGAGTTGAGGGAGCAGCTTTGCAGTCATCCTGCTTTCAACGACAGAAAACCCACCAGAAGGATCATAAGGAGTTCTTCCCTGCAAATCAAAAACGCCCTTGCTCGTTCTGCCTTCTGCAACAACATAATTCTCTTCAGTTATCCAAACATATTTTCCTTCATTTATATTGGCAGCCCCGTGATTTCGTAACTCAATCAACATATCAAAATATGAACTTTCAAAAACATCAACAAGATTTGTATCAAAAAATTTAAGCTCTAAACCAGACGTGCCAGTATGAACATCAACTAATTGAGTCTGCCGCAACCCTGGCTGGCAAGCAAATAACACCAACAATAAGAAAAGTAAGTATTTTTTCATGGCTGCACCCTCTCATGATACACAGCAACAGGAACTAGCTCCTGCAAATTATATGTATAACTAGCAGCAACTTCAATGTTTCTAATCGCTAAAGGAGCATTACCCAAAAGGACAGCAGCATCCTTTACATCTGTATTAATCCGTAACGTGCTAATGCCTGCAATTTCCTGTTTCTTTGAAAACAAACTATCAATATCATCTCTCTGCAGAGCACATATGCAAGGATCACTTGTTCCACAAGCAGAATCACAACCAGGCCTATTTTTACCCTCTATGGCTGTAACAGCCAATCCAGGAGGAAGCTTGAACGAAAAAGATTCAACATTCCCGAGTCTTCCTTCCCAAAGATCCTCAACAGTAATTTTCACAGTAGGACCATGCATATCTTCTGCAACAGGAACAGGCAAACTACCAAGCCCCACACCTATTCCAACAGGACCAGAAGTAAACACAGCTTTAGGATCCTTATCAGAAATACCAAACTCTGCAAGAGGATCAGTCTTCTCTCGAGTGTACGCGCGTAACCTTGTCTGCTCCATAAAGTACCCACGCATGTACGCCTCAGTTTTGAAATTAAACGCAACATCAATCACAATCATATACTGCCCGTCACTAAGATCTCTTGGATTAATCACACAACCAATATCTATTGGAGGATCACCATGAACCATCACAAAACTATCATCCGGTCTCACAAGCCCACTCACATTACCTGTAAGATTCTCAGCATGACAAGTAATTCTCACATTAACAGGAGCACTATCTTCAAAACCTTCAAGACTTAACTCACCGTATACCAAAATAGGTTCAGTAAACCTGCCCGGCTGTTCAGGAGGAACAAACACCCTCTTACTATCAGTACCAACATTATCCAAAAACAAACCCATTTTTTTCACAGCATACTTATCAACTTTACCAATCTGAATATCCTCACTATAAATTGCAACCTGACGCTGACCAAACTGTTTTATCCTGCCAGGAACATCACGAAAAGTACGAATAAACCTAAACCAAAGCTCCTGCTGCAAAGCAATCATACGCCCAAAACGACTATTAGGATCAACAGCAACCTTACCTTCTTCAGGCTCTTCTTCAACACTAATCAAGGATAAAATAACCAAAAAAAGAACAACACTAACAATACCCACAATAACTGCAACTCCAATACTTTGTTTCTCCCAGCCAAGCCAAATACAACCAGCAAGCAAACCAACAATCCCTGCCCAAGGAGAACCAAAAACCCACGCAGTTATTGTCATCAACACAAGCGGAGCAAGATAATACAAAAAATTAATTCGTCCATGTTTCACATCAAGATGCAACAACACATAAATAATCGTTACAACAAGAGTTATTACAAATGCAAAGAAAGCTGAAAACATCCCACTAAAATAACCCGCTAATGTAATAATCAAACCAATAATAAAAATAACAACAGTATTGCGAAGAACATTCCTATTCTCACCGCCCCACAAATTTTGTATGACTTGACGCAATCCAGGAGCATTCATGAAAAGCAACAAAATTACTGCAACACCCACAAGCCCTAAACGCAACCAAATTGAAAGAAAACCACCACTAAAAAAAA
>Ga0066639_10002981_pt1 | contig 14717 bp, 11 predicted proteins | sample CryGeyCG2114_010_2_FD_59504 | JGI IMG/M metagenome (GOLD analysis project Ga0066639, IMG submission 59504) | Groundwater microbial communities from aquifer - Crystal Geyser CG10_big_fil_rev_8/21/14_0.10 | ecosystem: Environmental > Aquatic > Deep subsurface > Groundwater | place: USA: Utah...
GGCTGCGCTTGGCGGCCGGCCACAAACTTTATCTTCACCGGCTTCACCGCCGTAGCCTTGGTCTGGCCGCCGCGCTTGAACGCCGGCACGCTGGCCGAGGGGACTGTGCCCCCGGCAGACAGGGAAAACTTTTTGGCCTTCTTACCCGATCCGCGCACCCGGCGCAGCGTGCCGCTCTTCCGGTCGTACTCCAGAGAATTCAGGTGCTTTTTCTCCGCCTCGCTAATCACACCCAGCTTGTACAGCTGGTTAATCAGGCCGTTGCTGCCATTGGTGAGGATTGCCTTCTCTCCTACCCGCCGGACCAGCGGCTCAAGGACCGCCAGGCGCTGGTCGTTCGGCACGCCAGACAGCAGCTCTTCAACCGCCACCGCCCGGGTGTCGCTGTCCTGCTTAGCAACCTGGTAGTAGTCAGCGTCTTCCTCCGGGACGCCCAGTTGCTGCAGGGCGCTATTAACCGCCTCGTCGGGCAAGCCGCTGTCCATGATCCGACCCACCGTCTGGAAGGTGTCTTTGTCATGCTTAATTTGCTCGGTAACCGAGCGGGGCTTCTCCCGCGCTACCAACTCCCCAATGTCGATGCTCTCAAATTCTCCACTAACCTGATCGCGCCAGAACATGAGGGTGCCAACCGCCCCCGCATCGCCAGCTAAACTGCTGACGCCCAACTCGCGTGCCTGGGTCTGGATGGCTTCCGCCTTAAGATCACTGTTCAGCAGCTCCTTCACTTTGGTGTAGGTGTCCCGCCGTGCCTTTACATCAGAAAACTGCGCGGCCGTATCCAGACCGGGTCCGGCAGCGCTGGCTTCCTCAATACCCAGGATTGTCCGCATCTCGTCCAACAGGCGCTGCTTCTCTTCCGGCGCGCGCTTACTGCGGGCCATCTGCTGGGTGAAGAGGCTGTAGTACGCCTCCTTGGGGCCCTCGCCGGCACCGATCCGCTGCTGGAGTGATTTGGTGTCTTTGTCTCCGAGGGGGGTGAGGTCGTTATCAAAGTAATACTGCGCTATTTTATTGTTGAACTCGCCAAAGATGGCCGCCTGAACGCGCTCCGGAACGCTCTGGCCCAGCGGGAAGCGTGCCCGCCCAGCACGGCTTTCCGAAAAGCCGCGCTGTCCCGCCAGGAAGCCGGTGGCTGTCTTCTTGAGCTGTACCCCGCCCGGCACGAATGCCACGGCTGATCGCTGCACGTCCTGGTTGCCGGTGATCCGGCGGAAAATGTTCCCCTCCGGCTCATTGCCAAATTTGTCCGGCAGGCCAAGGCTCGAGCGAACCAGGCCCAGGCCAAACGATACCGGCGGTGTATGCCCCAGCTTGGTTCTGCCGGTTGCCACACCGGAGAAGGGAATGATGTCTTCCAGGTCATAGCCGAGCGCCGCGCCCACAGTGCCCACCAGCATCGTGTTGGCACCAATGAAGCGCACGATGCCGCCGAGCTCTTTGTTTCGGACCATTTCTGTCAGAAATTCCAGCTGCTTGATATTGAACGACTGGAACTGCAGGAAGAAGCGGGCGATGTCGTTCTGGAGGACCGGCGGCGTATCAATAGAGCCGAAGGTGAACTGTGTATCTCGCACCATCTTCAGGCCGGCGGCGACTGCATCCTGCTCGCTCGCGCCCCGCGCCAGCGCTTGTGCTTTGGCGCCATAGTACGCCGCGCCACGATTAATTTTCTCGGCCAGATCAAACAGTGCCCACAGCCCCTTGTCCACGCGCTCCATGGTGCTCTTGATGGCCGACAGCCGGCGGTCCTGAATGATGTTGTCCTGCAGCACGCCCACCTGCTTCAGCTCGTCGAGGTCATTGGTGACTAGCCTTTTTATTAGCTTTGTATAGCCAATTATAGTATACTTCTCCTTAAGCTTGGCGTACGTATTGACCCCTTGCGTGAGGTTGCGAACGGCGCTGCCGACATTCAATCCGAGTGTCCCCCGATACACCCAGTTGCGCACCCGCCGCACCACGCGGGCTACCGGCCGGGCGCCAAACTTGTAGCCGATCGCCTGCTTCACTGTATTGTCGATCAGGTTGTCCAGCTGGGTTGGCCGCATGTTGATGCGGTCAGTAAACTGCTTCACGTAATTGAACTGGCTTTCCTCTAAGCCTTCAGCCGCTTTTTTGGTCGCTGCCAAGGCCGGATCCATGTTCGCTTTGCGGGTCGCGCGCTTCACGTAGGCATCCAGCGCCCGCCAGACATCCTCAACGTACCCTTGCTTCCCCAGGCGCTGCTCCAGGAAAGGATCGTACACGCTGCCGGGTACCTTGTCGCGAATGATGCGCGCCAGGTCCGGATCAAATTCCTTCTGGATGAAGTCCGGCTCAAAAATATGGGTGATGTAGTGGGCAATGCGCTGATCCTCCGGCAGCCCCAATCGATCAGCCCACTGGCGCAGATACACTTGTATCTCCCCGGCCACCTGCTGCTCCTGGGGCGCCAGCTGGACATTCTGGCCATCCAAGTAATTAAAGATCCGGCGGCTGGCATCCTGCCCCGGCACCTGCTCCGCCCAAACGCGCACGCGCTGCAACTCCACCGGCAGCTCCTGCACGTACTTGTTATACTGTTGCCTGATGAAGTCCATTTCCTTCCCCAGCCCGATTTTTTGCATCACGCGATCCGGCGTACGCAAAAAGTCGTGCAGCCCGACCTTACTTTTCACTGACAGCTCGGCGTTATGAGTAACCGTTTCCGGCAATGACTTCCCTCCCGCAGCTTGCGCAGCTTTTTGAGACGGCTCTCGGGCTAGCAGGGATTGCGCTTTTTCTCCTAATCGCTGGGCTCTTTCTGCTATGGGCGAAAGCGGTGATCGAAAAGCCCCAGACGCCTGATGTGATGGCGCTGCTGTGGTTTGTCCTGATGGTTGCGGGCGCTGCCGTCTTGATAATTTAGCCAGGGCTTCTCGCGCCTCTTGCCGGCCTGCCCGGAGGAGCATTTGAGCAAAACCTTCTTGGTTGTCTACGCCGCCCACTGCTCTCTGAAAGGCATCCACAAATTTCCGGCCGTGACGCCGCGCCAGACGGTTGAGGGTATCGGCGGCCACTTTGCGTCCCCGGGTGGTTCCAGCAGCTAGCCCAACGCCCAGGGCGGCCCGCTCCGGATCAAAGCCGATACCGACCAGGTTGCCCTGCTCGTCACGCTCGGGATCAATGCCAATGCCGGCGGCGAAAAATTCACCGGGCGCGGAGTGAAATTGCGGCTTGCGCTGGCCGGACCGGATCCCCTTGGTAATCAGGTTCTGACCGTAGCGGATCAGCCGGTCACGTGCCTGCGGCCAATCCTTGCCGGCGCCCCGGAAGATATTTCCGGCAAACCGTGTCACCTCATGCCGCCGGGCGCCAGCGTCTACTAGCTGTTGCATGGCAGTGCGGGCCAGCTTCTCCCGCTGGGCTGGCGAAGCAATCGTCCGCAGCTCCTGCACCGAAAGCGCGCGTGGCTGGCTGCGCTCCGAGCCCGCCAGCCGTCCGCCTTGTCCGCGTAAGGTAAACCCGCCGCGCTGCCGTGCCTCGCGGGTCAGCTGCGACGCTGGCTGTGTCCGGAAGCGCTGAAAGGCCCGGTTCGCGGCGCGGAAGGGCGCACCAATCGCCGACGGTACCGCCGCGGCCCCGGCGCCGAGCGCAGTCCCACCTACCAAACCAAAACCAAATCCGGCGGCCGTATTGAGTGCCTGGTCTCCCAGCGTATCATTCGGACCGGCAATACCGCCGTACAGTGCCCCTTCCGTCGCCCCGAAGCGGGCGCCGGTGCGCGCACCCTGCCGCAGGGCTTGCCGGAAGGGCACGCGGGTCAGGCCCCCGGCGGCTTTGAGAGCCGGGCCGCCGCGGCCGAGTGTCAGGAGGTTGAAGGCACCCAGGCCAAAGCGTGAGGAGCCGGTCAGGGTGTTCTGCAGCGGGGTGACCACATCAGCCTGCTGGCCTTGCGCTCTCTGGCCGAACGCAAAGCCAAAGTCACCGGCGTTGCGGACCGCCTGCTGGCTGCCGGCAAACATGTCCGGAATGATGTTGATTGCCGCGTTGGGAATCTCGCCCAGAAAGCGGGTGGCGACACGCCCGACTGGGTTCCGGATCCCCTGGGAGAGACCGGGTTCGATGTCAAAGCGGGGGATACTGGAGCCCTTAACCGGCTGGATTGGAGGGATATTGGCACGCGCCTGGTGGGCCTGGCGGATTGTCTCCAGCGTCTGCGGCAGCGTCTGCCGCGCCCGCTGGCTGGCCAGCACCTGCGGGTTATTGGACACCACGTCAACCGGCTCTGGCACGCCCAGAATGCGGTCGGAGATCCGGTCCGTAAATTTCTTCAGGCGGGCTCCTATGACGTGGCCAAACGTGTGGGCCATAGGCAAGCCTTACAGTGCGCCCACGCCGATCAGTTGTTCGTCGTCAGGGCTAAGAGTGCCAAGGGGAAGTAATGGCTGGTCGGTTTCAATGTCGCGGCGAAGGGTGCCGAACGGAATGTTGGCGCCGTAGCCGGGGGCGGCGGCGCCGCCGGTGGGGGTCGTGAACTGGGCGAAGGGAAGCCCCTGGACCTGGGCCGGCGTAATTTGGGAGAGGTCAACCGGCTGGCCGGCGTTCGCCTGGTAAGACATCACGGCGTTGCGCAGCTGCAGGTTCGCCTGATTGAATTGCTGCTGCAGGCCCTGCTGGAAGGAAATCCGCTGCTGTTCAATACCCCGGATGTCGTTGCGCAGCTCGCGCAAGGCATCCAGACGCGCCGCGGCCTTCTGCTGCTCCAAGGCGCCGCGCGCGTTGTTAATTTCCACCAGGCGCTGGCGGAACAGGTCCTCGGCCTGGGCAACCGCCGCCTGCCGCTGCGCTTCGATAGAGCGCAGGTTAGCCGTGTAGTTTTCCTGGATTTGCTGGGACCGGTCGGCAAACGATCGTTGCACCTGGGCTTGTTCCGCTTGCAGTTCGGCCACGTTCCGTCCGGCGGTGTTCTGGACGCTGCCCAGCTGCCGCTGCAGCTCCCGCTGCTGTAATCCGGCAACGAACTGGCCGGCATTGGTGCCGCCAAAGCGCTGCCGGTTGCCAGTCTGCAGCTCGTTGAACAGGCGCCGGGCGTCAGTCAGCGCGCTGGCTTCCTCTTGCCGCACGCCGCCCAGCCGCCGCTCAAAGCCGGACTGCTCCTGGGCTTGCTGCGCGGCCAAAGACCGTTCGGCGTCGGCACGCGCCTGGTTCAGAATAGGAATCTGGGCGTCAAACTGGCCGGTGGCGCCCCGGACCAGGTCGCCGTAGCTGCCGCGGAGCAGATCCTCCTGTTGATTAAGAAAATTGTTGCTACCGGAATACAACTCGTTTATTTCATTCGCCCGTTGCTGCTCTAAGCGTTGAAACTCTGCCAACCGGTCTTCGGCCGACATACCCTCGCCAATATTCCGCAAGTCCGGGTTGCTTTGGAAAGCCTGGGCCAGCGCGTTTTGCGCCGCAGAAGTGCCGCCGCCTCCCCCACCACCGCCGCCGCCATCACCGGTCTGCGCTCCGGCTACCGCAGGCGGCCGGGAGGTCACCTGGTTGTATACCTGCTGCGCTTTTTGGCCTTGCTGGCGGTTCGCCGCAAGCTGGGCCGATGAAACTGGCGTGCGCGGATCCAGGGCGACGGCGGAGCCGCCAGGAGTTGCAATCCCCGGTCCGGTCGGTGTGGACATGTTTGGCGCGAGGGTTTGATTAACACCGCGCGTAACGCCAATAGCGCCTGCTTGCTGTGACTGATTAAGCCCCGCGCCAACTGGGAAGCTCTGTCCGCCAGACCGCGTCGTAAACCCGCCAAACCGCTCGGATAGTCCGAAATCTGGTATCCCAAAGCGCGATGCGGCGCGGACTGCTCCCTGGAAAAACGATGCCATAGCTCGACCGTAGGGATGTGCTTAAGGGGTTTTCAAGCTTTAGCAGGCCGGGACCAGCAACCGGGGCGTCAGCAGCTGACCGGCAGGCACGAATAATCCCGCGGCGCCCAGCAGGTAGGCGAAGGGGCGGCGGGCACCGCCGACTGCTTTTGTGTACGTCAGCTCCAGCACGGGGTCGTTGGCGCTTTCTGCCGTGGCAATCTGCACGTCCATTGTTTTATCAGACAACCAGCTTGGTTCGGTAAAGTTGAAGCCAAACTTGCTCACGCCGGCAGGGGCAACTTGGAGCAGCCCGCTGGCGTCCAGCGTCCAGGTGTTCGTGGCAGGAGCGGTAATGCTCGCTATACCAATAAGGTCAGAGTGCTGCGTGGTATCTATGCTGGCGTGGTCGCTGGCGACAATCGCCGTGTTTGAGGCGGGAGCAGAGCCGCAAATGAAAAAGTTAGCGGTCATCTGCGCTGTCTTCGCCAAGACGTGAATATCCCAGTTGCCAGCGCTAACGATTGCCCCCGCTCCAAGGGAGGAGGTATCCACCAGCAACGCGCACTTCCGCATGGCAGAATACTGGTTGGTCGTCGTTGAGCTGACTAACTGCGCGTTGGCGTCCGTGCCGCTGTCTGATGCGGAGCCACCGGCCCCGCCTTGGATAGCAGCATAACTCTCGTTTACGCCGGAACGGATAGTCATGCCGTCCACTGACGTACTCTCTGGGCTAGGGTCAGGACTGTCGGAAAACGTATCAAAGCCAGCGTTGAGAGCGGGAATGAGCGGGTTAGCCACCACCATGTCCCAGTTGTGCAAGGTTTTCCACAGCGGTGCGAAGTTGTAGGCGATGTGCGTGGAGAGCCGCCAGTCATCGGCCGATATGCGTGCTCGCAGCAGCGGCCCGCTCTCTGTTTCGCCAACATAGTAGTGCCGCGAGTTAGGCGTCAGGAGCACCACCGGCAGGTCAATATCCTCGTCCACGCCAATCAGGCGCCGGAAGCTGCGGCCGACGAGTGGGCTGTTTGCCAGCTTGAGCAGCTTCAACTGGTGGCGCTCAAACCAGGCTTTGTCAAAAACGGTGTAGTTGACCTTAGCGGGCATGGAACTGAACGGTGGCATCCACGAACCAGCCGCCAGCATCGAGGTCTACGGTGAAGATGTTGCCGCGGGCGAAGATTTTGCTGGCAATTGAAGCCGTGCTGACAAACGTGCCGCCGCCAGGGATCGTCGGCCGGGTGGCGGCATCGAAGATGCTGGAGAAGTTTTTGTTAATATCCACGATCAGGCTGGCGGCCGAGATCGGCGACTGCAGCGTAACGGTGACAAACTCGATGGTGCCGCTGCCCGGCATCGCCACCGGCGGGCCGATAGATGTGCTGGCGGCCGACACGGTGCCCGGAATGAACCAGACCGGCCGGATAGCGTCCACGCCGCGCACGGAGGCGCCGGAGGCCCCCAGAAGCGTGTTCGGCTCAACAATCGCCAGGCTGGGCAGGCTGGGGTTGACGAAGCGGCGGCCCTCAAAGCCGGTCAGGCTGGCCCCCGAAACAGAGAAGTGCGTGTGAATAAACGCGTGGTGGATTGACGGCAGGCTGGCGTGCAGGCCCTCAAAGGTATGTTCGCGAAGGATGGCGTCATAGATAGCCTCCAGCTGCACCACATCAAAGACAAACTCCACGATGGCACCGACGGAATGAACCTGGTCAGTCGAGCCCCCCAGGGCACGTACCAGGCCGGTCAGCTGCTGGCCGGACACGCCGGTAAAACTGATGTACTCGCGCTTGCTGGCCGTCTTGTTGCCGCCCGAATCCACCCGGTCAACCACAATCAGGCCAGGCCGGTTGGCGGTGGCCGACACAATGCTGGCCACGTTCTGATTGAGCGTCAGCGAGCTGGTTGCCCCCTCCGCCAGCTGCACATCCAGGCTGTACTGCTGGTTATTTTCTGAAGGCAGGCTGTAGATACCGGTTGCCATACCCCCGACCGTAGGGATACGGCTAAGGGGTTTTCAACTAGGCAAACTGTTTATCGTATTCTCGATGGCAAGGTTTGCAGAGGCGTATATAGTCATCCAGAGCCCTTCTGTACCTATGGTCCTTATTTGCCCAATCGTAAGTGATTTTATCATCAGCTCTGCCGCAATGCTCGCACTTTTTAGGCGATCCTCTGTGTTTGGCTACCCACTTGTGGATACCAGAGTATCCGACACCATATGCTTGGCATGTAACTGCGACCATGCCTCCATATTAGCATTAGCGTAGTTGTTTCTCAAACTCTTAAATTGGCCGGCAAACTATTGTCTCCCAACGGCTGTGCCGTTAATCTAAGGCCTAAGAATTCCCAATTTGCGTTTGCATTCGACGAAACTATTTCAACCTGGGCCACCCGGGCGTTCTTGTAGATCTGGGCATAGCGCACCAGCTCATCGCCGGTGATGGAAACCAAGGCCTCCGTATCGCCGAACTGGATGGCCCCGAACTGGTCCGTGCCGAAGCCGCCGTCGCCCAGCTGGCTGGACAGGCTAAAATTCTTGGTCGTGACAGTGTTTCCGTCCTTGGTTTCAATACGCAGGTTCACCGTTACCTGGCCGCGCACGTTCCGGAACAGGACGTAAAAGAGCTTGACCACTTTAAGCACGGACCAGTCGCCGATGTCCGTCTTTTTCGTCCGCAAAATTTTGGAAATCGCCGTGCCGGAATCCGAGACAAAAGCATCAGAGAATTCCCGCACGAAGGGGCTGCTGTTGGTCTCCGCCGTAGTGGCCGCCAGCCAGCGTTCATTGCCGCTCTCATCGAAGTACTTGAGCCACTTGGTAATGCCCCACGGCGTCTTCCAGGGCCCCATGAACGCCAGGCGCTCCCGGTCGTACATGATCGCCTCCCGCTTGTCGGGGAAAGAGAGCAGGTACTTATTGTCCATGTAGCCAGCCGCGGCGGTGCGGAAGTCCATGTCCGAGAGGGCCCGCATGTACGGCCGGATGCGGGCGGACAGCTCATTGGTGCGGATCTGGTTCAGGAACTGCGGCTCCTGGCCGACGGAGTACAGCCCTTTGCGGCCGAAGTAAAAGGTGTCGTTTTCTACCGAGGTAACCGTGTCCGGGCTGGAGCAGCCGGTTGAACCGGTCAGCAGCTGGACGACGGGGTCCAGGACCACAAAGTTGCCCACCTGCAGCTGGGCCAGCGTAATGCGATGCACGCTGTTGTTTTTGAACGCCAACACGGCCGAGACCGGCGGCGGGTTGGTACCCATGCCCTGGTTGCCGGCAATGCCAAGCGCCGTGATGTCATCGCCGTCATCGGGGCTCACCAGCGCCTTGCCGCCACCGTCGGCGACGGTAAAGCGGTCATGGTAGGGATAGCGTCCGGAGACGTACACCGCGCTGCGCTCGCCCGGCACTTTGGCCAGCACGATGCGGTCATCAAACTTGAGAATGGCCCCGGCCCGGATGCCAGCGGTGGTATCCTCCAGCGGCGGGAAGATGAGGTCGGAGGCCGGCGCGCCGCTGTCCATAAATTCCGTGGCTTCAGAGCCGACGGTGCCGATAAACGTTTCATCGCCGGGGAAGCCGCGGTAGACGTTATAGCCGGTCAGCACACTGGCTGCACTGGAGACCTTATCCCAGGTCACACGGACCAGCGTTTCGGTCAGGTCCAGCGGTAGGCTGGCCAGCGTCTTCGCCACGCTCTCCAGGGTCTCCCCGGTAGCGGTGAGCGCCGTCACCACCCAGGAGAAGGTGTTGGTGCCCGAGACGGACGAGAGGATCGAGGCATTCACGTTCGTCGGCCGCGACAGCGCCGTGTAGGGGATCAGGCCGCTGCCGTCGTAGCGTATCAGCGGCAGCGTGGCCCCGGCGATATATACGTTATTATCCATCTGAACGGCCTGGTAATTGAGGCCGGAGAAGAAGCTGGCCCCGGTAATCCGGCTGTAGCTGGCACCGCTCTTTTTGTGCAAAAAGCCGTCGTCCGTAATCGTCAGCAGCTCATTGGTCGAAGGGCTGGATTTCTTGTAATCAGTCAGCAGGCGGATGCGACCGGTCTCCCCCGCCTGATGGTTCTTCTCGCTGCCCCAGCGGCCGGTGGGCGTGCCTTTGCCGACCAGCATCAGGTTGTCGGCCTGGGACAGCTCGTTATCCTTCAGCTCCGTCGGCTTGAAGATGTTGTTCCAGCCGCCGTCAAACGCCTCCCACTTCACTTCAACATCCCGCTGTGGGGAAAATTTAGGCGGTCGCTGTGGTTGAAAAGGCATTACAACTGGCTTAAGATATTAGAGTATGGAAAAAAGACGCTGTTTATCGTGCGGAGGGCCATTTTTAGCCTATGCTTCCCAAACGAGAAAATACTGCAGCAGGCAGTGCTATCTCGATGTGGCCCAAAGAGAAGCCTACATAACCTACTCATGTGAGGTATGCGGCAAGAAAAAAACAATCCGAAGAACCCACGGAGCACCACGGTTCCGTTTTTGCTCGCTTCTCTGTTCGTGGAAGGGAGACCGCTTCCGAACCAGACAGAGAAAAAAGTGTGAAATATGCACAAGGGATTTTGTCGTAACAAAACGAAATGCCCAGCAGCGTTTTTGCTCCAAGGAGTGCCGGCAACAATGGATGCGCACTGCTTTAGCCGGAGAAAAGGCGCGTCAATGGAAGGGCGGCACGAGCGTGAAGTACACCATTTATGCGGGTAAATTCCCTCAATCGCTCCGAATAGATGTCCTGAAGAGAGATGGGTATAAGTGCGGATCCTGCGGATCAAGCAATTTACTGCATGTACATCACATTGACGGAAACCGAGAGAACGGAGCCATGGAAAACCTGAAAACGCTGTGTAGGGGCTGCCATCATAAGGAGCATGGGTGGGGCAAGCATGATAAGTCATAGTCACCCATCTTCTCCCAGCCGGAACTGCGCATCATGGGGCCGGCGGGTCCAGTCCGGGATCCGGTTATGCATGCCGCCGGTCGGCGTGGCCTCCTCCTCAATCATCGTCTGCAGCAGTCGGTCGGCAGCCGCCTTGACCTGCGGGAAGCGCGGGTCAGAGCGGGCCTCCAGTACGGTGGCAATCGTCCATTTCACCAGGTAGTTGGGGTTGTGACAGACGCTGGTGTCCGCCAGGGTCGCCAGGGCCGAGGCGTAGGTTTGGATGTCGTAGGCCAGGCTGGCCCCGCTGGCTAGGGCTGGGTTCCAGATCAGCGCCCGGCCGGCTACGTCGTTGCCGTCGATCCAGGAATATTTTTCGCTGCTGCCGCGGTTAAACCGCTCGTCGGGGTCGATCTCGACATAGCGGTTGTCTGACTGCTTGCTCAAATCATAGGGCGGCGTCATCAGCTTTTTGAAGCGGTCGGGCAGGGCCGTCGAGGTGCCCGAAAAGGCAAAGCTGACCGTGTGGCGCTCCCGCAGCACTTTCCATTCATAGGCGTTCTGCCACTCATCCAGCGCCTGGTTCACCAGATTAACCCGCACCGTCAGCTCCGTGCCGGTCGGCAGGGTCGTGTCCTGGTCCACGTACGCGCCAACGTCCTTCAGGACCTGTTCTAATGTCTTTTGCGCCATACCCCCTGTGGTATGGATTGCCGCAGGGGGTTTTCAATGATGGCTATTTGAACAGCGCGGTCACCTTGGGGTTTGCGCCGGGGCCAAATTTGATCGTCAAGCCGTTAAGGAAATCTGTGTCAATCAGGAGATTCCCCCGAGACGCATTGACTTCAAAGTCCGCAATGATGGTGCCGGAGGGACCGGAGACGTTGTCGTACACGGTCAGCGCCGGGGTGCTGACCCCGCCGATAAGAAACCCGCGCAGGGTGCCAGCACTAGATTTAATAGACACGAAGGTCGAGGCCAGCGAAAGCATCGCATGGCTAAACCGGTGAGCCACCGCCAGGCCGACCTTCGGGTCAGTAACGGCAGCCAGCCTTTCCTCAAATCTTGCAAGCGACATACCCTCACTGTAGGAAGGGCAGTTTAGGGTTTTCAAGGTAGGCGCTCCGGCGCTCCTGGTACGGCCCGCCAATGGCGTTCCGCTCATCCCAGCCGGGCAGCCGGTCATGATCCAGAGAAAAGCTCACATTGGTCTGATCTAAATAAAAATCCCATCCGGCGCCATGCTGCTCATTCAGCAGGTTCAACCGGTCCACCACGCTGTAGCCGTCCATGCCGCCGTATTTATCAAGTTTCTCGTCGAAACCTCCTATTGCGTACAGCGCTTTTATAGGTATAGCGCAAAAATTCCATTCAATATCCGCGAAATAACAGGGGTAGAAGCTGCCCTGGTCTGACCGCTGGCGGGGATCCTGCCAGGTCACCACAGTAAATTCCTCGTCCTGGTACTTGTTGCCGACGCCGGACACCACTTTTTTGTGGTCCAGGGCGTAGTGATCCCAGAACTTCTGCAGCGCGTCGGGCTTGGCATAGGTATAGTCCTGCCAGCTCACGATGAGGTCGCCCTTCGCCTGACGCAACATGGCGTTGTATGCCTTGTTCAGCGACCAGTAGTCACCCTGCTGTTTAGGCGGGTCGGTCATGTATATTGCAAAGTTTTCAGGAAGGAGTGCCGGCGTGCCTATATCGTCAGGTGAGGTAATAATCCATTCAAAATCACAAAAAGACTGGCGCCGCAGCGCTTTGGCCACGAGCGCCAGACCCGCTGGCCTCACAGTAGGAGTTAAAATACTGATTTTAGGATTATTTTCCATGATGTTTTTTTACATGTTCTGTCTGGCTAAAGCATAACTCAAGGTTTTCAATTCTATTGTCGCTTCTTATGCCATTGATGTGGTGGACAACTTCCTGCCGGTTTAATTTTCTGCCCAGATGTTTTTCCATAACCAAGCGGTGCTCCTGGACTCTCTTCTTGTTCCCAACGCTAATAAGCACATAGCCATTAGCGACTATGCGCCCTCCTTTCCACGCAGGATTTTTTGCACCACTTCGGTCTCTACTAAAAAATTTATCTCGATTTTTGTTATACAGTACCCATCTTGCGCAACAGGACCTACTACAAAATCTTGAGGTTTTTACCCGGCTCGGACGGCGATAATATGCAGCCCCGCATTGTACGCATTCAAGCTTCACCTGCCTCTTATGAGGATTTAAGTATCCCTTTATAAGCCGGCCCTTTTTGTCTCTCTGGTACGCCATATCCCTAGTGTACCAACCGTAGAAGTAAAATATAAGGAGACAAGCCCGTTTACGCCTGCCTCCTTACGTGAGCCATGCCTATGCGTCAGCCTTTGCAGGCTTGGCGGTCTTGCCTGCGCTCCCCTTCTTCGGCGCAGGCGCCTTCACCAGCTCAACCTTGCCCTCATCCACCAGCTTCCCTGGATCAGAGATTTCAATTTCCTCGCCGACGCCGAGCGTCGGGTTTTCTGACGGCGCCCATTCGGGGTCAATCTTTCGTACCAATGGCATACTACTCACCTCCTTTCGTGCTTTCTGCAGGTCGCAAGGAGCACGCCCATGTCATGGGCCTCTACTACCTGCTGCACGTCTATGTCGACAAACCCGGCCGCTGCCAGGAGTGCCTGCAGGGTGTCTTTGGTGTAGCCGCTCTTGTGGTATTCCCCTGCATGGCTCTGGCTGCCATAAAAGCCATGCAATAGCCCCTCTTCACCCCAGAGTTTGTTATAGTGCTGGCTTTCAATCGCTTCCCCCCGGCAGTAGCGCAGCGTCTGGACGCACAGCCATTCCAGGTCCGGCACGTTAATAATAAGCTCGCCGCCGGGCTTCAGCTTATCGTGCCAGTGCTTGAGCGTAGCCGGCACCACCACGTGCGGCAGGTGCTCCAGCAAGTGCGAGTTGTAAATGGTGTCTACCGTGTCGTCTGCGTAGGGCACCGCCATCGCGTCATACTGCTGAATGTCTTTGCCGTAAACCTGCCCGATAACGTATTTGTCGCTCGGCTCCCATTCTTCCAGGGGGCCGTAGCGTTCCATCATCTCTTGGTGCTGAATATGCGTGCCGCTCGAGCAGCCGAGATAGAGACGGATTGCCATAGCTAGAACTCCGGCTCCTTCCCCCACCGCTCAATGAAATGGCGGCGGTTTTCCTCAAAGAACTCGTTCCGGTCCGGAAATCGCTCTAAGGTCCGTCCACCTTCCGTGTGGACTTCCACCGCCTCCACACACCGGGTAGGAACCGCCGCTTTGGCAAGTGTGTTGTAGTAGTCGGCGTCATCGAAGTAAGAGATCCGGTAACCCTCATGTAGTCCACCAACTTTTTCATAGACGGCTCGCGGGATGCAGAAGGCGCAGCCCCAGAAGGGCTGGACCTTCCCATTAACCTGCGGGCTTGTAACCGCAGCCGCATCGCAAAGCCTTTTAAGTGATCCACCATCCCAGATCATATCATCGTTCATGACCAGTAGAAATTCGCCGGTGGCTGCCTGGAGGCCAATATTGATCGGCTTGGCGTACCCCAGCTTCCAGTTGACCACAACGATGATTTCATCGACCCCCTCCACCGTTTTCAGCGTGTCTTCCAGCACCTGGGGCTTGCCCTCATCCACCTGCATATAGGGAATGACGACCGATAGGTGGGGATCCTCGCGCCGACGCACATGGCAGATACGGTAGGCGCCCTCCACCTGCCCGATGTCCTTGGCGATGCGGTCTACAGCCGCCGCCAGCTCATGTACGTGCTCCATGGCGCCAGTTTTCGGGGATCTTAGGAGAAGAAAGCTCCAGCTCCGTGTAGGCCGGCTGCTGCAGGCCCTGCAGCGCACACCAGTCCCATGTTTCCTTGAGCTGCTGGCGGAACCGCTCGTCAGCGTTGAGCTTGACCGGCGGGTTGATGCGCAAAAACTCCCACTGGTTTGTATGATCGGCCACCGCCTCCAACACCTCATGAGGACGCGCTGGCTCCTCTTGGCGGGTAGCAAGTGCGCCGGAGACCAGCTCTATCTC
>Ga0066639_10002982_pt1 | contig 14716 bp, 19 predicted proteins | sample CryGeyCG2114_010_2_FD_59504 | JGI IMG/M metagenome (GOLD analysis project Ga0066639, IMG submission 59504) | Groundwater microbial communities from aquifer - Crystal Geyser CG10_big_fil_rev_8/21/14_0.10 | ecosystem: Environmental > Aquatic > Deep subsurface > Groundwater | place: USA: Utah...
AGTTACAGTCATTTCTTTTATATCTTTTAATATGCAATTTAAATTCTTCCTCAAGATCTTTTTTTGCTAATTCTAAAACTTCTGGGCAATCATTAAATATTCTTAATCTGCTTTTTGTCCCATTATACCAGCATCCTCTGCCATCCTTCCATCTTCCCTTTCTCTTGCTAATTGTTCCATCCGATAAAACAAAACCAAGTATTCTTGCCATTCTTAGACTTTCTTTATTATTATTTACTTCTGGCAATTCTGTCGGCAAAATCATTTTATCATTAGCTTTTAATTGATTAGCCATTCTCCAGAAAATATATTTTCCATAATTCATAAGCAAGGGATGTTCTTTAGTTAGAATTATAGATCTGCCATCAGTAAATTCTATTTTTAGTAATCTTTCATTTTTTATCGGATAGTTTAATAGTTCTGCATTTTCCCATTCAAAATTTTTTGTTTCTTTATCAAAAGACAAAATTTTGTTATTTTTTTGATCAAACTCTTTTATAGGTTTATATCCCTCATTAGTAAATACTAAAGTATCACCAGCAAGACACCCTCTTTTTCCTGCGACTAAAATAACATGCGAACGCGCAGCATCCATCATTATTTTGTTTGTCAATGATGTTGTCTGGCCCATGTTTACATAACTTTTTCCAAGATAAATCAATCCGTCACTGCCAAACTGCTTTGTATCAGCAGCATTTCTTCCGATGATTATATCATAAGGCATTTTTAATCACTCTTTTATTTCAGAAATGAAAAGATATACTTAAATTTATCCTTTGCAAGATAATCCATAAAGTTTAAAAAGAAATAAAATCTGTTTTAAGTGTATGGCTAAACATAATATAGTTAAGCAAAATGCGATTAAGCACCATGCAAAACAAAATCAGTGGGTTATTCTTACAATAGTTCTTGGAGCATTGCTTTTGATTTCTGTTGTTTTGCTCGCTAATAGAGGAATTACAGGAACAATAAGCGAAAAGGCTGCAGAGCAAAAACTGCTATCTTTTGTTGACTCGCTTGGAAAAGGCTCAGCAACAATAATATCATCCCAGAAAGCAGATAATTTTTACAATATTACTATAAACTATCAGGGACAGGAAATTCCTGTTTATGTAACTCTTGACGGAAAATATATGGCAAGCCTGATTCCATTAACTGCAAGCGTTGTTAGCGAGCAAACAAGCCCCAATATTCCAAAAACAGCCAAGCCACTAGTTGAGCTTTATGTTTATACTTACTGCCCTTACGGAACTCAAATGGAAAAAGCAATTATTCCTGCTGTTAAATTACTTGAAGGCAGAATAGATTTCAAGATAAGGCAGATTGGAGCAATGCACGGAGAATATGAAAAAACAGAGGCAATAAGACAGCTTTGCATTAATGAACTTTATCCTGAACAGTTCTTAGATTATGTTCTTGCATTTGACACAGATTCAAGATGCCCAACAGGAGATTCAGCATGCGTTGCTACAAAAACATCATCCATTTATTCTAATTTGAACATTGATGTCACAAAGATTGAATTATGCATGAAAGCCGAGGGAATAACAATGTATGATGCAGAAGTGCAGAATGCATTGTCAGAAAAAGTTTCAGGAAGCCCAACTTTAGTTATAAACGGAGTTGAAACACAATCAGACAGAAACCCTGAAGCAGTCAAGACAGAGATTTGCTCTGCTTTCAAAGATATTCCTACTGAATGCAGCCAAGTATTAGATTCTAATGCAGCATCAGCTGGTTTTGGCTCAAGTACAGGTTCAGCAAGCACAGCATCCTGTTAATTTTTTTATAAAATGTTCAAGGCACAAATTAAAACTTTCCTGCTTTTAGCAGTATTGACAGCACTGCTTTTAGGAATTGGAAGCATATGGGGGAATTATGGATTAGTTATTGCAGGAATTTTTGTTCTGCTGATGAATTTTTGCAGTTATTTCTGGAGCGACAAGATAGTTCTTTTTATGTATAAAGCCAAGCCAGCACCTAAGTCAGAATATTCGTGGCTTCACAAGGTAACAGAAGAGCTTGCAAAAAAAGCAGGAATTCCAAAGCCAAAAATATTTATTATTCCTTCTGAAATATCAAATGCTTTTGCAACAGGAAGAAATCCAAAGCATGCAACTGTTGCTGTTACATCAGGAATACTGAAAAATTTAGACAGAGAGGAATTAAAAGGAGTTTTATCGCACGAATTGTCTCATGTAAAGAACAGAGATATTTTAATTATGACTGTTGCCGCGACAATAGCAGGAGTTATTTCTTATGTTGCTTCAATGGCAAGATTTGCAGCAATATTCGGGGGAATGAGAAATGACAATAAAGGAAATAATATTGTTGGATTGCTGCTTTTAATGATTGTTGCGCCTATTGCTGCAATGCTTGTTCAGCTTGCAATTTCAAGAACAAGAGAATATGCTGCTGACGAGTCAGGAGCAAAGCTTATGGGTGACGGAAAACCATTAGCAAGCGCATTATTGAAACTTGAAACTATGGCAAGGCAAAAGCCAGTAAGGGCAAACGGACACGAGGCAACAGCGCACATGTTTATAGTAAATCCTTTCAGAGGAGGATTTATTTCTTTATTCTCTACACATCCTTCTGTGCAATTAAGAGTTGAAAAATTAAGAAATCTGAAATTTTAAAAATTATTTTTTGGTCGTAATCATAATATTAATCTTAATCGTAACAAGTGTTAAATAATGGGAGTTATTTATGTTCCGCAATTGACATTGCGGACTTACGTTGCATGTCAATGCAACATCAATAATTATCTTATTATCTCTTTTAATTTTCACTTCGCAAATGCACCAGCCACAATTAAGGGAAAAATTATTGTTGCGTCTCCGAAAACTTTGACGCTTTCGCCTTTTCCTGCTATTTTTCCCCATGACTTTGCCTCTTCAGGACTTGCTCCAGAATCACTTCCGTCAAATTCTGGATTTGAATTGATATAAACAGCATAATCTGCTCCATTTCTGTAAAGGTTTGCATTGCATATAGAATGCTTTACAACTCCTCCGCCAAGAATTATCATTCCAGTTTTTTTCTTTCCAATAGTTGAATTATTCAAGTCGCATGTGTCATCTGTTATATCTAGCTTGAATTGGGGATTTTCTGACTTGAAAAAATAAATCATGTCTCCCAAGCTTCCATCCATAATTGCAGGGCAGAAAACCTGAATATTATTTTTCCATGCCCAGTAATAAATTGAATCTTTGTTATTTATTTTTTCTCCAAGAATTCTTATTAATTTAGATGGTGTTAAGGTTTCATTCTTGTGCTCTTTCAATATTTCAAGCACAAATTTTTCAAACTTGACATATCTGCTGTTTGGAACAAAAATATTCCCTATTCTGTTTATTCCTTTTTTTCTTAATTCAGAGCCATCTGCATTAAATGTTCCTAATTTAAAATCTCCAAGACATTTTACAAAATCTTCCTCTATTCCGCCAGCTGTTGTAACAAGAACATCCACTATTTTATGTTCAGCTAAATATTTTATAATTTCTCTCAAGCCAGAAGAAACTATATTGGATGTATATCCAAAATAAATAAGTGCTTTGTTCTCTCGCATTTTTTTTATTATTTCAACTGCTTTTGCAAGATTAGATGCCTGAAATCCTGTTGTTTTGTATGATTTTAAAAATTTTTCAAAATCAAATTTTTCATTAAAGTCATATCCTTTTATTGAAGAACCCTCTATCTCTTCTGATTTTTTGAAAATTGCCGTCTTGGCTTGTTCAACATTAGAGTTTTTAGAATCCATTTTAATTAACGAGTTTAAACTAAGAAAAATTACGGCAAAATCAGTCCGATTTCGTATGCAAACTTCATAATTTCACAAAAATTCTGGAGGTATTTAAATCTTTTTAATGTGTCTTCAATCTTTTCTAAATTATATTTTTTTCTGAAAAAATATAATTTTTTATCACTGGAGAAAAATAAATTTTGAAGGTATAAGTTTATAAATAAAAATGAATAAAATATAATAATTAAAAGAGGAAAATTTTACAAGAAAAGCTGAAGTGGAACGAAAAACATATGGATGGGAATTAAATGTAGATCTTTATGATTGCGACCATGAAATTCTTAAGAGTGGGAAATTAATCAGAAAATATGTTGTTGACCTGTGCAAGCATCTTGAAATGAAGCGCTGGGGGCCTTTGACATTAAAACATTTTGGCAGTGCGCATCTTCAGGGATATTCTTTCATGCAATTGATTGAAACAAGCTCGTTAATAGGGCATTTTTGCGAGGCATATGACACAATTTACATTGATGTTTTCAGCTGCAAGAAGTTTGATGTAAAGAAGATAAGAGATTTCACAGCAAAGTACTTCAAGGCAAGAAAGTGCAAGAGCAGAGTTATAACGAGATTTTAGGTTCTAATACAATTAGTTGATAGATTTAGAAGATTGTAATATTGTTGGCTTTTTTATTAAATTATTCTCAATATTTGGAAAGAAAAACTACCATTCCTCATCTTCCAAACTTTCTGTAGGAACTTCTTCTTTTTTTTCGCCTGGAGCAATATTTGTTCTAACAACATCATCTGTTTTTCCTTTGACTACTTGAAGCTTTCCGAACTTTCCGATTGTAACCTGCAAATTTCCCTGAAATTCTTTTGCAAATCCGTTTGAAAGCTTTATCTTGTCGCCTTTTCTGATGCTTTCAGTGTTTTCATTCCACAAGCTAAGCTGGATTTGACCGCTATCATCTTTTATTGTTGCTGTGGCAACTTTCAGAGGCTTGCCATACTTGTTTACTTCTCTTATTTCGCTGACATCCATTACATCAGCTTCAATTTCAATTTTTCCGTCTCCGGATTTTATATCTTTTATTTTCATTTTAAAACAATTTAATCCATACTATTTAAATTTAATTCTTTTTCAATAAATGGGTTGTTTTTCATCATAATCTCAACATAAGGCATTTCCCTCATTGCTTTTCTTTTTGAGCAGTGAGTTGCTTTTGAAAAACTTTCAGCTATTTCTGCCTTTTCGCTCCTGTTTGCAAGCCATATTTTTAGTAATCTTGTTACTGGCTGATATCTTACTATTCTTTCCGAGGAATTATTTTTTGCAAGAGCAATGCCTGCAGTCAGCATTGTATTGACATAAGTGAGAAAGTGCCAGTTCTGCCTTCTTATTATTCTGTTATAAAATATATCTGCCTTGCTTAGTGCATGATATGCCCTGATTATTTCGTCTCCTTTGTATTCCAGAGGAATATTTTCATCCAGCCAGAGCATTATTTCTTTTGGCTCCATGCTCAAGTTTTCAAGGCAGTTTGTTACAGCAAATGTGTTGCTTTTGAAAATTATTTTTAATACATTTAATATTGATGTTTCTTTTTCCCTTTGTCCAAGTCCATTTGAATTTCCTGAATATGCCTGCAAGTCATTGGTTGCTGCTCTTGCATCTCCGTCAGCAAGAAGAGCTATTTTTTTCAAATCATCTGCATTTATCTTGATATTTTCAGCATCGCATATTTTCAGCATTATTCTCATTATATCATCAGAAGAAAGCGCATCAAATTTTATCAGCTCGGCTTTTTTTCTCAATGCTTTTATTTTTGGATTGTATGGATCAGATGTTATCATTATTATAGGATATTTATTAGTTAAGAGAAGATTTAGTGCAGCTATTCCGCCTCTATCCTCATTTCCTGAAATTCCCTCAAGCTCATCAATAAGAATTATTTTTTCCTTAGCAAAAAGGCTTTTCTGCTCAAGAGCATTTTTTATTATGCTATCAATGTTTTTTTTGTTTCTGAAGTCGCCTGCATTTAATTCCACTAATTCTAAATTAAAATCCTGCGCAAGAGCATAAATAGATGCGGTTTTTCCAACACCAACAGGGCCATAAATGAGCGCAGCTCTTTTGCTTCGTGCTCTTGCAAACTGCAATAATATTCTAAGGGCTTCTCTCTGCCCTGTTATCTGAGAAAGACTTTTTGGACGATATTTTTCTGTAAATAGCATTTTTTTGTTGAATGATAATGTCTGTTAATGTAATTCGTATTTTATATCTAGCAAAAGGTGTCAGCTTTTGCCTGCAAACTGTTTTAATCTTTTGCACTCTTTTATTTTGCTTTAGTTCCAGCCAATGAAAAAGATGCAAGGAATGATTCAAGCTGGATAAATTCATCAGAGCCTTCAACAAGATGAAATTCAATATCACCGCATTTTTCTATTAATTTCAGCTTGATTCTTTCTTCAATGTCAAGATTAGGAATTTCTTTTTGTATTGCTTTTACCAAGTCCATGCCTGAAAGGCTTTGTTTTAACATCAAATCAAGAAGTCTTTCTCTTGATGCGAGAAAATTTCCGCTTATTGCAAGAGTTAAAATTGATTTTATTTCGGCAGGATGGGCTGATTTAGATATGGAATATATTTTTTCATCTGTTATTTCTTTTGTAGATGAGCATGCCTGAAGAATATTTATCATTCTTCTGCAGTCTCCTTCGCTCGCAGTATAAAGGGCATTAATTGCTTTTTCATCCATTGACAGCCCTTCTTTTTCAGCTATGTTCTTGATTATTTTTTCTGCAGCTTCAAAATTAAGCTTTTTGAACCTGAAAACAACGCATCTGCTTTGTATTGGATCTATTATTTTTGACGAGTAATTGCACGAAAGAATAAATCTGCAGGTTTTTGTGAAGTTTTCCATTGTTCTTCTCAATGCCTGCTGAGCGTCTCTTGTCAGAGCATCAGCTTCATCAAGAAAAATTATTTTGAATTTTTCAGAAATGCTTTTTGTTCGTGCAAAATCCTTAACTTTCTGCCTTACAACATCTATTCCTCTTTCATCGCTTGCGTTTAACTCAAGATAATTGTCTCTCCATGCCTCGTTGTAGAGTTTTTTTACTATGACTAAAGATAATGAAGATTTTCCTGTTCCTGCAGGCCCAGTAAACATAAGATGAGGCATGTTCTTGTTTTCAAGAAAATATTTTACCTTTGATATTATTTCATCTTGCCCTTGTATTTCAGAAAGTTCTTTTGGTCTGTATTTTTCTGTCCAAATCCCGCTCATTTTATCTCCCTTAGCTAAGCTATCAGAAATAATGGCTATTTTTAAAGATTTAGCTGATAAAGAATAAATAAAAAATTATAGCTTGGCAACACTTAGATATTCTTCTGGCTTTAGAAGTGATACAGCGCATTTGTCACCAACTACTTCAACCTTTAATATTTTTTTAGGGCTTGACAAATCAACATTTGGCTTGTCAATGACTTCTGTAAGCTTCACAATCATATCTCTTTCGTGAAGCTCGGTCTTGTGCCTGCCTATGTCCATTTTCCATTTTTCGTCTTTTGCAATTCCTGCCTGAATTTCCTTTACTGCTTTCTGCATGTCAGGTATTTTGGCTTTGCACCAAACATCAACAGGAATCCAGTGATATGTGCTTGAGAATTTTTTCTTGTCTTTTATAGCTATTTTTTTTAGCTGTGAAACTGCTTTCTTGGCATCTTTTACAGTCATTATTGCCAAACCATCCTCTATTTTTGAGATTGCAGGCTTTTCGCTTATTTCAGCCAGTCTAGAATTAATTTCTATTTTTGCACTCTCTGTTTTAGTCGGGTCAAATGTTATGATTAAATTGTCTTTCATTTTTATCTCCCTATTTTATCTGATAATGTGAATTATTTGTGTTTCGCAATTCACATTGCGATTTTAAGTTGCATATCAATGCAACAATTAATATTATATTATCTGAATGTATTTAAAGTTTTCTAGCAGGTTTATGCAGCTCTTTGCTTTCTTTCCTTTCTTTTTCTCTTTTCCCTTCTAAGCTTTTTTCTCTGCCATTTCCAGCGCATTTGCCAGCGCTTTTTCCATCTTCTGCTAGAACGCTTCATATCTAATTAAAAAATCCGTCTCTTTTAAATCTTTTTAATGTCAGTGAAAAAATTCAAATAAAAAAATTATCTCTATTTGTTATTCACCAATTAGAAGTCTTCTGATTCAGATTCTTCCTCTTCTTCGTCTTCAGCTGGCTTCTTTTTTGGCTCTTCTTTTATAGGCTCTTTTGGAGTTATTCCTTTCTTCTTCATGAAGCAATCCCTGCAATATACAGGCAAGTCGCCTCTTGGCTTGAAAGGAACTTCTGCGTCTTTGCCACATTCACTGCATTTTATCTTGTGCATTTCACGAGGGCCAAAATCTCTTCTGAATCCGCCTCTGCCTTTGTTAAATCCATATCCCATTTAAAAATTTCCTCCTTAAATTTAATTTTATATGGTAAGAATTGATTTATAAATTTATTGGTGTGCGTGTGCGCCTGCTGGCTTTATTTTCCCAGTCTGCTCTCACCAAGCCAATAATACATATCTAAAATTCTTATATCTGATACTTCATCAGCCCTTAAATAAGAAAATTTATCTTTTGACAATACATCCCTGATTAAATCTAATGATTCATTATTTTCTTTTATGAACAATTCATAGCCTTCTTTGATTATTAAGACAGCAGTAATGAAATCCTCTTTTTGTAGGCCAAAATGCTTTCTTATAGGATTGTCAACAGGCGGAAATTCATCAGGTAAAAAGATATGAAATAATTTGCTGCAGAAAGAGCCGTGCCTTTTTCCATTATTATCTATACAGAATTTATTATGAAAGGATTTTATGTCTTTTTCCAGTTTAATTTCATTAATTCTAGCATTATAGTTTTTGTCAAAACCAGTATAGAAATCTTTGGGAAGATGTAATGCCCATTGATAACTAAATTCACTAAATTTAATCTTTTCTTTATCTAAAACAATTTTATTATAATATTGTATAAAGGAATAGTTTCTTTTGTTATTATTGAATCCCTCGAAAAAACTTTCAAGCTCTTTTTGATTTATAATTCTTAAATCTTCTTTTATTTTATTCTTAACTAAAATTGATTTTTTATCTATCATTTTTTCCTAGCATAATTTTCCAGATGCCCCGACCGGGATTCGAACCCGGGTTACTGCCTTGAAAGGGCAGAGTGCTTGGCCACTACACTATCGGGGCATAAAAATTCAGAACAGGTCATTTATATATTAACTATTGCTATTCTGAATTTTTAAGTGAGCCTGCTCGGATTTGAACCGAGGACCCTCGGCTTGCTTAGTTATTGCTTCTGACGAAGCAAGGTCATATAAGACCGATGCTCTAACCAGGCTGAGCTACAGGCTCGTTATTAATAAACTCTTTAGATGATATTTAAAGATTACTAACAAGTTTAATTGAGCTAAAGTTTTGCTTACACAAAACTTTAATAGTTGTTTTTTCTTGATTTTTTTATGCTTTTAGGTTTAGTAGGTCGTCCAAATACGGGAAAGTCAACGTTTTTCAAAGCAGCGACTCTCGCAGAAGTGCTTATAGCAAATTATCCTTTTGCAACAATAAAAGCAAATGAAGGGGTTGGATATGTAAGAGTTGACTGCATTGACAAAGAATTCAAAGTTCAGTGCAATCCGAGAACAGGATTTTGCATAAATTACCAGAGATTTGTTCCTGTAAGATTAATAGATGTTGCAGGATTAGTTCCAGGAGCGCACAAGGGAAAAGGATTAGGAAATCAGTTTTTGGATGAATTAAGGCAGGCAGATGCATTCATACATATTTTAGATGCGTCTGGAAAAACAAATGAGGAAGGCAAGCCTGCTGAAAATTATGATATAACAAAAGATATTATTTTTTTAGAGAATGAATTAGATTTCTGGTTTTTTGGATTAATGGAAAAAGCATGGAAGGCTTTTGCCAGAAAAGCAAAAGCAGAGTCAATTCCTTTGCACGAGGCAATAGTAAAGCAGTTTTCTGGATTAAAAATAAATGACGAGCAAGTAAAAAAAGCAATTTTAAATTCTGGATTAAATGCAGACAAATCAGACTCGTGGACAAATGAAGACTTGTTCAAGTTTTCAAGAATATTAAGAAAGATAAGCAAGCCAATGCTTATTGCAGCGAATAAGTGCGATACAAAAGAAGGATATGAGAATTTCCAGAAATTAAAAAAAGAATTTCCAAATCTCATGATTATTCCATGCTCTGCAGATTCAGAGCTTGCATTAAGAGAAGCTGCAAAAGCAGGATTGATTGATTATATTCCAGGAGATAATAATTTTGAGATAAAAAAACAATTAAATGAAAAGCAAAAGAATGCCTTGGAGATAATAAAGAAAAATGTTCTGGATAAGTTTTCTACTGGCACAGGAGTTCAGGCAATATTAAATTCAGCTGTTTTTTCATTGCTGAAATATATGGCGATTTTTCCAGCAGGCGCACATAAATTGGCTGACAGAGAAGGAAATATTCTTCCTGATTGTTTTTTATTGCCTGAAAATTCAACAGCGCTTGATTTTGCATATGCAGTTCATACTGACTTGGGAAAGAATTTTATCAAGGCAATAGACGCAAGAACAAAAAGAATTCTTGGAAAAGAGCACAAACTGAAGAACCGCGATGCGCTGGAGATTGTTACTTAATCTTTTATTTGAAAATGTATTTTGATTTTTCATATTTAGCAAAAGGTTAAAGGAAAAAGCTATCAGAATAGCTTTTTCTGCTTGCAGTATTCGTGAAGAAAAAGATGAGCTTTTGTCAAAAGCTCGCGGTTTGCCCTTACTTTCATGAGTTCCATTGCCTGATCATAAGTGCACCACTTGTAGTTTTCGTGCTCGTGAGAAATCTTTACTTTCCACGAATATGTCCGTGCAATAAAATAAACAGCATCTTTTCTTATTAAATCGCCCTGAAACCTGTAAAAATAATGTTGGGTTTCCCTGAAATGCGGCAGGATGTTCAAATCATACATTCCTGCTTCTTCTGCTGACTCCCTGTTAATTGTCTGCTCTTCTGTCTCTCCTGGTTCTACCTCACCCTTAACATAACCCCAGTAAGTAGGATATTTTAGAAGGAGATAATAAGGAACCCCTCTGTCAAGGTTGAATATAATCGCACCACAACTTAACTTATATTTTGAGCTGTATACATTGTATATTTTTTTTGGCATGAATTCCTTTTTCCTTTTTTCAGGAAACAAGAATAGCGGCTTTTCTATCCTCTTGCTCTTTTTTCTCAATCTCATTTTTGTGTTTGATAATTTGAATTTATTGCATACCATATGACTTCAAAGGCGTGCCCTTGAATATTTTACTTTTTTTCTGTTAATTTAATTTTGTCTTCATATCAAGCAAAAGTTAAACTGGTTTGCTTCGCAAAAGCAGTCAGCTTTTGCACCAGCTTATCTGATAATGTTGATGCACTTTTTTATTTTTTCAAAAACTCTCTATAAAGGGCATCAACATTTTTTCTGCATACAAAGTCGTGATGCCTGAAACCACCGCCAAAGTTCTGCGGTATATGCATTAACTCGTGAATCAATGTTTTTATTTTTTGCTCTTCACTTAGCTTGTCAAAGTTCTCGCTTATTAATTCAATCGCATAAAATGCGTTTGTTTTCATTGCAAGCTGCTGAATTTTGGATAATCCGTGGCATCTTGCTATTACATTTCTTGTGCTGCTGCCTTTGCTGCGAAAGCATGCAACTCTGTTTTCATCAACATTATTCATGCAGAGTTTTAATATTATCTCGTGCATCTTAGAACTCATATCATCTGCTGGAAAATAATGCATTTTACACCTTTTTTATGCTTGAACCATTTTTGTGCTTGTCACATTCTTCAGAATAAGGGCAGTATTTGCAGCGCCATTCGTCAACTTGCGTAACATCTGGAACTATATTGCTGTCTATCTGCGCCTTAAGAATATGAAATTTTTCAAGAAGATCTCGGACAAGATTTTCATTATATTCAACTGAAAATTCCTTTAGTTCCTGCGTGTTCTTGTTTTCATATATTATTGTTCCTTTTTTTATTTTGAAAAAATAAAGATAAAGCTGAATCTGCTTGATATGATCTCCATCTGCAGTTTCAAGACGGTTGAATGCTGCACTGTTTATGCTTTTTATCTCGACAACATGGGGCTCATTGTCTATGTTTATTATGGCGTCTGCTCTTCCGTGAACCAGTTCTTTGTTTGGGATGTCTATTTCTGTTCCTTTTACAAGCCCGAGAGAGAACAAGACAGATATTATCCTTAAATGGGTATAATCTCCATGATCAAAAATTCTTAAAACTCGCGCATCAAATGCCTTTTTAGGCACTTTCTTGAACTGAAAATATATTGCTCTCGGGCATTTGCCAGCATCAGTTATGTAAAAATGCTCTTTGTCTCTGTCTTTGTAATGAGACATATAAAATTCATCAATCTTTTCTTTAATCATCATATGCTTGATGTTTGAAACTTTAAAAAGATTGTTATGATTTGCCACTTAATAGTATTATCGACGGAGAAAGAAAGGTTTATATAGTTTGCCGTCGTCGGACGGTTAATTATTAATTGAAAGGAGGTTAAGGAAAATATGGGAAGCATTATAGCAAAGAATGTAGTTAATAGAAAGAAAGGATTTCTTTACTACGTAGACGGAAAAGGAAATGTCTGCGAAGCAAAGATGGCTAGAGGCGGCAAAAAGAAAAGAAAGTAATTTTATTTTTTTAAAAGACAGATGAGCCTATAACTCATCTGAAACTTTCTTTTTTATTTTTTTATTGGGTTTTTCAAAAGGTTAATATATGTTTTTTTCTTGAGTTTTTCATGATTTGTCTGGGAATAGAGTCAACTGCACACACATTAGGGATAGCAATATTAAAAGACAAAAAAGTCCTTGCAAATGTCTTTTCAGCTTACAAGACAGAAAAAGGAGGCATTATTCCTACTGATGCCGCAAAGCATCATGCCGAGGCAAAGGAAGAATTAGTTTTAAGGGCATTAGATAATGCAAAAATCAAGCTGACTGATATTGATTTGATAGCTTATTCAAAATCTCCTGGGCTTGCTCCGTGCTTGAAACAAGGAGCTATTCTTGCAAAAGATTTGCATGAAAAATTAAATATTCCTGTTATAGGAGTAAATCACTGCATAGCGCATTTGGAAATAGGAAGAATGCTGACAAAATCAAAAGACCCTGTTCTGTTGTATGCGTCAGGAGCAAATACACAAATAATAGCTTATGCAGCAGGAAAATACCGCATTTTTGGAGAAACATTGGATATGGGAATAGGAAATTTCATAGACACATTTGCGAGAAGCGCAGGATTAGGATTTCCTGGAGGCCCAAAAATTGCAATGCTTGCTCAAAAGAATAAAAATTTTATTGAATTGCCCTATAGTGTAAAAGGAATGGATGTTTCTTTTTCAGGAATGCTTACAAACTTGCAGCAAAAATTAAATTCAAAAAAACATTCTATTGAAGAGCTTTCATATTCGCTGCAGGAAACTGCATTTGCCATGCTGATTGAGGTTGCAGAAAGGGCAATGGCTCATCTTAACAAAAAAGAGCTTTTGCTTGGAGGAGGAGTTGCGTGCAATGAAAGACTGCAGGAAATGGCAAAAAAAATGTGTTCTGAAAGAAAGGCAAAATTTTTCTGCCCAGAAAGGCAGTTTCTTGTTGACAATGCAGCAATGATTGCATGGCTGGGATTGCTTATGTATAAGTCAGGAATAAGGCAAAAGGAGATAGATTTCAATCCTTCTGAAAGAACTGATGATGTTGATGTAAGGTGGAGATAAATGAAAGAAATATGTATTTTTTATTCACCATATACGGGCAAGTATATAGTCAATGAAAGAGGAGAAAAGACAGCTGAGGATGTTCATTCTGAAAATATCAAAGACAGCATAGAAGAAGCAATAAATTTTATCAAGTTAAAATATCAAGACAGGAAAATTGTGCTTCATGCTGATGTGCCTGATGAAATTAATGAGACAATACTCAAAGGAACAAAAATACAAATAGGATAACATTTTTAAAGCGTCTTTTTCTTTAGATTTAAACCAAATGACTGATGAATTGTTCAAAAAAACAATTTACAGATGAGGGAGGTTAAAATGGATTTTTACAAACTAATTGAAACAGCGAGAAAAACAGGCAAAGTTGACAAAGGAACAAACGAGACAACAAAAGCCATAGAGAGAGGAGACGCTAAGCTGGTTGTTGCTGCCGAGGATGTTCAGCCAAAGGAAATTATACAGCATTTGCCAATTCTATGCGAGGAAAAAGGAATTCCTTATGCAGTTGTTGACAGCAAAAAGAAACTTGGAATAGCCGCAGGAATATCTGTAGGCACAGCTTCTGTTGCAGTCATAACTGAAGGGGATTCTAGAGCAGACATAGAAAGCCTGACAGTAAAGCCAAAATCAAAAAAGAAATAAATTCTAAATAACTTAAAAATGTCTGAACAAGAAAAGCAAAAGGAAAATCAAGAAAAGAAGGAAAAGATAGTGAAAGCAAGCAGACAAGGAGGCCCATTTCCTGCTGTTGTTGAGGAAATTGTAGGCAGAACTGGTTTTAGGGGAGAAATTACACAGGTTAAGGTTCATATTCTTCAGGGTTTTGACAAGGGAAAAAGCATAAGAAGAAATGTAAAAGGCCCTGTCAGATTAAGAGATGTTCTTCTTTTGAGAGAAACTGAAATTGAGGCAAGAAGAATAAGAAGCGGAGTCATGAAAGGGGCTTTCACATAAAATGGCAGAAGATTTTAAAAAATATTTTTTCACAAATTTTATAAAAAATAACAATATAGATATAATTAAATCCAAGAAACCATCCTTGATTGAAAAAATAGCTTCAATATTTTATTCCAATAAAGCAGAAAATAACTTCAATTCAATAAAATATT
>Ga0066639_10002990_pt1 | contig 14698 bp, 15 predicted proteins | sample CryGeyCG2114_010_2_FD_59504 | JGI IMG/M metagenome (GOLD analysis project Ga0066639, IMG submission 59504) | Groundwater microbial communities from aquifer - Crystal Geyser CG10_big_fil_rev_8/21/14_0.10 | ecosystem: Environmental > Aquatic > Deep subsurface > Groundwater | place: USA: Utah...
TCAGAAGTTTTTCTTTGAATACATCTGTCCCGTAAAAGCGCGTGATAACGCAATGTTTCTTTGTGGGACAAATTTTGCTATTCGAAGAACGTCTCTTTTGGATGTTGGCGGAATGGATGAACGGTTTATCACAGAAGACTATGCAACGTCTCTTAATCTCCACTTGGCAGGAAAAAAAGGTATCTTTCTTCCCGAGGTTTTGGCAGATGGTATGGCTCCATCAACACTTAAAGAGTATCAAAACCAACAGAAACGATGGGCTAAAGGAAGTTTTGATGTGACATTTGCGTACCTCTCACAAATTGTCTTTGGACCTTTGTCTCTTCGACAAAAGATTCACTATCTTTTGTCAGCGACATATTATCTTAATGGGCTTCGTGATCTTATTCTATTGACCGCGACGATACCGTTTCTGTATTTGAACATATCACTTATTGCTGTAAGTGAGAGTATACAGCCTCTCTATATCTATTTACCATTTTTGTTTTACATGTTTGTGCTCTATGGATTTCTTTTTTCGCATCCATTCAAAAGTCTTGTATTAGATCTTATCTCATTTCCTGTGTATTTGAATGCGTTTTTTTCATCAATTATGAAGAAAAAGTCAGCATTTGTTGTAACTATTAAAGCCTACCAAACAGAAAACGTTATTCGTGCGTACAGACTTCAGCTTCTTATTCTTTTTGTTCTTGTAGGTGGGCTGATTGTAAATCTCATATCTCAGAGAATGTCAGGAAGCGGTACGTTTGTGAACTACTATTGGTCGTTTCATAATACTATGCTGTTACTTCTTGGTTTTTTCCTTATGGTTCGTGAAAACATGTCAATGAACATCTTGCCGAGACTGCGTTTTTTCATCCCTAGTGTCTTGGTGTATGTTAAACCTTCGTACCGTGTAGTGAGATCTTATGCATATCATGTGTTTCTTCTTATTTTTATGGTGACGTTTTTTGTAGGAACGGGTATCGGTGCAACTGTATTTTCACAATACGAAAAAATCTACGCTCAAACAATCCCATCACAAAAACTTTTGGTTCCGGTAGATGGAATCTATTATGGATATTACTTCCCTGAGCTTAATGCCCAGCCTGAAAATCCTCCTATCAAAATCTTAAAAGAAGAAACTCCAACGCTTGTGATGTTTTATCAAGACTGGACTGAAAATACGACGTTGAATGTTTCGTTTCTCAGAAGACTTGATGAGAAAGGTGTTATTCCGGTTATTACATGGGAACCGTGGAAATCTGATCAGGGAATTATTCAACCAGAATACTCGCCTCGTTTGATTGCAAACGGATCAAAAGATGTTTATATAAGGAATTTTGCACGGCAAGCAAAACTGTACAACAAACCGTTATTTATCCGTTTTGCTCATGAAATGAATGGAAACTGGTACCCGTGGGGTCAAGTTGGGCAAAACACTGCTCAAGAATACGTCGCGCTGTGGAGACATGTCCATGATATTTTTGAAGAAGAAGGTGCGACGAATGTTATGTGGCTTTGGTCACCAAATAACACCGATATGTATGGAACGACAGATACTGTCTTGTCATTTTACCCAGGTGACGAGTACGTTGATTGGGTTGGGTTTAGTGCATTTAACTGGGGTGATGCACGAGAACATACTAAATGGAAAATGTTTAGAACAATTGCTGAAGATATTTATTACAAGCTTGAGAGTTTAAACAAACCGGTTATCGTCAGTGAGCTTTCATCAGTAAGCGATGGTGGAGATAAGGCTGGTTGGCTTAAAGACACGCTTGTTCACGGGCTCCCTTCATTTCCTAATGTTAAAGGAGTTATCTTGTTTAATGCTGATTTTGGAGATGTGACTTTTAAAATCGCTGATAATATCAACGCAGAAACAGTGATTACAGACTCTATTGTGAAGAATAGATATTACCTAGACGAGCCGCTTATGGAGTAACAGGTGTTGCAGGTGGTGGTGTCTGATCGACTGTCGGTGTGCCAGGGAAAATTATATCATTTTGCGGAAGATCAGGTACTTCGTTTGTTCCCCAATCGATACCAAATCCTCCAAGCGGACCAATATTTTGATACCATGCTTCATTTGATGAAGATACATCTGAATCTTGTTCACCTGCAAGGAGAACGACTTTTTGATTACCTGGGGGTATTTCTACTGTGTATGTGTCATTCAAAATTTCTCCTGCGGCAGAAACTAAAGCAGTAGTTGCAATTCCAAGAGCAACAAGTCCTTTTCCAGCAAACTTAACAGGATGTTCACGAACAGATCTTCGTATTTCATGCTTTTTCCGAGGCCACCATTTTAGTTCAGAGGGTTTTGCCTTGATGTGTTGGTCGTGATCTTTCCTGCCCATATGATTTATTATACTCACTTTATCAAATGCACGTCTCGTTGTGGGAAGGGAATGACGATGTTTGCCTTTTTGAAAGCCACAAGGAGACGTTTTCGATATTCCCCAGCCACTCTCCACTGTTTAAGAGGTTGTGTATCTCCGAGGATTTTTATGACGATTGCAGAGTCGCCAAAATCATCAACACGTAAAAATTCAGGTGCTTTTTTGATATCATCAACAAAATCAGGGTCTTTTGCCAATTCTTGTCCAACCTTGTTTACAACTTTGATGACTTTTTCGATATCGCAGTCATAGGAAACACCAACATCCAGATTCACACGAGAAAATGTTTTGGTGAGATTTGATGTCTTTTTGACTTCTCCATTTGGAATATGATGCACTGTACCGTCAAGATCTCGAAGAACTGTCATCCGAAGCGTGATATCTTCGACAAGGCCACATGTGGTATCCAAACACACGACGTCTCCTACCCTATACTGATTTTCAAGAATAATAAATGCCCCCGTGAAAAAATCACGTATCAGGTATTGTCCTCCAAAAGCAAGAGCGATTCCAGCGACTCCTGCGCCTGCAACAAGGGCTGTTGTTTCAATCCCAAATTCACCCAGAATGAGGATGATCGCAAGTGCAAGGATAGCAATATTTACTGCTAAACAGGTGATTCTAATCAGTGTGTCTTCTCGTTTTCTCTCAGCTTCGATATCAAGCTCTGGCTCGCCTTTTATGGCTTTTCGGATTACTTGTTCAATAATTCGGTCTGAAAAACGGTACAAAATGAATGCCCCGACAAGAATGCCAAAAATTTTGATGCCGTGATTTAGAAACCAGGGAGAAAGTGACTCAAATAAAAAAGGCAGGGATGTCTCAAAACCCATTGTCTCTATGATACAAAAAAACACTATATATTTCAAATCAGAAGGAGCATACAGCAATGTAACCATATTTTTTATTCAGGATTGAAAACGTTGCAAAACTTATTTATGATAATACTATGGCCAGACATAGTTCAGGTCCGTCATTTATTCTTGTACTTATCTTCCTCATCTTAATAGGTGGTTTAGGCGGGTATGTATTTTTCTTTACTGATATCCTTCAGTTATCTTCAAAACAAGAAAAAATACAAGAGGCTCCCAAGCCAGACGAAGAGATTTTTAGCCAGGTCGATGAATGGGTCCTTGAGGTAGTATGGGAGAAGCCAAAAGCTGCAGAAAAGCAAGTGTATTACGGTATAGTTGATGGATATGAACGGACAGGAAAAATAGTAAACCGTGAGGGATACATCGAGCATTTTGAGAACATAGATCTTCTTAATTCGCTTGGGTTTTCTGAAGATCTGAACCTTTCTGCTGATGGACCAGGTTCGTCTCTCTGGGGATACAAAAAAAACATAGGTCAAGAGCTGCAAATTGTGACATTATCATATGATAATGAGGATATGCACCAAAGCAGTGATGGTCCACTCGTTGCAGATTGTCCATGTACTTTAAATCTCTCTGTGTTTGTCAGCAATGTTTTTAAGCCAAATTGGAAGGAGACAGATGAGGAAAACAATTGAGGCATTTCTTATAGGAGCGTTACTCGTTGCTTTGTTGGTAGGACTTTTTAAAGTCATCTACAATCATACGTCTACGTCTCAAAAACCAGAGCATACGTCTTCAGAGCTTGCCAATCCTGCATCTGTTAACTGTCGTGAAAAAGGAGGAACGCTTGTTATAAAAAAGCGTGGTGATGGTGGTGAATATGGCGTATGTATGTTTGAGGATAATAGGGAGTGTGAGGAATGGGCGCTTTACAGAGGTGAATGCCCAGTCGGTGGGATCAATACGATTGGCTATGACACGCCGGCGGAGGTGTATTGCGCTATCACCGGTGGTCGATTGCTGTTGAGAATGCCACCTGTACCCTCCCAAATAACACTGTCTGTTCAACAGAGCCTTACTACAATGGAACATGCGGGTAGGCATCCTCAATTTGTTTCCGGTGTTTTGGATTGGGCTTGTTGATTATAGACAAACAGAGCGATTTTTTGTAATTCGCGAGCAAAAACCCCTGCCTCTATGGTAGATTGAGGCGTCAGGTTATCAAGAATCCGTATCGCATCATGTGGTTTGTTAGCAGCGAGAAATACATCAATTGTTAGTTGCAGACGTCCATCACTCGTGTGAATTGCATCATCCATATTCTCTGTAACTGCTTGAGCTATTTTCTCTTGTGATTCTGTTTGTGCCATTGGTATAACAATCGATCGAAGAAGCTTCATTTTTTCGAATACATCGTTGATATCTGGCAGAAGACGGAGAGCTTCATCATGTTTGCCTTCGGCAATGAGTATCAATGCTTCTGCTGCGTTTTTTTCACCCTCTGTCCAATCTTTATCATGTTCATATACACGAAAAATGTTCCATGCTTCACCTTTTTCATCTGATGCAGCATATCGTTTTAAAATGGCAATATCGATATCCCGCTCCATACGAAGATACCATGCTTCTTTTTCGTGTTCACCATATGTGAGTGGTGGCATGGTAGAGGTTCTGATCATTTTTTTAATCTTTAATGCGTCTTCTACGCTCCCTATTTCTGCGCATTTTTTACCAAAATTGACGAGTTGCTGCGCATAATAAAAGCTCGTATCCTCTTGGATTTCTTCAAGGCCATCATGCAAAAATTCTTGTGCAAGTGGGCTTGGCTCCCTGATAAAGGTTACTGCGCGATTATAGTATCCGACGATAAGATCGGGATCACTTCCTTTTGGAACATATTTTCTGATAACGTCTTTTACTCTTTTGATAATCACTTCTTTTTTTGCCTCGTCGGCAGTTTCCTCGATAAGAGAGAAAAGATAGGCAACTTTGTCATGTATTGCAGGCGAAAGAGCATCTGTAATCACTGCTATCGCCTCTTCGATTTTATGAGTAGAAACATAGTGTTTTGCAATCGCGTAATTGATCTCTCCAGTGTTAACATTCCCATCACCTGTTTTTTGAGAGTGCTGGTCTTTTCTGTCTCGTATTGCGATTGCTTTCTTGATTTCTCCAAGTGAAGCGTATGCTTCAGCGATATCAGTTGCCGCGTATTTTCGATTTTCTGGGAGAAGGCCATGTGCGATGGCGACTGCTTTTTCTAGATAAACATTTGGGTTCTCGCCAATCTGCTTTGCTCCTTGCGCAAGCTTACAGAGAGCTGATACGTATTCTTGTCCGGTATGTCCCTTAGCAGAATCACCGGAACTGTGTGCATCCAGAAGATAGTTATATGCAGTACTGAGAAGCAGTCGAGGGTTCGGATTTTCAGCTAAGCGTGAAAGTTCGAGCCTATATTCATGAGCTGGCGGAGGTGATGCGTCTTGCGGAATATCCCTATCACCTGTCATAAGACAAATATATATTATCCCGCAGTATTTGGCAAGAAAGTTGTGATGGCTCTTTTTGGGAACAGACTATGAAGAATCTTTTGATAATCTGATTTTTGTACCAATTGTAATATCGTTTTCTTTTATAGTGCCTTTTGGGAGCTCAAGTACTCTATCGTATTTTGGATTCCAGAGAAAAATCCGGTGGGGTTTTATGTAGTCTTTTAGTTTGACGACTGTATCGTCCTTGTCAATGACGACGACATCAATCGGAAATTTGAGGAAAAATGTATGAATGCCAAAGCGGGTTCTAATTAGCAACCCATGTGCTTGGTGTTTACCGATTAATCCTGTCAATCGATCAAGTATATTATTGGCAAACCTGGCAGTTACTTGAACATCTGGCATATAGTAACTGTACCATGTTGGATCAATGAAATAAAGTTTTAAGAGTGTTACAATCAGGCCATGAATCTTGCATACAGGATGAGACCGAGGAATCTATCAGAGTTTGTTGGACAGGAACATATAGTTGGACCGGGTCGGATTGTTCGAAAGATGATAGAAGAAGACAGTCTGTCTTCAATGATTCTCTGGGGACCGCCAGGTAGCGGGAAAACAACACTTGCTTCAATCATCGCCAATGAAGTTGACGCTCATTTTTATCAGTTGTCTGGTGTTTCAGCAGGGAAAGCGGATCTTTTAAGAATTATTGATGAGACAAAAGCCCGTATTGTCATAGTAAACAGAGCGAAACAATCTTCTATTAGTGAACTTACCCAGTCCGCCTCTGGGCAGATTCATGATGACACAAATATAAAAAGTATATTGTTTATTGATGAAATTCACAGGTGGAATAAAGCCCAGCAGGATGCACTCCTTCCCCACGTCGAGTCGGGATTGATTGTTCTCATCGGTGCTACGACTGAGAATCCTTCGTTTGAAGTCAACAGCGCTCTTTTGTCCCGTTCACGAGTATTTGTTCTAAAAAGTTTGACACAGGGAGAACTTGGAGGGCTTATTGACATGGCGCTAAAGGACAAAACCAGAGGTTTGGGAGTACTCAAAAAGAAAATTAACAAAGACGCAAAAGAGCTCCTCATTCGTCTCTCGGGTGGTGACGCTCGAATTATGCTTAATGCTTTGGAGCTGGCCAGTTCAGAACACTCAGATAGCTCAGAGCTTCAGAAAACCAGAAATTCTGATAGATCTGAAAGTCAGAGACATCGATTAGCTGAGTTGTCTGAGGTTTCTGAAAAAGTAAAAAAAACAATTACGGTTGAAGATATCAAGGAAGTGTTTCAGACACGATCTGCTGGGATTTATGACAAAAAAGTAGATGAGCACTACAATATCATCTCGGCGTTTATCAAGTCCATGCGAGGTTCGGATCCTGATGCAGCATTATATTACTTAGCCAGAATGTTAGAAAATGGTGAGGATCCGAAGTTTATCGCAAGACGAATGATTATTTTCGCATCTGAAGATATCGGGCTTGCGGATCGAGGTGCGCTGATCCAGGCAAATGCTGGGTTTGAAGCTGTGACAAAAATTGGTATGCCTGAGGCACAGCTTGTATTAGCACATATTTGTCTGTATCTAGCAACAGCCAAAAAGTCCCGTGCTGTAACCAATGCCTTGGGAAAAGCAAAACAAGCAGTGTATGATTTTCCAAATGAGCCTGTTCCTCTTCATTTACGCAACGCTCCAACCAAACTTATGAAAGACCTCGGCTATGCCAAAGATTATACGTGGTCTGAAGCAAAAGTTGGACCAAAAATAGGTTTGTCGTTTCTTCCTGAGAAGTTGAAAGGTAAAAAGTTTTATTCTCCATAAAAATTCTTTGTTGTAAACGTATTCTTCATTCTCTATAATGACGCACTATGTCGGTTTCAGAGAGCGAAGTCCAAAAAAAATCACGTAAGCCCTTTTTTTATTTGAATCAGGAATATAGGCCGTTTAAACGTGCATCGTTTTATCGTTTTGCTCATGGCGATAAAACTGAAATTTCCCACACAGCAGAAATGAATACATCTAATTTCGATAAGCTTGCATTCAAATTCTCATTACAAGAACTAGATCCAAAAGAAAGGGCTACGAAGCTTAGTATAGTTGGTCTCCCGGTAGTTTTTCGTAAAAGAGGAATGCTAGTTAAGCGTGGTTTGTACTCAGGAAATGATGAGCACTTCACTCCTCAAGCATTGCAGGAACTTATGAATTTACGAGCTGCTGTTTCTATACCGTCTTCCATGGATTCATCTGATGAATATCTAGGATTTCCACGTTATGATCAACTTGTGCAAGGTAGGTGTATTATTGACATGTTTTTAGGTAAGGATCAAACTGCAGATTTTCTTATATTTGAGGCACTTGATAAGTTTTCCATGCGTGGATTATCAGTGAGGTTTTCGTTGATTGAGAGAGAAGTTGTTCCACCTGTTTTTGAATCTGTTGTTTTTGAATCTCCTCACCTGTAATTACGCGTAAAAAATGCTATAATACATACACCGCAAAGGGCGGTTTTTTTGTTTCATGTCATTCTGAACCCTTCGACTCCGCTCAGGGTAAACTCCGTGAAGAATCTTTGAAAGGGAAAGATCCTTCGCATCCTGCCTGCCGGCAGGCAGGCGCTCAGGATGACATTATTTTTAGGAAGAGTATGACTAATATACGAAACATCGCTATTATTGCCCACGTTGATCACGGGAAGACAACGCTTGTTGATGCCATGATCAGGCAGACCAAAACAAAACTGGCCAAAGAGTTTGAAGGTCATGATCTTATTATGGACTCAAATGAGCTGGAACGTGAGCGTGGGATTACAATTTTTTCCAAAAACGCATCAGTTTTGTGGGAGACAAAACACACTGTCATTGCGAGTGAAGCGAAGCAATCTCAAATAGGAGATCGCCACGTCGCTGTCGCTTCTCGCGATGACAATCATACGTCGAATGTCAAAATCAATATTATTGACACTCCTGGTCATGCTGACTTTGGTGGCGAGGTAGAACGAGTTCTCTCTATGGCAGATGGCGCTCTGCTTCTGGTTGACGCCAAAGAAGGACCAATGCCACAGACCAGGTTTGTCCTCAAGCATGCTCTTTCGATGGGTCTTCGAGTAATCGTTGTCGTAAATAAAATCGACAAATCTGATGCGAGGATCAACTACGTTTTAGATAAAACATTGGATTTGTTTTTGGAGCTTGGGGCAGATGATCAGATAGCTGATTTTCCGATTATTTATGCATCGGGTGTTCAAGGAAAAGCAGGTCTTGATCCAGATCTCTCAGCTATGACCGATATTTCGCCGCTGTTTGAGGAGATTATTAAACATATTCCACCGCCCGGCGGAGACCCTCAGAAACCTCTTCAGTTTCTCGCGACAACACTATCCTCTGACTCACATAAGGGACGTATTGCGACAGGTAAAATTCATAATGGTTCTGCAAAACAGAATATGGAGATTCTGCATATTAATCGCGATGGACTGCAAAAAAAGTACCGTTTGACGTCCCTTATGACATTTGCGGGACTTGATCGTGTCAGTGTTGATGAAGCACATGCTGGAGATATTATTGCACTTTCCGGAATTCCAGATATTACTATAGGTGAGACGATTGCGGATCCGAATAATCCCACTCCCCTGCCGCTTCTTTCGATTGAACAGCCGACAGTGAAAATGACGTTTAGCGTAAACACTTCACCCTTTGCCGGTCAGGAGGGTGAATTTAAAACTTCACGCCAGATACGAGAGAGGCTTATGAAAGAACTTGAGACAGACATGGCGCTTCGGGTTGAAGATACGAGCGATGGAAAATGGTTGGTCTCAGGTCGTGGCGAGTTGCACCTGGCGATTCTTATTGAACGTATGCGGAGGGAGGGATATGAATTAGAGGTTTCTAGGCCACAAGTTGTCACAGTTGAAGAAAACGGTGTTACGATGACGCCATACGAACACGTATTTTTGGAAGTGCCGGAAGAATACGCGGGGTCTGTGATGCAGAAAATGGGTGCGAGGCGGGGTGATCTGAAAGATATGACAACCGAGAATGGGATCAATTATCTGGTGTTTGAAATTGCGACCAAGGATCTTTTTGGGTATCGATCGGAGTTTTTGACTGACAGCCGAGGTCTTGGGATTTTTAATTCGACATTCTTGGAATATAGACCTGACGATGGATTGATCCATGAGCGTGATCATGGGTCTCTTGTCGCACATGAGTCGGGTCTTACCAATCTGTATGGATTGACCAATGTTCAGGATAGAGGACAACTTTTCGTCGGATCTGGTATCAATGTCTATAAAGGGCAAGTCATTGGCCAGAATGCTCGCATTGAAGATCTTCGTGTAAATGTTTGCAAGGCCAAACAACTTTCAAACATGCGTTCAAAAGGTGAAGGCACATCAGTACATTTTAATACTCCCCGCGTTATGTCTTTGGAAGACGCGCTTGAATACGTGTCAGATGATGAGCTAGTCGAAGTTACACCTAAAAATATTAGAATTCGAAAGAAAATTTTGGATGAAGTCGAAGCACGAAGGATTCGTGCCCAGGGAAAATAATGTACTCTGTCTGATATATCGATATATCAGATACAAGAGAATATTCACATTACATTTTGCTAATATACGGGTATATGCAACAAAGATTGCTTAAAACAACGTTCGATGTATACACCTCTCTTGATGAGGTCTTATCTGAGGAGAAACGCTTGATGGAAAAAGCCAAAGAGGCTATGCAGTCGGCTCATTCTCCCTACTCTGATTTTATGGTCGGGTGTGCGGTAGAGCTTGCAAACGGCGATATTGTTCTTGGTAGCAATCAGGAAAACGCTGCATACGGTTCGACAATTTGTGCTGAGAGGTCAGCTCTTATGACTGTCGGGTCGATGAATCGTCATTCGGATGTGCGTAAAATCGCCGTGATGGGAACCGGTCGAACGTTTGAAACTTCTTCCCCTGTCACACCTTGTGGAGCATGCCGGCAGGTTATTAAAGAATTTGAAGATTTAGGTGGAGCACCTATTACATTTCTTATGTCAGGTGCTAAAGGCGACATATATAGAATGGTAGGCATTGACTCACTTCTCCCTTTTGGCTTCGGCCCCAAAGATCTAAACCTTAGTTGATATTGCAAACTTTTCTATTTTCCCCTACGCTTTAGGTATGTCAGAAAAAGCTAGTCAGTCACAACCAATACATGTCATTAATGAAGATCGTGTTGTGAGTTTTTCAGATGCTGTGTTTGCTTTTGCTATCACACTTCTCGTCCTCAAGCTTGATCTTCCTAGTGTCTCCCGTGAACTTGCGCCAACACAGCTATTTGACGCTCTTGTAGATCTCTGGCCACAGTATGTGTCAAATATTATCAGTTTTGTCATCATTGGAAATTATTGGATCCTCCATCACAGGCTTCTGAACCTTGTAAAGCGATTTGATATGCCATTTATATGGCTTAACTTGTTTCTTCTTATGGGAATCTCTTTTATTCCCTTTCCTACAGATCTCTTAGGTGAATATGGAAATACTCAAGTTGCAGTGGCGTTTTACTATTTGACGTTGACAGCGGTTGGAATAATTCAATTTGCTACGTGGTTTTATGCTTCATATAAACACAAATTGGTTTCAAAGGATCTAAGCAAGGCTCATATAAACTTGTATACTATTCGAAGCATTATTCCGCCTGTTGTGTTTGCTTATTCTGTACTTCTGTCATTTTTTGATCTAACACTTGCAATGTATTCATGGATGCTTGTTCTTCTTATCGTGCCGCTTTTTAGTCATTATTGGAAAGACAAACACGGACTGTCTAATTATTAGAGTTCTTGTACAATACGAAAGACGTGATATCATTTACTCTTCTGCGCATTTTCAAACATCGAATTGTTCTTTTTCTTCTTTTTTCGCTTTTTTATTTTTCAATTCTACCCTTTTATTACAACGTTTTTTTGACATTTGGATGTTTTGATGACTGTTTTAACTATCTAGGCGGTTATTTTATGCTTAAAGACAAGATTCTCTTCTCTGAGGTCTTTTACAATCATCAGCCGTTTATGGCATATATTAGCTATTTTATTCAGCTCGTTACTGATCCAGCTGGTATTTATCAACTTGTGCAGTATCATAGATTGTTTACATATGCCCTGTCGTTTGTACTGGGTAGTTTTTTGATTTTGAGGTTTGGATACATAGGTTTTGGGTTTCTCCTTTTTTATGAACCTACCAAGTACTATCTCTTCGGTGATCGTTTTTTGGCAGAAGGAATTATTGTATATTTGTTAGTTTATCTTCTTGGGATTGTCTTTATGGGATTTTTTAAACAAAAACCAAGCAGAGGAGATCTTTTTTTGAGCGTTGTTTTTACATGGATTGTTGTATATATGCGTGAGCCATATATTCCTCTGGTAATTATCCTCTTTGGGACAGTAGTTTTTTTTGCTCCATCGTGGAGACATCGACTGGTATCTTCAGGAGCACTTATTTTTCTTTCTGTACTTCCTCTTTTTTTCCTCCCATTTTCTGATTATTGGTTTAATGTCGTCTATATCAATCAAGTTGTCTCACTTGGAGAACAGTCTTTTAGTCTGTTTAGTCCCCTGATTATCTTTATATATCCTCTCTATAGTTTGTTTTTTAGCCAAATAACTTTTTTTGGAAGTATTCTTGTGTGGCTTAGTCTACTTTTTGTTATCGCACTTTTTTTGTTTTCCTATACATCGAAGCGATATGGGCTGGTTTTTTACCTGATTTTTATTCTCGGACTTTCTAATCTTCGGTATACAGAGCCAGGACTGATGTTCTATCAGTCATTTCATATGCTTGTATGGTATGGACTTTTTTTGATGGCTCTATTTCTACTTGTATCTCAGCTATTACGATACAAAACCTTTGTGAGATTCTCTCTACTCTTCTTATGTATCCTTGGAATAGGCATTTTTTCCCCACAGTCATTTTTTTGGGAAACACATAACAAGCAAGAAGATTTTGTCACAAATTTTGGTCAATACGTATCTAGTGGTGAAGTAGTCAGAATGCTTGCAGATAATGAATCCACACTTTTTCTCGATGGCTTTGATGATCTAATCTATTACCAATCAGGTATCTTGTCAGACTATAAATATACATGGTTTACCTCGGTTATGCCAGCGTTTGATGTATACATGGAAGAAAGAGACCAGATGTTTGCTACCTCTCCACCTGACTTTTATTATGGAGAATGTGGGTATCGCGATGATAGCCTAAGACTTCCCTCGCATCTTACAGATAGCTATACGCGGTTTTATTTTGCAGATAAGCCAACATGTCTGCATATATTCAAAGAACACATACCTGAAATTTCAGATGAACAGTTCACTTCCCTACAAAACATTGGGTTTTATTTGCAAGATGTGTAAATACCTTTTATTGAGATTTTGCTTTGTTTTTGAGAAAATAGGAGAATATGATTACACCAAAAAAAGCTTCCCGGGAGTTTTGGGATAGTGTTACATCCCTTGGACTACCGTCTTTTATCATACTTGCACTTGTTCTTTTTTGGGGGATGAATCAGTCGTTTTCCTTTGTTGTTTCAATGGTACTCTACTTTTTCCTAGAGGCAACAGGGGCAGGAATTAAACTTATCTATCAAAAAGATAGACCTCAACCTGAAACTAGAAATACACTTTTTGAGCGGTATCAATCAGGAAGTTTCCCAAGCCTTCATACAGCGCGTATAAGTTATTTGACAATGATTGTTGTATTTTCAGGTTTATTTTCACAGACTGTGTCTGTTATGATGCTTTTGGTTTTGGTTCTTGTTGCGTATTCACGAATACACCTTAAAAAACATTTTCCTCTTGATATTGTAGGAGGACTTATTGTTGGTGCGCTTTTTGGATATATCTTCCTTCTTCTTCAATGAACAGCATTAAGCCGTATATTACTCTTTTAAAGTTACGTTATCAGCTTGTATTTATTGAGGTGATTGCTGGAGTTGTCTTTGTGTCTCCTGTTATCACAATACAGCTTATTGCATCGCTTGTGCTTTTGTTTCTTGCCTCGCACGTCTTCCTCTACGGTGGGCTCTACACCATAAATGATCTGCGTGATATCGAGGAAGACCGAAAAAATGAACACAAGAGGCATCGTCCATTGCCGTCAGGCCGGGTAACGAAACAGACTGCTTTTTTCTATGCGTTACTTCTTATTGGAACTGGCCTGTTATTAGGATATGTCTATTTTCCACTGTCAATTTTTTTCATCATGATTCTTCTTATTGTTCTTAATATCTTATATACGTTTGTTCTTAAGCACATTCCATTTATTGAATTATTTGGTAATGTTATTACTCACCCACCTCGGCTTATAATGGGTGTTATCCTTGCAGGAGGTACGTTATCATACCCACTTTTGTTTTCCTTTTTTTGTTTTCTTCTTGGAATGACTATTAACAGACGCGAAATCATCAAAGCAAGCAAGGGTTCAGAATACAGAGCAAATATGAAGTACTATACAAAGCATCGCCTTATCATGCTAGAGGTTATTGCTTTTATTTTTATGCTCATACCTATGTCTTTTGATGAACCTGTTTATATACATTGGTATCTTCTGCTTGCTTCACTGTATGTTGTTTTCGTGTTTGGTGCTCATTTTTCTCTTCACATCCGCACCTTTTGGAAAATTATATATTTGAAATAACATAGCATGCATACAGGAGTTTTTCTCATAGCTTTGTTAGATCTCTTATTGATTAATTACCGCTTTTTTTCTATGGAAAATGTATGCTACAATAGTTATGGTTTGCTAGATATTGCCTATCTGTTGACGCATACTTCATAAGTATCTTATACAATACATGAAACAAGAAATTTCTAGTAACGAACTTATTTCTGTAGTAATACCAGCTTATAACGAAGAAAAAGCTATCAAGAAATGCCTTAATTCTCTCGTTCGTCAGAAAACGAAATTCAGATTTGAGGTAATTGTTGTTGATAACAACTCGAGTGACAATACTGTTGCTGTTGCTAA
>Ga0066639_10002993_pt1 | contig 14691 bp, 27 predicted proteins | sample CryGeyCG2114_010_2_FD_59504 | JGI IMG/M metagenome (GOLD analysis project Ga0066639, IMG submission 59504) | Groundwater microbial communities from aquifer - Crystal Geyser CG10_big_fil_rev_8/21/14_0.10 | ecosystem: Environmental > Aquatic > Deep subsurface > Groundwater | place: USA: Utah...
CCTTGATGGCCCGCAACGATGCTCCTCTACCGGGACCAATCCCTTTTACGAACACATCCGCACTCCGAAACCCAGATTCAAAAACTGCTTTTTTTAACGTAGATTCTGTGGTGACGGTTGCAGCGTGCGGCGTCGATTTCCTTGTGCCTGAAAATCCATACATCCCGCATGATCCAGTAAATAACGGTCTACCTTCCTTATCTGTGACGGTCACGATCGTATTATTGAATGTTGCGGTTATATAGATTCGTCCGCTTTCAACAATGGGTTTACTTTTTTTCCTCACCATATCGTTTAGATTTAATTACTATTTTGCTCCTTCGGTCTTTGGAGCCGGAGGGGTTGGCTTTTGTTGCTCTAATTTGGCCCAAGCTTCCTTTCTCAGGGCTCCCACCGTTTTCCTTTTCCCTCTTTTGGTCCTCGCGTTCGATCGGGTTCGCTGCCCCCGCACCGGAAGACCCCGCAAATGACGTAGTCCCCGATAGCTTCCAATGTCCCTTAACCTTTTTATATCTTCCTGCAGTTCCTCTCGTAATCGCCCTTCAACCTTGTAGTTTTTTTCGATGATTTGGGTTATTTTCCTTATCTCCTCTTCTGTAAGCTTACCCACTCTCTTATGGGAATCCACATGGGCCTGCTTTAGAATATCGCCCGCATGGGTCCATCCGATTCCATACAATAGGGTAAGTGCGTATTCAATACGCTTGTCATCAGGCAAAACAATTCCTAGCAATCTCATGGGTTAGTTCGTTAAAATAATTAATGTTATCCCTGCCGCTGTTTATGCTTCGGGTTTTTGCAAGTAATATACAACCTGCCTTTCCTTTTCACCATGACACATTTCGGACATTTCTTTTTTACGGATGATTGAACTTTCATACTATTTTATTCGGTATATAATCCTACCTCTCTCCAAATCATATGGAGTCAGCTCAAACCGCACCTTGTCACCAGGCAAAATTTTAATATAATTCTTCCTCATCTTCCCTGATAAATAACAGAGAATAATCTTCTCTGAATTCGGAATCTTCACCCTGAAAAGGGTATTCGGGAGATTTTCAATAACCTCTCCCTCAAGAACCAAAACATTATCCTTCATAAAACGTATATTATACCAAAAAATGCTCAAATATAAAAGGGTATTTCATTCCTCTTTCGTTAAGATAATGGCGCCCGTATCCGTCACCGCAACTGTATGCTCAAAACATGCGGATAGGTTCCTGTCTGCGGTCACAATAGACCACGAATTGCCTTTTTCATAAACCATCTGTTCTGTACCAAACGAGTAAATGACTTCCACTGCTATGACCATTCCCGGTTGTAAGAGCGGTGTTCTTTCTCGGGGGCCGTCAAGAAAGTTGGGGACAAACGGGTCCTCATGCAGTTTCCTGCCAATCCCATGCCCCGTTAGCGCTTTAATCACGAAAAAGTTATTACCATATATCTCGCTCTGTATCGCTTGAGAAATATCTCCTACCCTGCGACCCTTGTTGACTGCTTTGATTCCCTTAGATAAAGCTTTTTTCCCTACATCCAAAAAAAGGTTCTTGCCCTTGTCGTGCGATTCTCCTATTACCAATGAATATGCGTAATCCGTATGAAAACCTTTATAGCGCATCCCTATATCAATTGTCAGCAGATCTCCTTCTTTAAGTTTTCTTCCTGAAGGAGGAGTATGGACAATTTGTTCATTGATGGGTGAACAGATGGTCCAAAAATATCCTTTAACGGTTTTAAACGAAGGTTCACCACCGTATCCTCGAATTAATTTTTCCGCCTCTTGATCAATCTCTAAGGTAGTCCTATCCTCTTCACAGAGCTTGAGTAATTTTCTTCCGACCTTTGCCAACCTTTTTCCTCCTTCTTTCATGATCTTGATCTCTTGCGTTGTTTTTAGGTGTATCATTGTTCTCCGATTTGGTTTTTTTAAGAAAAATAAACAATCCGATAAATGGATTCCAATTTGTCATGGAAATCCTCAAGGGAAAAGTTATTTTTTATCAAAAAATCAGCGAATGCGATCGTGGAACCCATATTTGCTCCCACAAGCTCGTTAATATCCCGCTCTTCGCCAAAGTGTTTCGTCCGATATTCTCTCCCAGAAATTCTTCGGTATCGGATCTCCTTATCCGAATACAATGCGAGAATTAATACTTTTACATCGGGGAGCGTCCGTTTCAAATACAGGTATTCTTCCCATGACCGCAGCCCATCCACGATTACGATGGAACTTTTTCCAAATGCTTCGTGTATTTTTTTTTCATTCAAAACTGCGAACGCCTCCTTCCCATATTTTTCTCGGATTTCTGTCCTTAACTTTTTATGAACTTCCTCTGTATGGGAAAGTTTATGCTCATCGACATAATCGTTTATGATTCTGCCAAATGAAATAACCGGAAGTCCTTTTTTTTCAAAAAATTGCGCAGCTTCTGTTTTCCCCGAACCCGGCAAACCCACAATTGCAAGGATCGTTTTCTGTTTGTGTTCCCATTCTTTCAAATGATTCTGCATGAACTGTTTCCCCAAGCTCATGAGAATTTCTTTATTCACTTCGGGGATTGGCAGAGTACCGTCTACAACCACCAGTTTTTTTTCATTCTCGTAGTAATCGAGCACGGGTTCTGTGTGTTTGTGGAACAAATCTATCCGTTTTTTAAGGGCAGGAAGCGTTTCGTCATCTCGTTTATCGTTCCGGTATAGCAACCTCCATAGGGCCTCTTTGTCTGGAATTTTCAAGTAGACAACCTTATCAACATTGTTTTTAAATTTTCTCGCCTGCTTGGTAGTCCTGGGGAATCCATCAAGAATGTATCCTCGATTGTATTCTGGCCTGGATAAATAGTTATTTACGATGGTGATGGTTTTTTCATCCGGGATAAGGAAACCTGCGTTTACGGTTTCTTTTATATATCTTCCTAACTGGGTTTTTTCCTTTGCAAGTTCTCGGAAAATATGCCCGGTTGAAAGGTAGGGAATATGGAGACGTTTTGATAACAAATTTCCCTGGGTGGATTTCCCAGCCCCTTGGATTCCGATTAGAACAAGTTCCATAGGTTAGAAACGAGATATTCTGGAAAAATTTGTAATATCTACCCCAACTTTTTCTTTTCTTTATGGACAGTCCTTTTGTTGCACTTACTGCAGTATTTTTTCAACGTGAGTGACGACGGGGTATTCACCTTATTTTTTTCTAACACATAGTTCTGGGCATCGCATTCCCCGCATGTCAACCCTATGAGCACCCGTGAACCTTTTTTAGCCATAAAAACAATCGTAAATTAATAACGTTATTGTACGAATCGATCATAGTTCTTCATCACTAGCTGAGCTTCTACCATTTTGAATGTTTCCAGGATGACAGAAACGACGATGAGGATCCCTGTTCCCCCAATAACCAAATCGCTCAATCCGGTAATTTGGGAAACGATGGCCGGAAGGATTGCGATAGCTCCCAAGAATACCGCTCCAACGCTCGTGATTTTATAGAGAATTTTTTCAAGATATTGTTTTGTGGCGATACCGGGACGGATTCCAGGGATAAATCCTCCGTGCTTCTGGATTTCTTCCGCGATTTTTTGAGGGTTAAATACAACGACTGTGTAAAAATAGGTAAAACCTATCACGAAGAAAAAGTAGAAAAAGTTGTAGAAGAATCCGGAAGGGTTAAAGAATTTTACTAAGAATTTGGCCGCCGCGGCAATTGCCGGGGTTTTTACGCCCATAAGGAAATTCCCAAGGAGCTGAGGAGCAAGTACAAACGATACGGCGAAAATAATAGGGATCACTCCTGCTTGATTCAATTTGAGCGGAAGGTAGTTCGTCGCTCCCTGGTATACCCGGTTCCCTCGGATTCGTTTCGCGTAGTATACCGGAATTTTGCGGACCGCTTCATTAATAAACACGATTGAGCCGATTACGACAACCGCCAAGATGACAAAGGTCATAATGTTGATAATAAGCTGACTGTTCACGATGGCCAACGTCCTCCCGAACATGATGGGGACGCGTCCTACGATTCCAGCAAAGATGAGTAGGGAAATCCCGTTTCCTAATCCGAATTCGGATATGAGTTCACCGAACCATACCAAGATGAACGTACCGCAAACCATCGTAACAATAAACGAGAAGAACTCTATCGGAGACAGGTTGGTTACAATCTTTTGGCTCTGAAGCAACATGAAAATTCCAATTGTCTGGATGATGGTCAGGGGAACGGTTAAAAACCGTGTGTATTGATTCATCCGATACCTTCCGTACTCCCCTTCTTTGGAGAGTTGTTCGAGTTGGGGAAATACGACGGTTAAAAGTTGGATCACGATGGATGCGTTTATATAAGGATTTAGCCCCAATGCCATCACAGAAAAGTTTATGAGCGTACCTCCAGAAAAAATATCGAGAAGCGACAGGAATTGGCTTTGGCTGAAGAGAACTCTCAACTTCGCTAGATTGATTGCAGGAACCGGAAGGAATGCGAACAACCGGAATACAAGGAAAATAAAAAGGGTAAATAGGGTTTTTCTTTTTAGATCTTTATCTTTGAATAACAGACTAATTTTATTTAGTATTTCTTTCATATCTGTTTTCTGGAAACCGGGATCTGAAGCGTGAATTTCTTTTTCAGCTTATTCGCATTCAATAATTTTACACCTTTTTTCCTTGCATCCTCATCTACAATACCATTTTTGATAAGAAGTTCCAACGTCACAATTTGTCCCTCTTTCAATGAATCCAAATCAGACGGCTGAAGGATAATAGGCTTTGCCCGTATGGACTTGTTTTTCCCTTTTCCTCTTAAAAGGGGGAACCGCTTGACCATTCTTCCTTGACCTCCCTCAAAGTGTAAAGGGATAGATTCACGAGCAGTCTGGTGCCTTGTAGTACCACGTCTGGACTTTGCGCCTTTCCCGCTGCCAAGTCCTCTTCCCAATCTCTTTTTTCGTTTACCAATGATTTTCGGCAACTTAAACATAGTTAATGGTTTTTAGTTGGATCTAATTTTTAACCTTCTCAATGCATTCATGACTGCATAGGTATTAACGAGTTGATTTCTGGAACCGATGATTTTACCTGAGGCATTTTGTACTCCCGCCAAGTCCAGGATAACTCTCGCAACGCTCCCTACCTTTAACCCGGTTCCCTCGGGTGCCGGTTTTAAAAGCACCAGAGCAGCCTTATACTTCAATTTGATTTCGTGGGGAAGGGTATTTTTATATACCGGAACTTTTATCATGTGTTTTTTCGCATAATTCATGGCTTTTTGAATTGCAGGAGGAACTTCAAGTCCCCGTCCCAACCCAATCCCCACTTTTCCATTCCCATCTCCCACAACCACCAAAGCAGAAAATGTGACATAGTTCCCTCCGGAGGTTTTCTTCGATACTCTTTTTATAAGAAGCACTTTCTCGTTCAATTTTTTTTCTCCGGTTTTTTCTTCTGCCATATTGGTATATTTCACAACTGAAAAATGATAATAATTTTTACATTTCTATCCCTGATTTACGTATACCGTCTGCAAGTTTCTTTACATTCCCCTTATATGCATATGCCCCGCGATCAAAAACAGCTTTTTTTATCCCTTTTTCCATAAGCTTCTTCCCTAAGGATATTCCAACTTCGCTTGACTTTTCTGAATGCTTTTTTTGGGATGCGCTCGCTACGGTGATTCTTTTTACATCGTCAATTGCCTGAGCATAGATGTATCGGTTGGATCGGAAAACCGAAATCCTCGGCATATCATGGACACCTTTTATGGTTGAACTCACCCGTCTTTTTCTCCTTATTGCGTTATTTTTTACTATCTGTACCATAAAAAATTTTAGGCGACTGCGCCTGCAACTTTTGCTTTCTTTCCAGGTTTAATCCTTAGGATCTCACCCTCATACCGAATCCCTTTTCCTTTATACGCATCGGGCTTCCTGAGTAATTTTATCTGGTATGCAACTTGTCCTACCAACTGTTTGTCAATCCCGGATACGATCACCTTCGTATTCCCTTCCACTTTAAATCGTATCCCATCCACCTTTTTGAAAACGATAGGGTGAGAAAACCCGAGCTTAAACATGAGGTCTTCTCCTTGGGATTTTACATTGAATCCTGTCCCGACGACCTCTAGGCGTTTTTCCCAGGGCTTCACAACGCCGGTGACGGCATTGTAGATCAATTGGCGATACAACCCATGGATCGACTTTATTTTCTTCTCTTCGCTTTGGGTTTTTAGAATTACTCCACTCTCGTTCTTTTCCAGATGAATACCTGGGGGTACGCGGAATTGCATTTCCCCTTCGGGTCCTTTGATAGTAATCTGTTTCTTAGCTATTGTTACCGTCACGTTCTCGGGCAAGGAAATCAATTTTTGTCCAATTTTTGACATGGTTACCAAATATTAAATAGTAATTCTCCTCCCACTTTTTCTTTCTTCGCTTCTACATGGGTCATGATACCCTTTGGGGTTGAGAGGATTGAGTATCCGAATCCTCCGATAACTGGCTTTAACGTTTTATAGCTAACATAATATCTTGCTCCAGGCTTTGAGTAAATCTTTACATCGGTTAGGCCCGGTACCCCATCGGCGTACGATAGGAATATCCTTATTTTTTTGATGCTTTCTCCCTCGATAGTATACTTTTTCACGTATCCCAATTCAGCGAGTTTCTCCAAGATATTTTCTTTGAATACTGAGTATGGTGCCTCGATATCAACCTTCCTTGCTAGGTAGCCGTTTTTAATCCGAATGATTAAGTCTATTACTGAGTGTTCCATAGTGTCTTTAGGTTGCCTCGGTTATTTTTTTTGTAACTTTACCGTGACTTCTAAATGTCCGCGTCGGTGCGAATTCGCCTAGCCGATGTCCGACCATGCTTTCTGAAACGAGGATTTCAATGAATTTTCTCCCGTTGTGTACCGCTAACTTATGTCCCACGAACTCGGGAGAAACCTGGGAATCCCGCGCCCATGTTTTGATCGGCGCGATATCTTGAGTTTTTTTCTGCCTCAGTACCTTTTTTAGTAATCTTTCGTCTATATAAGGTCCTTTCTTAAGTGATCTTGACATAGTATGTTACCAAGAAATTTTTCTAACTCCGGGAATTTCTCCCTGCAATGCTTTTTCTCGAAAACAAATCCGACACATACCAAACCTTCTCATATAGGCACGAGCCCTCCCGCACAGGGGACATCGATTACGCATGCGAACTTCGTATTTTTGCTTTTTCAAAAATTTCACTACACTGGATTTTTTTGCCATAGTTATTTTTTAAAAGGAACGCCTAATGCCTGAAATAACTTTTTTCCTTTTTCGTGACTTTTCGCATTGGTAACGATGGTCACTTCTAGTCCTCTTAACTTATCTATTTTGTCATAATCGACCTCGGGAAAAAGGGTTTGTTCGGAAAACCCTATGTTTAAATTCCCATTTGAATCTATGCTTTTCTCGCGAACCCCCCGAAAATCTTTCAGACGCGGAATAACTATCTTCACTACCTTTTCAAGAAAACTGTACATCTTTTCTCCTCGAAGCGTCACTTTTACTCCTATCGGCAAGTCTTTCCGTATTTTGAATGCCGAAATAGATTTGCGAGCCTTGGTAATCACAGGCTTCTGTCCCGTAATGACCGCCAACTGCTCTCTTATCTTCTCAAGAACCCCTTTGTTGGTGACTGCCTCTCCCGCACCAACATTCACGACGACCTTCGTTACTTTGGGCGTCTGCATGGGGTTTTTCAACTTCAGCTCCGTCCCTAGTTTCTTTTTCACCTCATTGTTGTAAAAATCTTTAAATGACATATTGTTGGATAAATTAAATTTCACTTTCACATTTTTTACAGATTCTGATTTTTTTATCTTTTCCTAGCTTATAACCGATCCTCGTGGGCTTGTTACATTTTGGACAGATGATCATAATTTTAGAAACGTCCATGGGCCGTGGAATTTCAACAACCCCTCCCTGGGGCATTTTTTCGTTTTTCTTGATATGTTTTTTGTATAGGTTTATCCCCGGGATCACTACTTTCCCTGCTTTTTTGTACACGCGTTCGATGGTTCCCTCTCGACCTTTATCTTTACCCGCAATGACTCTAACTTTATCTCCTTTTTTAATTTTCATATCAGTAAATTTCCTCGGCCAAACTCGCAATTTTTGCAAAACCCGCGTCCTTTATTTCTTTCGCAATGGGTCCAAAAATCCTCGTACCTTTTGGGTCTTTTGTATCTTTAGCTGCTAAAATCACGCAGGCATTTTCGTCGAACCTAATGTAACTCCCGTCGCTTCTTCTTGTTTCCTTTTTTGTGCGAACGATGACAGCGGGCAACACCTCTCCCTCTTTTACTTGAGCAAAAGGGATTGCTTCTTTCACCACAACATGGATGATTTCACCCACATATGCATAGCGACGGTTTCCTTTTTTCGGCATACCGATCATGTAGGCCTTTTTACCCCCCGTATTATCTGCTACCGCCAATATAGTTCTCAACTGTATCATAACGATTTAGTAATTTTTTTGACAACTTGGAAATGCTTATTTTTAGAGATGGGCCTCGTCTCCTCTATCTCCACGGTATCACCAACCTGAATAGTCTTATCTTCGTTATGCGCGAGATATTTTTTCCTTCGCGTAATGACTTTCCGATACACCGGATGGCGGAATTTGCGGTCCACCGCAACGGTTACGGTTTTTTGCATTCCTGTCGATGTAATTAATCCTATACATGTCTTTGCCATACTTGTTTACTTTGTTCCTAATGTTTGTAATTTTTTCTTTTCGCTTATAATTGTCAAGGCAACGGCTAACCTTTTCTTTTTCTTAGGAATCAGGTTACTGTCTTTTGTGGGGTTTACTCCGCGTTCAAGCTGAAGCTTGGCGAGTTCTTCACCCATCTGCGCCACCTCATTCTGTAATGCTTCCAGCGATTTGTCTCTCAAATCTCCAATGGTTTTTTTCATGACGATTTGGTAATAATTTTTGTTTTGACCGATAGTTTTGATGCGACATTTTTCAGCACCTTGATACTTTCCGGCAATGAAAGCCCATCTATCTCAAAGAGGATTTTCCCAGGGACCACTGAGGCTACAAACCACGCCACATCCCCTTTACCCGCTCCCATGGTTACTTCTGGTGGTTTTTTGGTAAATGGCTTATCCGGAAATATTCGTATCCAAAACTTACCCGCTTTCCTAGTGGACCTTGCAAATACGACTCGTGATGCTTCAATTTCTCTATCTTTTATCCAGCCAGCACTCATTGCCTTGAGACCATAGGTTCCAAAGTTTAACCTATCGCCCTTTACGGCTAGCTTTCTCCAAATACCTCTAAACTGTTTTCGATATTTCTGTCTCTTCGGTGACAACATATTTCAAATTTAAAGTTTAAAGTTCAAAATTAAAAGTTTTAGTTTCTTTTCAATTTCAAATTGCAACTTTGAACCTTGCACTTTGAATTTTTAATTTTAATCATCTACAAATCCATACTTTAACGCCTATATATCCAGACTTTGTCAGTGATGGATATATTGCGAAATCCACATCTTCCCGAATGGTAGATGTCGGGACGGTCCCTACAAAATATTTTTCCCGCCGAGAAATCTCTGATCCTGCGATTCGCCCGCCCAATTGGATTTTTACTCCTTTCGCTCCGGCTTCCATGACCCGGTTCAATGCATTATGCACAACGGATCGATGGGGGAAATTTCGAACCAGCTTTTCCGCAATGGTCTGCGCGACAAAATATGCATTCAGGTACGGTTTCTTAACGGGTTCTATTTTTAGATCTATTTTTGTTTCTTTTCCTTTTGACCCAAGTCGCAAAAAATTCACAATATGATGTTTAATCTCCTCTAACCCTTTACCTCCTCGACCGATGATCATCCCGGGCTTCACCGAGTAAATAATAAGTATAATTTTATTAATGGCTCTTTCTATGTCAACTTGTGTCACGGATGTGAATGATAATTTTTTCATAAGGAATTTGCGAATGTGAGCGTCCGAGATGACAGCCTCGCGGTAGGCTTTCTTTTGCGAAAAAAACCATCTTGAACTCCAGTTATTTGTTACGCCTAGACGTAATCCTTTCGGATGGACTTTTTGACCCATATTATTATGTTTTCTTCAAACTAACTTTTGAGCTTTTTTTCTGCACTGCAGGTCTTTCTGCCTCAAGAATGATCCGTATATGCGCAAATCTTCTTACGATAGGTTTTGGCGTTCCTCTTCCTCCTGGCTTATATCGCTTCATCTTCTGACCTTCCTCAATAGACAGAGATTTAAATTTTATCAAATCCTCGCTCACTTTAAAACTCTGTTTCGCATTGGAAAGAGCTGAGTGAATAGCCTTATAGAGTATCTTCGCCGAGTGATGAGGCGAATAGAACAAGTAATCCAACGCCTGCGTTGGTTTCATTTTTTTTATTGACGGTACGAGAAATCGAACTTTTTTCGGCGATATTCGTTCATTTTTTAAATAGGTCTTTGATTCCATATGCATTAGGTTTACTTTTTAACGATAAATTTATTGCTCCATTTATTTTTTTTCCTGGTTTTTTTTCCACGCGCAGGCTTTCCCCATGGGGTTTTCGGATGCATCCCCTCTCCAGATCTGCCCTCTCCTCCTCCATGAGGATGGCTCCTTGGATTTTGGGCAGTCCCCCGAACTGTGGGACGAATCCCCATGTGGATTTTTCTTCCTGCTTTGCCGATTACTTCATACTTATGTTCAACGTTACCGACCTGACCTACCGTAGCATAGGCATCTGCGAAAAATTGTCTCACCTCTCCGGAAGGAAGCTTGAGATGAATATATGGACCCTCTTTTGCGATGACAACCGCACATGTTCCCGCTCCCCTCATCATTTGACCGCCTTTTCCTGGATATAGTTCAATGTTATGGACTTCTATACCTAAGGGGATGTTTTTAAGTGGAAGAGCATTCCCTATTTTTATATCGGCATTATCAGCAGAAACAATCGTATCGCCTACTTTTAAACTTTTGGGATGAAGGATATATCGACGTTCTCCATCTTTATATTCCAGTAACGCAATATGAGCATTCCTATTGGGATCATATTCTATCTGCATGACTTTGGCCTCCATATCCCTTTTGTCACGCTTGAAATCAATGGTCCTATAATACCGTTTTTGTCGCCCTCCCTGGTGTCTTACAGATACTTGCCCAGAGGAATCCCTTCCCGAATGTTTTTTTAAAATACGGGTAAGTTTTTTTTCTGGCCTTTTAGTAAAGGATGCTTTAGTATTGTCCATGGTTTATGTCTGTGGGAATAAGTCAATTTTTCCACTTTTTAATGAAACATATGCGATCTTCCTTTCCGGAAGCTGCTTTTTACTCATCTTTTTGCCGACTTTTCTCTCTTTGCCTTTTCTTACCATGATCCTGACTTTTGACAGTTCTACTTTATATAACGTTTCCAGGGCACGCCTTATCTGGATTTTGGTCGCCTTAGGATTCACCTGGAACATGTACACGGTCCCCTTTGCCAGGTTCGTTGCCTTTTCTGTCAACATGGGATTCCAAATGATCTGATTAATTTTCATTTCGATTTTTGGGAATGACTCCCTAACTTCAAGAGCGATTCCTTCCATAATAGAATTTTAGCGTGGGTTAACACATCGTACGCATTCAATGAATTCGCATCAGTAAAATCAATGCCCTTAATGTTCCTTGAAGCCAGAATTAAAGAACGGCTTTTCCCCATTTCAGGCAACACCAATAGTAAGGATGCGGATTTGAGTTGGGAAGTGTTAAGGAATTGAACGAACAATTTGGTTTTGGGCTCCATGCTTAAAAACCTTTCATCTAATGCGATTATTCCATTTTCTTTGGCTTTTAAACTCAGAGAGTAAAAAAGTGCGAGTTTTTTTTGCTTTTTATTTAGTTTCAAGGAGAAGTCTTTCGGTCTTGGCCCACCCACGATTCCTCCGCCAACAAATATCGGCGCTTTGATGCTTCCATGGCGAGCGCGACCCGTCCCTTTTTGCCGATAGATTTTTCTCGTTGAACCTGTCACTTCGCTTTGGGTTTTTGTGGACGCATTTCCCTGCCTTTGGTTCGCTAAGTATACTCGCACATATTGGGAAAGGAGTTTTGGATTCTTTTCTATTAAGAATATTTCTTTCGGAAGTTCAAGATTTCCTTTTGTTTTACCATGCATGTCATAAATAGGAATTTCCCTCACGGTTTTTGCTTTGGAAGCGACCGGGGTTTTCTTCTTCGATATTGTTGGTGACTTTTTTTTCATCCTATTTATCTTGAACTTCTAACTCGAATTAAACTTCCTAATGCTCCGGGGATTAATCCCTTAATCAATAATCCTGTATCAGATGTATCCAGAACCACAAGACGCCTCACGGTTGTTGTATCTCCCCCCATTCTTCCCGCCATCCGTTTCCCCTTATAGACCCTTCCGGGAGTTGTGGTTTGGCCGATTGATCCTGGAGCTCGCTCCCTGTCAGACTGACCGTGCGTGCGTGGCCCTCCTTTAAAGTGATGTCTTTTCACTACCCCTTGGAATCCTTTTCCTTTTGAAATACCCGTTGCATCGATATATTCACCTTTCTTAAAAAGCGTACTTGGTTTCAATTCGTCACCGATAAATAATTTGTTTTCTCCGATTAAAATGCCTTTTTTACCCTCTTCTTCAATCGGTTTCACCATGCCCGCATAGGGCTCGATCCGAAACTCCCTTAAAAAACGAAGCTGGGTTTTCACCCCAGCTTTTTTAATCTCGCCTTCTACGGATTTGTTAATATTTTTCCCTTGATCAAATCCGAGCTTAAGGGAAAAATATCCGTGTTTCTCGGGTGTTTTGACTCCGAGGAGATAACACGGATTCGTTTGAATAAAGGTTGTTGGAACCCGAATCCCTTTTTCGGTGATAGACTGTGAATGCCTGATTTTCTTTCCAAGTATGAACCCTGCCATGTGTGTTTGAAAACTGGACAAAAAAATAGCCCCAGATTGGGGCTTTTCCCTATTCCAATCCGGATCCTATTTCATTTAGAATTTTCCTCGGCTAGGAAAACTAACATTGCAATTATTATATACCATTCTCTCTGAATGTGCAATAGCTTCTCTTGACCGCGAAAAAGATGGTTAGCAAACAAGAAGATATGATGATTACATTTTAACCCCAACCTCAACGCCAGCAGGAAGTTCCAAATGCATGAGAGAATCAATGGTCTGGTTGGTTGGGTTTACGATATCAATCAGCCTTTTGTGAATTTTCAAACCGAAATGTTCCCTCGCATCCTTATCAATAAACGAAGACTTGTTTACAACATATACCTCCACTTTAGTCGGTAAAGGGATTGGGCCAATTACGGACGCTCCAGTCCGTATAGCTGTATCAACGATCTTCTGACAAGTTTCATCGATAAGCCGATGATCGTACGCCTTTAATCTGATTCGAATCCTTCCTTTGGGCATAATTTAAAGGTGCGTCAAGGAAAACTAAAATATACTGCTGAATAATTACTTAATTATCTTGGTTACAACGCCTGCACCAACTGTGTGTCCACCTTCCCGTATAGCGAATTTCAAACTCTCTTCGATCGCTACTGGATAGATGAACTTACCGGTAATTTTGATGTTGTCTCCCGGCATTACCATCTCTACCCCGGCCGGAAGAGTTACCTCGCCTGTTACATCCGTTGTTCGAATGTAAAACTGTGGCCGATATCCTTTAAAAAAGGGCGTGTGTCTACCGCCTTCTTCTTTGGTCAGTACATAAATTTCCGCTTCGAATTCGGTATGGGGAGTTATGGTTCCTGGTTTTGCAATCACTTGGCCACGCTCCACGTCACCTTTTTCAATTCCCCTAAGGAGAAGTCCGACATTATCACCGGCCCTCGCGTCGCTTAGGGTCTTCCTAAACATCTCAATCCCTGTGATGACGGTTTTCTTTGTGGGCTTCAACCCTACGATCTCCACTTCGTCATTCACTTTTAAGGTGCCCCTGTCCACTCTTCCTGTAACAACGGTTCCTCTTCCTTGAATGGTAAATACGTCCTCGATGGACATAAGGAACGCTTTGTCAATGGGCCTTGCGGGTTCAGGGATATATTCGTCAATCTTTTTGATCAATTCTTCGATGGACTTTAGTCCTTCTGGATCGTCTTGCAGGGCTTTTAGAGCGGATCCACGGATGACAGGAACTTTGTCACCCGGAAACTTGTATTTCTTGAGAAGGTCTCTTACCTCCATTTCAACTAGGTCAAGAATTTCCTTATCCTGCACCATATCTACCTTATTCAAAAAAACGATGATAGCGGGTACATTAACTTGACGTGCAAGAAGGATATGTTCTCGAGTTTGTGGCATGGGTCCATCCGGGGCTGAGACAACAAGGATTGCTCCATCCATCTGCGCCGCACCCGTAATCATATTCTTTATGTAATCCGCATGTCCTGGGGCATCAATATGCGCATAGTGTCGTTTCTCAGTTTCATACTCTGAATGATGAAGGTTGATCGTTACTCCTCGTGCTTTTTCTTCTGGCGCTTTATCAATTTCCTCATATTTCAAAAATTTTGCGAGCCCTTTCTTTGATAGTACGTAGTGAATAGCTGACGTTAACGTGGTTTTACCGTGATCTACATGTCCAATTGTCCCAATGTTCAAATGGGGTTTTTTCCTCTCAAAAACTCCTTGTGCCATGGTTTTTTATATAAATTAATAAATAAACTAA
>Ga0066639_10002995_pt1 | contig 14672 bp, 9 predicted proteins | sample CryGeyCG2114_010_2_FD_59504 | JGI IMG/M metagenome (GOLD analysis project Ga0066639, IMG submission 59504) | Groundwater microbial communities from aquifer - Crystal Geyser CG10_big_fil_rev_8/21/14_0.10 | ecosystem: Environmental > Aquatic > Deep subsurface > Groundwater | place: USA: Utah...
AGGTGGAGATGATGGCAGTTGTGAAGAAACCACCGATTGTCCTTCCGATAAAACTTGTAGTTACAACAACTGTGTTAGCTGCAGCCAGATTAATGTTCAGGAGTGCGGTAATCATTATCGATGCTCTTTGGTTGACGGTTCATGCGTTCTTAATCAAAATGGGGGAGTTACTCCGGGAAGTTGCAGTCCCATTAAGACTTACAAAAGTTTTAGCCCGGCAGGCTGTGGATATGCCTCTGGGGCTTCAATGGTTGTCGAAGCTTGTTTGCCAGACGGATGCTCATTGAATGGAGCAACTACTACCTATAATCGGACCATCGCTTCTTGTGCTGGAGAAGATCGCGCTACTTGCGATGGGGTGTGTGGGGCTGGAGCCAGTTCAGCCGTCATCACAATTCCTGTAGGTCAAAAGTGTGCCTCCCAATCAATTAGCTGCAGTGTGCCTGGACAATGCGGAGCTTGCCAAGTTGATGCTGATGGTAGTGGCTCAAAAGCCTGGAATGATAGCAATTGTACCCAACCAACTCCGGTTCCCCTCACAGCTACTCCTGTGCCTCCTACACCAACACCAGTCTATCCAACGCCGACCCCTGTTCATCCGACACCCACTCCCGTTCATCCGACGCCAACTCCCGTATCTCCGACGCCGACGCCTTTTTATTCAACACCAACTCCGATTCCCCCCACAGCTACTCCCGTACCTCCTACTGCCACGCCTTCACCCACTCCCATCCCCGAATGCAACAGCGACTGTGGTGATACAAATTTTGCCTCATATAATCAATGCCCAAGTGGTTTGGCTTGTTTGGCTGTGACTATTTCTTCCAGTACAAATGGGTCTATGACAGGATATAGATGTCGTTTGCCTTCAAATCCAGAAAGTAGTACCTGCCAACCTCCATTGACACCAACTCCTACCGTCACACCTTCGCTTACCCCGACTGTGACGATCACACCTTCACCTACACCCACAGGAACGCTGACCCCGTCTCCGACACCTACCGTTACACCCACCCCAACCGGCACGTTGACACCAACTCCCACGCCAACAGTTACACCTACACCCACTGCTACACCTACACCCACAGGAACACTGACGCCAACTCCTACACCTACCAATACACCTACGCCGACTCCGGTCAAAAAGATTATTGTAGTTTATAGGAAGGGGAGGCCGTTAGAACCTCATCAGCCCATAGATACAGCTACCGAGCTGCCCGGCAATTTGGTGGGTTTCTTGGGAGCCGCATCCACAACCCTGGGTTCAATTTTAATTAAACGTAAATTTCTATAATTAGTTACCAACATTTTTTTACCATCAATGCATGGTAGTGGAAAAAGTTGTTATATTTATCAATAAATGATTCGAATAATTATATATAGGATATCGAATATCGGTATAAAAAACTACTATAGGTTGACATCAGATCTAAAACTAGTTATACTTGGGGGAGACAGGGCAATTTAACATCAAGAAAAAAAGCATTATTACCGCTGGACAGACCACGAATAACAATGCTTTTTTAGGTGAGTGATCGAGAATACTCAAAACACTCGCTTAAGTAAGGAGAGTAACAGTTTTTCTACTGTGAGTAAACATAAACTTAAAGTAGCAAAGGAGTGCTCTCTATAACACAACAAGACATCAGCGAGATGTTCTGTGGGGGTTCGGCAGTTGGGCAGGCAGCCGAGCCCCTGCACAACATCTTCAAGTCTAAAAAATAACATTTCCAAAATATGCATTTGATTTTAGCCACCAAACCACAATTATTGAGGCATAGATTTGCTTTTACTCGAGAGGCTCTCCTGGGCGTGTGGGTCATGCCGACCGATTTTTCACAAAATCAGGGCCTATCTAAGCGTCGGGTAAGTCACTTTAATGAAACAAGGTTCGCTTTTGTCCAATCTTGGTTCGCTCGTTTGGCGATATCAGTTCTGGTTGTGTCTAGTTTAGTTGCGACCGTCTTTTTTTTGGCACCCAATCTATATTACCAATTTTTACCAGCGAGTGCGGTGGCGATAAGTAGCTTAGATCAAGAATCACTCTTGGGCGGTAAGTTTGCAGATGGCGTGCAAGCAACCCAAGCATCAGTCGGGGCCCAAGTTTACCAGCCCGCATTTGATCCCGATCTACCAGAAGGTGAATGGCTATCTATTCCAAGGATTGGAGTTCGATCGGCTTTAATCGAAACGCCTGACTCGGCAGAGGCCCTTAAAAGGGGTCTTTGGTTGGTTCCGGGTTATGGTCATCCAGCAGACAATTCTTTACCCATAATTGTAGCGGCACATCGTTTTGGATGGAGCTGGTGGTGGCAGAGTGATTATTGGCAATATAATTCATTTTATCGTCTACCCGAAACCGAACCAGGCGATGTGATTGAAGTCATCGCCGATCAGCGTAAATGGATATATGAGATATACGCCGGAGAAGAGGTTGATGAAATTACTGACTATGATGCAGATTTGATTTTGTATACCTGTAAATTTCTAAATTCGCCGATTCGTCACATCAGGTATGCGAGATTAATCGACCCAACTCAGGATACCCAATCTGCGCTTGGTGCCCATCAGGAGGTTAGGATTTGACATTTATCAACAAATTTGTCATAATTGCCCGATTCTTCAATAAGTGTTTGTTTATCGGTAACGGTTTTAAATATCCATTTTTTCAATAATACAGTTGCTTATTTAGTATTAATTATTTATTAGCATTTCAATCAAAAGGAGATATTCATGCCTTCGACAGTTGCATCGGCCAAAAAAATTTCTGTTGAGCCACTTAAGTTTAACGGTGGCAAAACCCAGACTAACAGTGAGCCTGCTGTGGGTAGTGGTGGTCCGGCCAGCTATTCTTCTTCGAGGCAGCTTAAGACCGTAACCGGTTTTTTGGACACTTCCAGAGATGGCCATGGTGTAATTAGAACCACCTTTGGAGATGATGATGCAGATGCCTATATACCTGTCAACCAGGTTCGCAGACTAGGTCTTTTACCCGGAGATGAAATTGTGGGGCCCGTGAGGGAACCAAAAGATAATGAAAGATATTGGGGTTTGATGGGAGTGGATAAGGTGAACGGCATGCCGGTTGAAGATTGGCTTAAAATTAACAGGCCAATTTTTAAGAAACTTACTCCGGTGTATCCCGATTCTCAAATTAAACTTGAAACAAGTGGAGATGTACTGTCATTAAGAATGATTGATATGATTGCCCCTATTGGCAAGGGACAAAGAAGTCTGATTGTTTCTCCCCCTAAAGCAGGTAAGACGAATCTCCTTAAAGAGATTGCTACAGGTGTTGCCAACAATCATCCGGAAATTCATATTATGGCAGTTTTGGTGGGGGAACGGCCTGAGGAAGTCACCGATATTAGACGCCACATTGAAACCATCACGGGAGGCAAGGGGGAAGTTGCAGCCAGCAACTTTGATGAATCAGCCAAGGAGCAGACTCATGTGGCCGAGCTGGCCTTGGAGAGAGCTAAGCGTATGGTTGAACTGGGTCGGGATGTGTTAATTTTGCTTGACTCAATCACCAGACTAGCTCGGGCCTACAATTTGGCTATGCCTACATCTGGTAGAACCTTGTCCGGTGGCTTTGATCCCGCCGCTTTGTTCCCGCCCAAGAAATTTTTTGGCGCCGCCAGAAATTTTGAGATACCGGGCAGTTTAACAATCGTGGGGACCGCTTTGGTTGATACGGGCTCAAGAATGGATGATCTTGTTTATGAAGAATTTAAAGGTACCGGCAACCAAGAAATTCATCTAGCCAGAAGCCTGGCCGAACGGAGAATCTTTCCATCAATTGATGTACAACGTTCTGGAACCAGGCGCGATGATTTATTGATTGACGGCGTGACTTACCAATCGATCAACACTTTACACAGAATGCTTGATATGGTGAATAAAGATGAGCGAGCTGAGACCTTAATTGATCAGCTTAAGAGAACCAAATCTAACAAAGAGTTTCTGGCTGGTTTAAAAACAGCCTAAACAGAAGTTTAAAACAAAGGCAGAGCTTCATGAAGCTTAAACTGCAATCACCGGTGATTTTTCGAGATCTAGGAGAATTTGGATCTTTTTTTAGGTGGTACGTAAGAAGCAGAGGCTATCGTCTATTAACCAAGTTTGAGGTGGTTAAAGATGTGTTAGTCGACGCTTTGTATAAGAAACGTGGCCGCTATGCCAGACCGATTCTACATCTGGGCACCATTGGTTTGGTTTTTTTAGTTATTACTTTGGGACCCTTAATTCTCAATCAGTCTGAAGAGAACGCACAGTCTGAAGACCTCAAAGGTATTTTGGCTACTCAAGCCTATGGGACGAGTTTTTACACTCAACAAGCTGAAGAAGTTCGTCAATACCGAGGCGGAGAGATCATCACTCACATTGTCGCCGAAGGAGAAACTTTATCCGACATTGCCATGCGTTATGGTTTGAGCGTTGAGACAATTCTTTGGGAAAATAATTTAACCGCGAAGGTTGTTTTGAAGCCTGGTCAGGAAATTAGAATTTTACCGGTTGACGGTGTGCGTCATAAAGTTAAGAGAGGTGAAACGATTTATACGATTGGTAAACGGTATGGCCTGGAAGAATCTCAAGTTCAGGCAGTTGTTGACTACCCATTTAATGAATTTGCCAACGATGAAACTTTTGAATTGGCCGCAGGTCAATATTTGATGATTCCTGGCGGCGTAATGCCCAATGCTGTTGAACCAGTCAAACCCAAACTAGCCCAATTTACTCCAGACGCAGGAGTTGTAGCAGCCGTGGGCAGTTTTGTTTGGCCTGCATCAGGTAAGATTACTCAAGGTTATAGTTTTTACCATAAAGCCATTGATATTGCCAATAGATCTGGGGGTTCGATTTTGGCGGCAGACGGGGGAACGGTAATTAGCGCAGGTTGGCCAGATAGTTCTGGTTATGGCAATCGAGTCATTATTGATCACGGCAATGGTTTTGTGACACTTTATGGACATTTGAGTTTAGTTCAAGTTGTGGATGGTCAGCGGGTGAATCGGGGAGATGTGATTGGTCAAATGGGGAGTACTGGTCGGTCGACTGGCACACATCTTCATTTTGAAGTACGCCGGGGACAGGGCTCGGGTAGTTTCCTTAATCCCTTGAGTTATCTTCAGTAGACAATTGGCAAAAGAAAAAAATGAGGCGATTATGACAGATTTAGTTGGACTAACTTTTCAGGCCGGTCAAGGTGGAGACGGCAAAGTTTCTTTTAGGAGGGAAAAGTATATTCCCAAAGGTGGACCCGATGGTGGTGATGGAGGCGATGGGGGGAATGTGATCCTGAGGGCAAGCAGTGGTAAATCAAGTCTCAATCACTTGTCCGGTGTCAAAGTAATCAAGGCTGAGTCGGGTCAAGGTGGTATGGGTAAGAAAAAGACGGGTCACAAAGGGAGCGATCAGGTGGTTGAAGTGCCGATTGGAACTCAAGTTTGGTTGTTGGCTGAATCTGAAACAGCTAAAAAACGTTGGGAAAGATCTGGCTTAAAACCCGTTAAAAGAAGAGATGCTTGGTTTAATTTATATGAGCAAGACTGGCATGGTCAGCAAGCTGAGACAACTGGAAACAGGGCAGATAGAACCCGGCGAGTAGGCGATGATTGGCTGGTGCCAAGTGACGCGCAGCCGATTCGCAGTACTAGGGAAAAGGGCATGGTGTTAGCAGAACTATTAACCCACGGCCAGGAGGTAATAATTTGTCAGGGAGGATTTGGCGGACGGGGCAATGTGCATTTTAAGAGTGCGGCTGAAACTACACCACTTAAGGCAGAGAGAGGTTCCTGGGGTGAAAAACGTCGAGTTATTTTAGAACTAAAACTTTTGGCCGATATTGGCTTGCTGGGTTTGCCAAGTGTGGGTAAAAGTACTTTACTGTCCGCTTTAACACCGGCTCATCCTAAAATTGGCGCCTATCCATTTACCACCCTCCAACCTCACTTGGGTATCTATAAAAATAATCATATCGAACTGATAATAGCTGATATTCCGGGATTAATTGCAGGTGCCAGCTTGGGGAAGGGTTTGGGTTTGGATTTTTTAAGACACGTTGAGCATTGCCGGATTTTAGTTTTTGTTTTGGCTTTAGAGGAAGTTGAGGCTTTGGATGAAGAGCAGTCTCCGACACTCAAAGCTGATTTGCTCATAAAACAGTACCAAACACTTATGGAAGAATTGGATAATTACAGCTATTTATTCAAACAGAAAGATAAACTGGTTGTGGTCAACAAGATTGATTTATATCCGGCTGCGCTGAGAACGGCCATTAGCCAAGTTTTTAAACATCAATTGGGTCTTGATCCCATCCAAATCAGCGCTTATAAACACCAGGGCCTTGAATATCTCACAAACCAATTAATTGCATGCTCTCAACACCCAAGCATTCTCCAAGAGACACCTAAGGAGTTGGTTCCGGGGTTGGGCTAACTTCAACAGGTTGATTGTCATCAACAATTGATGGTTCCAAGTTAACGTCGGTCTGCAGTGACTCCTGGACCTGGTTATCCGGGTTCAACAAATTCTGATCCACAATCGAGTTGGTGGCGGTTGGCGTGGTAGCATTTTCACCTTCGGCCGCTTGTTGCTGGGCTTTGAGCTCATCAACTTGCGCCTGAAGCTCTTCCAACTCTTTGGTAGCCTGAGTAAAATCTTCAGAATTAGGGTCAATTAAAGCCAAGGTTGATTGATATTCCTTGACCGCGTCTTCAAGTCTACCAGACTCTTTAAGAGCTAAGGCTAAGTTGTAATGGCTGTTGGGCAAATCTGGTTTAAGATTAACGGCCTGAGAGTACAAATTAATGGCTTGGTCATACTGTTTTTGACCATAGAATATACTCCCCAAAGACATCCTAATACTTGGCTCCATGGGATTAACGTTGGCAGCTTCAACGTAAGATTGAATTGACCATTGAAGGGCTTCTTCGTTAGTTCCGGTCAGATTCTCATAGATTTGGGCCAAAGCCAAATAGTTTTGCCAGTCATTTGGGTCAAGAGTCACAGCCACTCTGGCCTCTCGCACCGATTGCTGGACTAAGTTGGCTATTTGAGTTTTGTCTTCTTCGGTAGGCTCTGCCTTATTGGAAATAGCTGCAGCGATCGATAAATTAATTAAGGCGTACTGGCGACGAAACTCACTCAAGTAAGGATTGAGGATAATGGCTGATTGATTTAATTCATAGGCAGACACAATATCATTACCGGCCAGGGCTTTACTGGTATCGTGCATCTTTGCATAGGCCAAGAATGACCGGCTGGTGAAATACGCTCCGGCCCCAAACAGCAGCAACATCACTCCGGCCAGGATGTAGGTAGAAATGTGGCTGGGTTTTTGCCTGTCTGGTGCCTCACCAAAACCAGAAGTGGCATTGCGGATAATTTGGATGGCCACAGCCCGAAATTCAACAGTGGAGAAGCGAGTCTTTTCTGCCGAAATAAAGAGGACTAAAAAGATGGCTTGAAAACCCATAATGACCAGGTTGGGGGGGAAGATCAATTCCAGTACTAGGCTAGCGACGAGAGGCCAAATGTATGGTCGTCCAGCATCGGTGGTTAACTTGGATTGTTTAATAATTCGGCTAGCCAGCAGCAGCCAACCGGCCAGACCAATAAAGCCCATGGTTGAAACAATATCGAAGGGAGTATTGCGTGCTCGATTAAAGTAGATACTCCAGTCAGCACCAGAATTCATCCAGGTTGGCTTAAAAAGAGCATAGACATCGGCATATGATTCGGGACCAGCTCCAATTAAAGCCTGCCTTGGTGTTCGAATCACATCCAACATAACTGACCAGCTGGTATTAAAAGGCAGTAATCTCACTTCTGCAGGTTTGCCAGGTAAAATTGACCAGACATAAAGGCCAATGCCAACCAAAATTGCCGGCATAAAAAAGAGACTAGTTTTTGAGAAGCGATGCTCGGATCTGGTTTTGGTCACAAAGTAAACTAAAATCATAATCAAAACTTCCAAACCGACTAAATTTGAACCTGCCAGATTAAAAACTACAGTATTGGGAATAGCAAAAAAGGGCATTAGATTAATGAGCAGTGAGGGTCCATAACCAACGGCCTGCAGAATTGAAGATAGTGTGAGCAGAAAGGCAATAATACCCAAAGGTAGCTCGAGATTTGCATTTTTATCAAGCAGTGAGGAAGTAAAAAAGACAAAGATCGCCATGGCAATGGTTGCCCCTCCCATACCCAGTAGATTTAAAACCGGATAGGGGGTAGCCAGCAGGGATGAGGCCAAAGCGGCTCCGGCTAAAACCAGCAGAGGAACGGTAAAAGGGCTGGAGACAAACTTGAGAGACTTTTGCTGAAGCATCGCTAGGGTAAACAGTAAAAAACTAAGCAGTGCGGCGGCCACCAGGGCATAAAACTTGGCGTGAAAAATTAAATTATCGGTAATGGGCAAAACCAATAAAACCATAGCTCCGGCTGTTAAGACAACCAACCAGAAGACAGCTCTGGACAGAACAAGAGAGAATTGATTTTTCATATGAGCCTCATTAAATCAGGCAAGTCACGTCTTGTAAAGTAAGAGAAAAGAGACATATAATGAAAGGGTGATAGATCGGTCGAAATTACTTAAAAAGTTCAACTACTTTAAGAACGGTTTTTCTTTAGTCGAGATTTTGGTAGTTGTCGCGATTCTCAGTTTGCTAATATTGGGAGGGATTCGGGGTTATTTACTCCATCTAGCCAAAGCCAGAGATGCCACCAGGAAGAGTGATTTAAATGAGATCAAAGTGGCATTTACCGATTACTTAGGTGACAATGGTTGCTTCCCAACGTACGAAATTTTAACCAACTGTGGAGGTAACGATTTAGTTCCATATCTTGATAAAATTCCTTGTGATCCCAAAACAATGCAGCCGTATTATCTTGATGTCGATACCGAAGTTGCTTGTCCCAGGCATTATCGGGTGCTGGCTACTTTGGAGATAAATAATGACCCGGTCATCGCTGTACTCCATTGTGATGGCGAGGCGGGTTGCGGAGGCAACGGCCTTGAAACATACAACTATGGAGTGGCGGACGGCGTGCCGGTTGGCAATATTGAGTATTTAGGTCGAGATGGAGGAGGAGTAGTTCCGACTGCCACCCCACAACCCACTAATACGCCGGCACCCGGGTTACCAACTGCCACTCCTGGACCCACAAGTACGCCCACGCCGGTACCACCAACACCCACCCCACCCAGTGAACCATACACGCACTGCTGTCCTAAGTTTGGTGATCATTGCCAGAATTACGATCCTGGGGCGGGGAGTTGTGATGGAGGCCTGCTTTACACAAGTTTAACTGCCTGCCAGGAGGCAGATAACGGTTGTGATTATTAAACCTGGATAACTTAAATTGGGCTGTTAATTAGAAATTGATGTAAACTGATGGAAGTTAGTAATTATGGAAAGACTGTGATTATCTCAAAAGCCCAAAACCATAAGCAAAAAGTTAAACCCAATGGTTTTACCCTAATTGAATTGCTGATCGTCACCGTTATTTTGGGTATATTAGCTGTGATTGGTCTAAGGTCATTCCAGTCAACCCAGGTGAAATCAAGAGATGCCAGGCGCAAAGAGGATTTAGCGGCTATCTCGCAAGCCCTGGAGGCTTACTACAATGACAAGGGTGAATATCCTTCAAGTAACGCATCTGGGCAAATTATAGGTTGCACGACCGAAGAGCCTTCTGCCTGTGCTTGGGGTCAGATTTTTCAGGATGATCGAGGAACTTTTTATATGACTCAACTGCCGGAAGACCCAAGAAGTTATAATTATTTTTACGTATCGGATGGTAGCCAGTATCAGCTCTATGCCAGGCTGGAAAACACCCAAGACCAGAGTATCCCTAGAAATGAGAATGAGGTGCCGATGAGTTATTCTGGAACAAATTGTGGGATTGGCGTACTTTGCAACTACGGTATTACCAGTACTAATAGTCAATTGGGAGATACGGTGTAAACTCTAAACTGGAGTGGGCAATATGCAAAAACGTTTAATGAAACATCTAGCAACTGGTTTCACGCTAATTGAGCTGTTGGTTGTAATTTCCATCTTAGGTTTGTTAACAGCCCTATTGCTGCCAAATATGGTGGGCATGAGGGAGAGGGCCAGAGATAGTCAAAGGAAACATGATCTAGCAGAACTCAAAACAGCTCTGAGGCTTTACTACAACGATTTTCAGAGTTACCCCTCTGCTGGTGTTGATGCGAATGCCGGTAAAATTATGGGTTGTACCGACGGCACAACCGTTTGTGCATGGGGTGATAGATTTGAATCTGATACCACGGTATATATGGACCAGTTGCCGGAGGATGTAACTTATGCTCAAACTGGCGGAGGCGATGGTTTTCTTCTGTCTGTAGTTTTAGACAATGAGTCTGACGAGGAAGCTGATACGGCAACTACTTTGGGTACCAGTGGTGTTAGATGCGGGGTTTCCAGTCCGGTTGCAGGCACATACTACGTTTGTGCTAATTAAAACTCGATTTCCACCGATGTGATTTGGTTTACAATAGACTTTAAGCGAAATTTTTCCCCAAGCCACTTGTTTTATGTTTGAATGCATTTAAATAAATATGCGATAAAGTATGGATGCATTCAAGCACGATGTTCATAGCCCTCTTAAAATAAGCAAAATATATTTAATTTAATCAATCTATGTGGCTGTTTGTGGTATACAGTTTAGTATTAAAGTGCATATTGGCACTGTGCATATTACTATTAAAATGAGACAGTGATGAAGTTGGAAACGAGCAAGATTATGTTGCAAAGAAATGTTGAACAACAAATAGCAAAATACATGACGTCAGGTAGTCATAAAATTTTTTTCATCTGGGGATTAGAAATGTTTTGATAAAAGACTTCTGAGAGCTGGAGCTTAGACCAGACAGAGGAGGTGTTTTTGAAAATTTCATTGTGGCGGAAGTGGAAAAGAAAAGAAAGAACAACAAGGCTCAACAAACAATGTATTTTTATCGAGAATATGGTGGAAAAGAAGTTGATTTGGTTTTGGAAGATTATAAAAAACAATTTATTTGTGTGGAGGTGAAATTAAGTCAAAAAAAATCTGCCAAAAATGTTTTTCCTTTGGCTTGCAAGTCTATGGTTATTAATGGTCAAAACTATTTTGAAAAAATTGATAAACTGTTTTAAATACATTCAAGCATGATATTTTCTCTTGAATGAAATTTTAATTTAAGCCAATTTTTTATTTTGGCCAAACATAAGAGAATTGCATTCTTGGTTTTAATTTACAATCCACCAGTTGAATTCCACATCCACTTGAGTTAAGGCATCAAAGCCCACTGTGAATTGACCGGATACGTTGTTTTCTGCATCGGGCGCTTGTTGTGATTTGACATAGAGAACTTGATTGTTGGTGCTACCCACAGGCGTGATGTAAATTAATGATTGGGCGGTGAGACTTGAAGCCACTATGGTGACTTGACTTTCACCCGCTCTAACCAAAGCTGTGCCTGAGGTTTTGCTGGTTTCAAGCTGGGCCGTATCAACGCTAGTGGCGCTATTTGTGGCATTGAGAGCATCTATTTCGTCAGTTGGTGAACGTAGATCTTGACTATCTACACCAATGCCGCCGGCAAAATTGGCTTTGCCTTGGGCAGAAATAGTTGCCACCGGCGTGCCCGTTTCATCAATAATCTCAAATCTGGAATCTTGGACTTCGCCTGATGAGGCAGACAAACCAGCCACTTGAACTTGGAACGGATTGCCAAAATCATCAGGTTGAAGCAAGCCGGCCAACAGCGTACCTTCAACAGTTGTGTTGCCGGCAATTGAAACATCACCATTAATACTCACTTGACCTGTTTCATCTAAGATTAACAGGTTGGCCATTAATGCCAGGGTGCCTTTTCCAGACGGCTGAATATAGAAAGTATTAAGCTCTGGCGTGCTGGGGTCTGGTACAAAAGCAAGGTAATTGTCTGTAATTTGCAGACGATCTCCAAGAAGAAGTTGGTTGCCAATTCCTAGTGAATCGGCAATGTAGGCACTGCCATTAACTTTAAGATAGTTCTCAATAAAGGCGGCTTGACCACTAATCACTGCATCAGTTTCGACCAAACCCAAATCGGCCAGTGTTAAGTTGAGATCCGCACTGGAAGTCGCGTCAAAGTTAGCGCTTTCCACAATTCCCACTGTTTCTGCCAGGAGCTGGTCATTGCGGTCAATTGTCGATGTTTGTCCAGATAAAATTTCCAGTAGTCCGGGTTGCTGAAGGGCAAGAGCAATCTGTTCGTCAAGTTTGTCAATATGGTTGGCGTAAAGTGTGCCCGACACTGTGGCCGTAGTTAATTCGGCAGTCACAGCTTTGACCGATTCAAATTCGGCCATACCGGCTTGAAGAGCCGCAATTCTAGCGGAGTTAGCTTCAATCTGGTGGGCATTAATTTGATCAGCATCAAGTTGCTGAGTCAAAATGGTTTGGGCTTCTAAATCTTGGGTAGTTATTTCTTGACTAAGTAGAGTAGTTGTGTCGATTGACTCGGTTAAAAGCTGCCCCAATTGTGTAGGTTGGCTTGGATCGGTTGGCGTGGGGGTAGGATCTGTGCCGACAGGTGCAACTTCTTCTGATCTTTGGTCGATGACTTGGTTGATATATTCATCAATGGGTTGCTCATTAATCGCCAGTTGTTCAACATCAAGCTCCTTAATGCTTGCTTTGCGATTGACAATTAAATCTTGAGTTTTGATTAAGCCAGACTCTAGAGTGGCGATCATGGATTTGGTAAAATTTTCTACCCGTGTGGATAAGGTTTCTCCATTTTGATCGGCCAATAGATAATCGCCTGTGGAATTATAGTTTTCCAAAATGACCACCTGACCATTATCGCTCACCCATGGCTGAGGTTGGTGATACTGGAGCGTGATGAAAGCCATAATTGTGCAGTACTGGTCGTTGCAACTCTCCAGATTTTGTAAGGCTTTGGCCACAATCGGTCCTGGAGAAGTTGCTTTCATACCGATACCGGCAATGGGCGATGAGGTAATAGCATCGCCAATTTTGATAGCACCATTACTCAGGCTAACGCGGATGGGAACTCGACCCGAGAGAGCAATCGGGTACTCGGCAGAATTGCTATTCTCCTTGCTGCCAAGTAAAAGTCCCGGAGAAGTAGACACAACTCCCATCATGCTTGAGTCGTATTCTGCCAGACTTCGGATGACGCCCTGGTCTCTGTCCGGATCATGAATAACAATTTCTCCGGCCTGCAAGCTTTGAGTCGAGGCGTAGTTTTCAGCTAAGTCAGCGGCGCTAGTGTTAACAGATCCGATATAAAGAGTCCCATATTGATTTTGATAATATTCGTCAAAATACAAATCGCAATAATTGCCGGCGGTATTGTAAGTAGTCCAGGTTGTACCGCCATCGGATGAAACGAGCAAAGTTTGATTAGCTTCAAAATCAGTTGAATTGTCATAGGCGTAGTTGGCACTGATTTTATTGGAACCATCAGACGGAGCAGAAGCTTTAATAATCGCCACATACCTAGTGCTGGCTGAAAGATATGGTCGGTTGGTAAAAGTAAAAGTAATTAATTCCAAGGAAGTATCGATGGTGCTAGCCGCCACAAAATCGGAAGTGCCTAAAGCTGGGCCGGTCGGTTTGTAATCGGAATCATTGGCACGGTAAATTTCTACCCAAGTATTGTAGCTAGTTGTTGCGCCGGTTCTTTTCAAATTAAAAATAATTTTTGATAAACTACCGGCAGTAGCGCCAGTGGAGAAACTTTGACCAGTGAAGTAGGTAGCGCTACCACCGGTGGCATAGAAAATATCAGCCGTTTCCGTATCAGTGGTGAGTTGATTGGCGTCTCTTGTCTCTGAACCACCAACAGTACTGGTGTCAAGTCTACCTGCGACAGTTCCGGTTGAAGACTCAAAGAAAATATTGCTCGTACCAGTTGCACCCACTCCGACGCCGCCAGCTCTCAGTCTTAAACTGTCGGTAGCGTCACCAATAATTGAACCAGTAAGAGTAATATTGCCAGCCACATCTAATTTTTGACCAGGAACGGTAGTACCAATACCGACATTACCACCACTTGCTACCCTCATCCACTCTGTCATCGCGCCGCCGTTGTTGGTAAAGAATCCTAAATATCCGTTTTGGCCTCCTGTTGCTGCGGCCTCTTTTCTTCCTCCGATTGCCGCGAACTGTCTAAGTGTTGTGGATGCATCGTCTATATAGCCACCAAAACCAATCGTACCTCCACGATCAATACCCTGTGCTGTTGTAGATACCAGAGCCATTGTAGTGGTTGTTAAGGTATTGGCTGGTGTTTTATTTGCGCCATATACATCAAGGTAGTTGCCTGGTGCGGTAATACCAATACCAACACTCCCTTGAACATATAAGCCATTGGCAGGAGCTGCACCAGTGCCAAAGTTACTAGTAATTGCCAAACTGCCCGCTTTAATATTTTGGGCGGCTCCAGCATCGGTATTAAAAGAAAGGTATGAAAGACTATTTGAAATGGCATAGGAGCTGGCGGTGGTTCCATAACCGCCAATTTTTATGCCGTTGGCGCCATTGGTGGCTTTGATTATTCCCGCCGCTTCAAGGGCTTGAGTTGGATTCGTCGTGCCAATCCCAATGTTGCCTGCAGTAATTAAAGATATACTACTGGCTGCTGG
>Ga0066639_10002996_pt1 | contig 14669 bp, 13 predicted proteins | sample CryGeyCG2114_010_2_FD_59504 | JGI IMG/M metagenome (GOLD analysis project Ga0066639, IMG submission 59504) | Groundwater microbial communities from aquifer - Crystal Geyser CG10_big_fil_rev_8/21/14_0.10 | ecosystem: Environmental > Aquatic > Deep subsurface > Groundwater | place: USA: Utah...
GCCGCCGCCACGCTATTTGGAATTTCTATACTCGCACAATCCTTTCTTTGGAGCGAAGAAAGATTACTGGCGACGGCGTATATTGGCACTTTCATCATCCTCCTAAAGATGGATCATGGGGGTGGAATAAGAATTGGAACGATTCCGATTGGCATGAACATATTTTAGGAACTCTTATTCTTGAATACTCATATTTTCCGTCGGTATATAGAGCGGGCAAATACGTAGAGACAAATCAAAGCTCTTATTGGCTTGAGAAGTGGATTCCTTTTGATTATTCAAATGTTTCGCCTGTCCGCCAGGAGTTTTGCGATTGGCGGGAGGCCTCCACAAGCTGGGTTCCCTACCATCCGGCAGTTGAGGATTATCAAAAAAAAGGATTTATGAAACGCGTGATAGCGCGCTCTATACCTGTCGCTGCTAAAGGAGGGTCGGGTTCTCTTAAGAAGGAAGATGTTGTCGCTGCTTTTGAAGAAGTCAAGGAAGGTAAAAAGGCCATTTTTTCTTTTCATTCCCATGATTATTATAAAAGTTTGAGAGAAGAGTTTAAAAAATCGGTAACGATAATAGAAGAAGTTTCTCGCCATTATGGGATCCCATGGAAATATATGAGTGCAAAAAAAGCCCTTTGCCACTCTCTTAGTCTTGTGCCAACCAGCCTTAAGCTTTCTGTGAAAAGAGAAAATTTAACTTTTGTCGTTAAGGCAAGCGAGCCTCTTTTTGGAGAAACACCGTTTATTGTTATAGAAGGAACAGACAAAACGTTGCAAAGAATATCTGCTACTGCCAGGGAATCTTCATGGGAATTCCATGTCCCCAAAGGAAGCTCTCGGGTTGGTGTTGGAGCTGTAGATATGACTGGGGCAACCAGTGTTTTTGTCAGGGGTCTTTTATGAATAAAACTATCCTTATTCCCATCACCAATAATTTTTTCGCCAGGAACTTTCTAAATTCAGACGCCTTTTTGTTACTGAAAAACGAGCCGGACCTGCGGCTGGTATTTCTTGCCCATAAGAATAAGCTGGACTTTTATCGCCGAACTCTTCAAGGGGGAAATGTTTTATTTGAGCAAATGCCTCCGGTTGAAGATAAAATTTTAGAGAAGTTTTTCCGTTTTTTGGAGCAATCCAGTATTGTAACCTCTCGGACGAGAATTGATCACGTCTCCTACCTTTTGCGTGGGAGCGGAAAGCATTATTTTTTAAGAGTGATTGAGCGTCTTCCTATTTTTTTGACGAAAGAATTTTTCCGCCTTTTGGGGCATTTTGGTTCTCTCTGGCGGGCACTGACTCGTTTTACTTATAAAGTTATACCGAGCTCCTATTACAAGAATATTTTCGACACTTACCGCCCGAACCTTATCTTTTGCCCAACTATGGTTTGGTCTGAAGATTATGCTCTAATCAGAGAAGCGCAGAAAGCCGGCATAAAAACTTCAGGGCAAGTCTTCAGCTGGGACACCTTTTACAGCAAGACATTTCTGCGACTTCACCCTGACCTTCTTATTGTTCAAACTGATTATATTAAAAAACAAGCCGAAACTCTGGGGGATTTCCCATCCGGGAAAATAGTGGTTACCGGGGTGGCTCAATACGACTATCATTTCAAGAAAGATGGCTTGCTTTCTCGCCAAGAATTTTTTAAACAAATCGGGGCTGACCCGAAAAAGAAACTCATCCTCTACGCTCTCTCCGGTAAGGCTGCTTTTGGAATTGAGTTTGATATTTTGGACATACTTCACTCAATTATCAGAGAAAAAGAGCTTTCTTGTGATGTCCAAGTTCTCTTGCGCCCCTATCCAAAACTTGATTTTAGCGAAGCTAAACTTGAGCTCTTGCGTGAACGCTACGGCTTTCTGGGGAGGCCTTCAACCACAGCCTTTGGATCGATGCGCGGACAGTGGTCCATGGATGAAGATGATATAGTTTATCTCCTTAACAGCCTGGCTCATGCCGATATTATAATAAATATGTACTCGACTTTTTTGGTTGAGGGGGCAATTTTCAACAAGCCCTTAATTGCTCCCGCCTTTGACGGCTATAAGAAACGGATATATTGGAATTCAGGCCGCCGATTCTTTGACTGGGACCATTTACGGGACGTTAAACGATATGGCGGTGTTACAATTGTTCATAGCCGAAATGAATTAACTGGCTCTATAAATAATTATCTGCAGAATCCTGATTTAAAATCGGCGGAGCGGCGGAAGATTGTTAAAGAGCAGTGTCAATTTACGGATGGTAGATCGGGCGAGCGAGTAGCGCGAGTCTTAATCGGACTTATCCGCGGAAAATGAATATCGATAAGAAAATAGAAGAGAAATCGTATATTTTCATTTCTCTGGTTGGCAGAGCTGTCTTTCGCAATCTTTTTTATTTTCCCCGAAGCGCTTTCTCTCTACTCAAAGAAGAAGCTCGCCGCCGAAATTTTCATATTGTTGTTTTAGTTCCCGAAAAAGACAAAGGCAAGTATGATTCTCTGCTTGGCGACGGGCTGGGCTCAATTTATAATATTCTCGAAGTGCCGGTGCCTTCACCTAAAGAAACTTTTCTTCAGAAGGCTTTTTTCTTTTTTTATTCTCATCTTATTTACACCGACACTACGCGACTTATGGCAACTTTGGGTATGCGGCCTGATGAGCCGCCTGCCGGCGGCAAACGTTATCTTGCGCCTTTAAAGAAAATAATCGCCAGAACTTTTGGTTCCTCCCGGATATTCAAACGTTTTGCTGTTCCGTGGCTTTTCCGTAAAGTCTATCGCGAGCTACCGTTTGCCGATGTCTTTGAAAAATACAAGCCAAGTCTTGTTGTGATTAGCCACATGTATGGCTGGTTTGACCAGAATCTTTTAGCGGAAGCAAAATTACGCGGTGTCCGGAATGTTGGTTTACCAGCGGGCTGGGACCACCTTGATAAATACTTTTTCCCGTTTTCTACCGATCGTCTTATCGCTCAGAGCAAAGAATTAAAACGAGGGTCGATTCTTTATCAAGCTTATAATCCTGAAGAGGTGGTGGTAACCGGCTATCCTCATTTTGATTTTATTATTGACTCCTCTTATAAATTGAAACGCTCTGAAGTACTTAAGAGGCTTGGGTTTCCGTCTGATGCCAAATTTATTCTTTATGTCTCAGGAAGCACCTATTGTCCTGATGAACCGGACATTATTGAAACTCTTTTGACCTGGATTGAAAACGGTGAGCTGGGCAAGAATGTGTTTTTGGTTATCCGACCTTATTTGGGAGGACGCAGCAAGGATCGTGAATTTGACGAAAAGAAATACAATCAATTTGAAAATCACCCTCTGGTATCCTACTATCGTGATGATTTCTGGGAAAAATACGAGACTGGAATTGTCTTTATGAATATCCTTAATCAAGCCGATATAGTTCTTGCTATCTTTACCACTATGGCCCTGGAGGCATCTATTTTGGACAGACCGCTTTTGGCGGTTGGTTTTGACGGCCATAATGTTCGCCCTCTTTATCGATCAGTTCGCCGCTATGAGCTTTTTGAACATTTTCAGCATGTCAGAGCTACTGGAGCGCTTCCCACAGCATACAATTTCAAAGAACTCAAAAAAATGCTTAAGGATAATTTAGAGAACCCAGCGCTCTTCGCCAAGGAGCGAGAAAAAATGAGATTAGAGCTCGCCGCCCCTCTTGACGGAAAGGCAAGTGAACGAGTTGTCCGGGAAATAATTTCGCAACTTTCATGGCGGTAATAGAGAATTGGGTGGAAAAAGATGGGAGCGCGGTTGTTCGCGACAGAATCGCTTTGACACTTGTCAAAAAATATCTGCAACCAAAGGCTTCTATTCTTGAGATTGGGAGTGGCAACGGTCTTTTTATTGAATCGCTTGCCTCGCTCGGGTTTTCTTTAACGGCGACCGATCTAAAGAACTTCCTTTCTCCCGCGGCGCGAGAAGTGGCAAAACAATTTCAAAAGATTGACATTGATACTCCCTGGCCCTTCCATGACGTCTCCTTTGACTCTGTTACTGCTTGGAATGTTATTGAGCACGCCGAAAACCCATCTCATGTTGCTCGGGAATCAGCGCGTGTTCTTAAAAGTGGAGGTCTTTTATTTCTGTCTCTTCCCAATATTTATAATTTGAAAAACCGCCTGTATTTTTTACGTACCGGCGATATGTATCGTTATAAGGGAAGAAACAGCCATATTACTATTATAACCAAAATGGTTTTTGGGCGTATTTTTAAGAATTTTGATATTGTAGAAACTTCCTTTTACGCTAATGAGCCGCCTTTGTTAGGAAAAATTTTTCCGAAATCAGAACTTTTTAGCAAAACCGTATTATATGTCTTGCGAAAACGTTAGTAGAAAACAGTTATTAATTTTTGTCATTGAGAATTTTACGGTTAGAAAAAACTAACCTGTCGGACAGTTTTCTGGTATAGTAGATTCTTATGAGCCATAAAACTAAAAAACCGCCATATATTACGGTTCAAGAAATGCGGGACAATCCAAAATGGTTGGAAAATCAGGATAAAAGGAGAGTCAGTACCCGTTTTGAAGGCACCACGACTCCGAGAGTTGCCTGGAAATATTTTGCCGGAAAAGAAAATGGCCACATTTTAGAATGCGGTCCCCATACCGGAATGTTTACCAAACTCCTTTTGGAAAAAGGATTCAAAAATGTTCACACGGTTGATTTCTTTGATGCCCTTCACTTTGTTTCCAAAAAAGACATTGATTTTAAGATTCTTGACCTCAATGAGGAGAGACTTCCCTACCAAGATAATTTTTTTGACGGAGTGACAGCTTGGGGAATCATTGAACATATGGAGAATCCATTTCTCTTTATGCGTGAAATCCATCGCAGTTTAAAGCCCGACGGCTATTTCATCGCCGCCATCCCGAATCCGTATCACATTATGAGCCGACTTATTTTTTTGAAGCGGGGAGAAATGCCTCGCTGGTCTTATGGCAATAATCATATTTTCGTATTCACTAAAGGTATTTTTAAAAAAACATACTTGCGTTATTTTGATTTGGTTGAGACGATATATACTCAGCCGGCAATCGAATATCCGGTTGTAAAAATGTTTAACCGATTTTTGCCGGCCAATGAATGGTTTGGCAATTATGTCGTCTGGGTTTTAAGGAAAAAATCAATATAAATCATATGCCAAGCATTTACGACATTCCTTTTTGGTCAAACAGATTTTACGACCACAAAGCTCGCTGGCTCCATTATTACAATCAAGTCAGGGAAGTTGCCAGGCAAATCAGGGCTCGTAAGGGTGATATTGAAAACTTCAGGGTGCTTGAAGTTGGTCCGTCGCACGGTTTTGTCGCCGACTATCTCAAAAAATTCGGCACTAATGTTACGACCATTGATAATAAAAAAGAATACAAGCCGGATGTTTTGGGCACGGTCCTTGATATGCCGTTTAAGCCAAACACTTTTGATATGGTTATTATCTGCGAAGTCCTGGAACATATGCCTTATCGCGATTTTCCGACTGCCTTAAAAGAACTCCACAGAGTAACTCGCGGCAGTGTTCTTCTTTCGGTACCCGACGTTCGGAGAATTGTTTTTTCTCTTGATTTGAAACTGCCTTTCCTAAAACCGATTCGCGCCCTCGTACGAATTCCGACGTTTAAAACCCATGTTTGTCCGGTGCCGGGCGGCCATCAATGGGAAATTGGCAAGAAAGGTTATTCGCTTGGAGTAATCCGAAAGACTATTAAAGATGCTGGTTTCTCTATCAAGGATGACAAGGTCTTTATTGATACCCCCAAGAATCACTATTTCATTTTAAAAAAGTAGTCGTTGATTTTTGTCGGTATTCTCTTAAGACTAGAACATTAGAAAATGATTATTCCGCAAGCCTTGAAAAGAAACGAGAATAAGATATTTATTATTACCTTGGTTTTGGCAGTAGGGCTTTTTCTAGCTGAAGTCTGTGTTTCAATTATTTACCGGGAAGTCTATATTGACGAATTTTTTGCGTCTTATAGAGCATATACAGTTGTTATTGGCCGATTAGTGCCATTCGTAAATGGAGTATTTGCTTACCCGCCACTGGTTATTCCGACTTATGGAGTTGCTCAGTTTCTTTTCGGTCCAAGCTTTTATGTCAACAGGATTCTTTCTTCTTTGTTTTTTGTTGGTTTGAGCGGTCTGACATTTTTCCTTGCTCTCCGGCAGGCCGGGAAATGGCCGGCAATTGGGGCAATCTTTTTACTACTTTCCAATCCTCTACTTGTTTCAAATTACACTACCGGTACGATGTATTCTCTGACAATGTTTTTGCTTTTGGTTTTTACTATCTGCGAGATGTCTAAACAGAGGCCTCGGAATAAAATAATCTTTGCCGCAATCCTCTCTGCCCTCCTTGTCTTAGCTCGCACCAACATGATAAGTATTTTGGTTCTATACGCTCTTTATTTGTTTTTGATGCGCTCGGGTATTAAAAAAATATTAGCTTACTTGGCTTTAACGGCTGTCCTTGTAGTTGTTGGCTATCTTCCTATTATAATTCCCAACCCAGAGATTGCCCTCGGTCACATCTTGAGTCCCATTGCGAGCTTCGGTATATATTCACAGGTACCTTCTTCAAGTGTTGTCGGAAGCAATAACATAGGTCGGATAGTAGAAATCTTTAGCGCCTTTGTTCGAGAATACTACGGAATACTTATTCTATTTTTTACTCTTACGGTTATGGTGTTTAGGGAACAGAAAAATTCTATATTGGAATTTCTGCGCCGCGAGCGTTTTTACGCCTTTATTCTAATTTTTTCCATCGGTCTCTTGGCTATCCACTATTTTTATTGGAGAGTTGTCGGCAGTGTTTATTATGCCAATTACTTCTTGCCATTAGTCATTTTGGCAATTGCCATAGCTTTGGGAAGGTTCTTGAAGAATCGGGAATTAGCTGTAGTTCTCTTTGTCGGCGTAATTCTTCTCAATTTTGCCGTTAATTCTTTTCGCACGGACCTTTTCTCAAGCCCTACCGACGAATCGGATTTGGCTCGAGTATCACGGGGTGCGCGAGAGGTGGCTCTTAATGTAGCGCCGGACGGAAAAGTTCTCGTCTTTGATAATTCACTTTTTCACATGTTTATCGCCGGATTTCACACCTATGACCCTCTGGTTAATCGCAGTTTTCTTTATTGGGCTAACGATGACACTGAATTGGTTCGTAAACTTGGATTTTATAATATTGATATGCTTATAGAATGGGCGCGTGATGACGCTGATTACATTCTTCTTAATAAAGAATCGTGGTCCACACTGTTTATCCGGTCGCCATTCTTCGGACACGGGTCTGAAGATTCCCCAGACAGAGTTGAGGAATTACGCAACGTTATTGAAGGACGCTATACTCTGGTAGAGTCAGTAAAAAATGTTTATCCAAGGAAGTACACTGAAGGTAATGACGAGGGTACGCTGGAGATTTATAAAAGAAAGCCATGATTTCAGTTATAATACCTGTTTATAATGAAGAGAGAAACATCAAGCCTCTTTTAAAAGAAGTGCGCCAGGTTATGGAGGGCGAAAATTATCAATTTGAAATTATCATTGTTGATGATGGTTCAAATGACGGCACTCTAGAAGAGCTCCGGAGGGAAGCGGCACAATTTTCTGCCCTTAAAGTTTTAGGCTTCAGCCGAAACTTTGGCCAGACGTCGGCTTTTGCCGCCGGCATTTCGGTTTCCAAAGGAGGAATTATCGTAACCATTGACGGCGACCTTGAAAATGATGCTCACGACATTCCTCGTCTGGTTGCTCTGCTTGAAAAAGGTTATGACCTTGTTTCCGGCTGGAGAAAGAATCGTTGGAAAGGTCGCTTTTTAACACGCAAAGTTCCTTCTATTGTTGCCAACAGTTTAATCTCAAAAATAAGCGGTGTTCCACTTCATGACTATGGCTGTATGCTTAATGCCTATCGTCGAGAAGTTATTGAAGGGGTTATTCTCTATGGAGAAATGCATCGCTTTATTCCGGCCTATGTTAAAAAAAATGGCGCCCGAATTGCTGAAATCGAAGTCAATCATCGCGAGCGGATTCACGGTAAAAGCAAATACGGCCTCTCAAGAATTTTCCGTGTTCTCCTTGACCTCTTGTTCATAAAGTTTTTTATGACTTATATGAACCGGCCGATTCATTTCTTTGGAGGCATCGGCTTTGTCTCGCTTGCTCTGGGTTTCGTTGTCGGCCTGGCCTCAATTTTTCTTAAATTCTTTGCTGATATTAACTTAGTCCGAACGCCTCTGCCGGTTCTTTCTGCCCTTTTTCTTATTGTCGGCGTTCAGCTGGTTGTAATGGGGGTGCTGGCTGAAATGATTATGAGGGTCTATTACGAATCCCAGCAGAAAACGCCTTACCGAATTAAAGAGCGGATAAATTTTTAAAAACAATGAAGAAGCTCATTGAACCGATAAAAATTGACCTTGGCCCCAAAGCCCTAATCTTGCCCGGCCCGGAACCGGTTTTAAATACGGAGGGACGGGTTGTCCGGGTTAGCTCTCCTGATTTGAGCGGTAATGAGCTTCGTTATGTTACTGATGCGGTCAAGACCGGCTGGATATCTTCAAGCGGCTCTTATATAAAAAAGTTTGAAGAAACCTTCAGCCAAGCAGTTGGAGTTTCCTATGGAGTGGCGACAACCAGCGCCACAACCGCTCTTCACCTGGCTTTTTTCGTTTTGGGCATCGGCGAAGGAGATGAAGTAATCGTACCGACTTTTACAATGGCCGCCGCTTCCAATATGCTCCATCATCTCAAAGCCAAGTCGGTTTTTGTTGATGCTGACCCGGAGACTTGGACGATAGATGTTAAAAAAATTGAGGAAAAAATTACTTCTAAGACTAAAGCCATTGTCGCCATCCATATTTATGGACATGCTTCTGATATGGACCCGATTATAGCTCTGGCCAAAAAGCACGACCTCTGGCTCCTTGAAGACGCCGCCGAGGCCCATGGCGGAGAATACAAAGGGAAGAAAGTCGGCTCTCTTTCAGACGTTTCCTGCTTCAGTTTTTATGGCAATAAGATTATTACAACCGGCGAAGGAGGAATGCTTCTTAGCGATAATCAAGAAATCGCTGAAAAAGCTCAAATAATTCGCGACCACGGATTTTCCAAGCAAGCCAGATTTATTCATGAATATGCCGCTTTTAATTTCAGAATGACCAATATGCAGGCGGCAATCGGGGTGGCCCAAGTTGAAAGATTTGATCAGTTGGTTGAGAAACGCCGGCATAATGCCGCTCTCTATAACGAAGGTCTTAAAGAGATTTCGGGAATTACCACTCCGCCGGAAGACAAAAATGTTAAGAATGTTTACTGGGTCTATGGTATTTTAGTTGATAAAAATTTTGGCGCTAGCCGCGACCAATTGCGAAAAGCGCTGGCCGATCGCGGAATTGAAACTCGAAGTTTTTTTGTGCCGATTCATCTTCAGCCGGTTTTTTATGATTCCTCCGCTCCTGACTTTCCGGTTTCAGAAATGCTCTGCGAGCGAGGCCTTTATCTTCCGCAATCTTCGGCAATTTCTGACGAAGACATCCAATATGTTATAAAAAATATAAAAGAGATTTATGGCAAAGGACGATAGGCAGACAAAACTGGGGGTAATTATCCATCCTTATTATTGGAATTGGGAAAAATATCCTTATCGCGGCATTGACCGCTATAATTCCGAAATTGTAAAAGGTCTTAAGAAAAGGGGAATTAAAATTGATGTAATTGACTCCGGTTATGTCCACAATCATTTCCAAGGCATTGTTCGAGAACTTCTGTTCCCTTTCAAGATGATTTCCCGTCGGGCCGATTGTTTTTTTGCTCCTCACGCAATGGGCGGCAAATGGGCGATTATTATTGGTAAAAAACCTTTGGTTACCGTCATTCAAGATTTGTTGCCTTTTGCCTACGGCGACGGCCAATATGATTGGGCGCCTAAATATTTTGTCAAAAGACTCAGCATTCGTCTGGCTTGTAAAAAAAGCCAGAAACTAATTGTTGGCTATCCTTCAACCAAAAAGGAAATTATGGAACACTTTGCTGTTCCGGCTGAAAAAATAATTGTTGTGCCTTACGGTATTGACCACTCTCGTTTTTTCCCTGCTCCGCCGAGAGAAAATAGTCCCCAAAGAATTCTTTTCATTGGCGAAGCCGCTCGGGCTAAAGGAGCTGACAGTCTTCTTAACGCCTTTGCGATTCTTTCTTCCAGAATGAAAAATGTTGAGCTCAAGATGGCTTCTCGAGGCCGTGACTTGGAAATGCTTAAGCATATGACGCTTAATTTGAAAATAGACGATAAGGTTGAATTTTTAGGAAGGATACCGGAAGAAGAATTGCCGGACCTCTATCGGAGTGCCGATATTTTTGTTTTTCCTTCCCGCCATGGTTTTGGACTGCCGACAATTGAAGCGATGGCTTCGGGGGTTCCGACTATTTCCGGGAAAATTTTTGACGCTATTGATTTTGTCGGTCAAGCCGGCCTTTTGGCTGACCCGAATTCGCCGGAGGAGATTGCCCGAGATATGGAGAGGCTTTTAACTGACCGAAAACTTTGGCAGCATTACCGAGAGGCGGGGGTAAAACGAGCCAAGGAATTTTCCTGGGACAGGACGGTTGAAGAGACGCTTGCAGTTTGCCTTGAAGAGGTCATAAAATTCGCTAAAAAAAGCGGCAGATTAAAAATCTGCCGCTAGGGCTCTAATTCAATTGCTTCAGCCAGGGAATGGGCAGAGGCCGGTTTCTTGAAACTACCGTTTGGCGAACTCAACATTGTTTATGGGCTCTTTGCGTGCTAATCTTTTGTCTATGGAAACTTTCAAGGGAATCTATGCAGCTTATTACGACCTGATGTATGGCGCCAAAGATTATCGCGCTGAAGTTGATTTCTATCTATCACTGATAAAAAAATACAAATCTGTCAAAGGAGACTCAATCATAAGTTTCGGCGCTGGGACCCTCAATCACGAAGGGCTTCTGGCTAGGCGCGGATTTGAAATTCTTGGCGTTGAGTATTCAGCCGACATGGTTCGTCTGGCCCGCCAGAAACTAAAAGCCAAAAGAATAAAAAATATAATCATTAAAAAGGGCGACATGCGCTCTTTCCGAACGGATAAAAAATATGACATTGCCCTTTCTATGTTTAATGTTGTCAGTTACTGCCAAGGACTTCCCGAATTGAAAAAAGCGATTGCCTCGGCGTCAAAATCACTTGTCCCGGGCGGGATTTTTATTTTTGATTTTTGGAATGCTCGAGCAGTCCGGAAGAGCCCGCCTCGGAATCGCTGGACTAAATTTAAAAAGGGATCTCTTCAGCTTTATCGCCTGACCGACCCGACTCTTTATCCGGAGAAAGATTTTTTTGAACTTTCTATTGAGCTTTTTGAATTTCGTAATGACGCTTTCAAAAATCGTCGCCTGGAGAAACACAGAGTTTCTTCTTGGGATATTTCGGATATTAAAAAAATTCTCCGCGCCACCGACTTAAAATATCTATCTAGCAGTGTTTTTCTTGACAGCAAAAAGCCTCTCTCCGATGATGAATGGTCTGGCGTAGTCATTGCAAAAAAGTCCTAATTTTGCAATACTGTTTCTCATAATGCCCCTACAGTTAAAAACCGTTTTATGAAAACTTTAAAAAAGAAAAACAAAGCTCCAAGGCGCCAAATCAAAAAGAGCCCTTCCTCGGCTGATTTTCCCGACTTGCAGTCTAAAGCGGTTTCCGACCTTTACCGAGTCGTTACCCGTTGTCGGATGTGCAACAGTCCAAAGCTCACTCAATATCTTGACCTTGGGTTAACACCTCACGCTGACCAATTCAGGAGCGCCAAAGAGCTTTCAATTCCGGAGATATTTTATCCATTGAGGGTTCTTTTATGTGAAAATTGCGGTTTGTCTCAATTAAGCCATGTTGTTGACCCGCGAGTTCTCTATCAGTATGACTATCCTTATGAGCAGTCAATAACTCGAACCGGAAAAAATCACTGGGATACTTTTGCTGACATGGTTGTTGCTCGACTGGAGCTTCCAGCCGGAAGTTTAATTGTTGATTTTGGAAGCAATACCGGCACCTTGCTTTCATCGTTCCTAGAGTTGGGAATGAGGGTTATCGGAATTGATCCGGCACCCAACATAGTTAAAATTGCCAACCAAGAGAACAACATAGAGACAATCTGCGACTTTTTTAATCTAAAAAGCGCCGAAGAAATATTGCGTCACGCCGGCCGGGCCTCGGTTATCGTCGGTTCCAATGTTTTCGCCCATATTGATAATTTGGATGAAGTTATGCGCTCTGCCAAGAGGCTTCTTGCAAGCGATGGAGTCTTCATCTTTGAGTCTCCTTATATGGGTCATTTAGTTGACAATCTTGAATATGACACCATTTACCATGAACATCTTTCCTATCTTTCGGTTAAACCGCTGATTTCTTTCTTTGCCAAATTTAATATGGAAGTTTTTATGATAAAGGAAAGCGACATCCACGGCGGTTCGTTTAGAGTCTTTGTCAGTCGCCGCGGCGCTCACCCTCTGGACCAAAGCGTTAATGAATTTCTTGACCGCGAGAAAAAACGCCGTCTCCACGATATAAACGAAATGAAAGTTTTTGCCAATCGGGTTGCTCAAAATCGCGATGACCTGGTTAATTTGATTGAAAAACTGATTCAAGGAGGAAAGCAAATAGCCGCCGTCAGCGCTCCGGCTAAAGGAATGACCCTCTTAAATTATTCCGGTCTCAATAATCGTCATCTGGAGTTCATTTCCGAAAAAGCTCGCCTCAAAATAGGACGCTTTGCCCCGGGCGGTCATGCCGGCGGTCATATTCCAATTGTTTCCGACGAAGAGCTCTTCAGACGGCAGCCCGACTACGCCCTTCTTTTGGCATGGAATTTTTCTAAAGAGATTGTTGAAAATCTTAAGCCGTTTAGCGACCGCGGCGGCCGTTTCATTATTCCGATTCCCGAGCCGAGGATTGTTTAACAGAAATTTAGATGAAGGTTAAGAAAACAAAAATCAATGCTAAAGACCAGCGGGGAATTATCCGAGATATTCTAACTAAGGTCTCGGTTGACGCAGTCACTTATATTACATGCAAGAAAAATTCGGTTCGCGGCAATCACTATCATAAAAAAACTTTTCAATATGAATATGTTTTAAGCGGCTCGTTTCTCTGCCTGGCCCAGAATGGAGAGAAGGGTAGAAAAGTCAGAAAAGTTTTGAAGCAAGGTGATTTGGCATTTCATCCGCCGGGAGAGAGTCATGCTCTTCGGGCTCTTGCCGACTCAGAGCTCCTCTCTCTTACTTATGGCCCTCGACGCGGGGTTGATTATGAAAAGGACGTTTACCGCTTGGAAAAGCCGCTTATCAAATAGAGAGAATTATCGAGAACGTAAATGAAATATCTAAAATTTATTTTGAAGGCGGCTGTCAGCGCCTTTCTAATCTACTTTGTAATCCGCCAAATTCCACTTCAAGAACTTTATCGGGTGATGGCTCGAAGCAGTTATGTTGCCCTTGTGGTTGCGCTTTTTGCTCTTTTCCTTAATGAGTTTATCTGTGTTCTCCGACTTCGCTTTATCCTGCTATCGGAAGCAGAAAATTTACCCAAGCAATTTCTTGGTTTAAAGAAAATTTCAGATATTTATTTCATCGGCAGTTTTTTTGGTGATTTTGCCCTAACTGCGGTTGGCGGCGATACGGTTAAATTCTTTCTTTTTAAGCGTGAGCATGTTGGCAGTCGGATTCGCTTGGCAACTGTTTTTTTAGTTGACCGGGTGATTGCTCTTGGAAGTCTTATTTTATTATTTTTTTTAGCGTTTGGAGTTAATATTTTTTTAGGTTATCCGCTTCCTCTAATTCCCCTTAATTTTTCCTTTAATACAGGCTTGCTTTTTGGTTTTATTGCGATTCTTCTTGTTGTTGTCAGTCTGTTTTATGCTAAGGATAAAATTAAGATTATTGTGTCGCTTTTCACCAGCCACCTCCTCCGAGTCAGAGAGTTCTCTCTTGCTTTTTTATATTCGCTTGTTTACCAATTTTTTATTGTTGTCATTATTTTTGCCATGTATAATTCTCTCCATCCCGAAACTTCCATTCCCTTTTTTTATTTTGTTCTTCTAGTGCCGATAATAATTGTTGTAACCACTTTACCGATCTCTCTGAATGGCATCGGTACTCGTGAACTTTTGTTTGTTTATCTATTTGGCGCAATAGGAGGAGTTAAAGCCGACCTGCTTGCGCTCTCGCTTCTTTTCCTCGTCTTTTCCTATGTTCAGGGTTTATACGGGGGAATATTATTCTTGCTCTCAAAGAAAAAAAACGCTGACTCTGCGATTTTCTCGGACACATCTGTGTCTAATAAGTAGTTAAAAACAATATGGCCAAAGCTAGAAAACACGATAAAGATACTCTCTCGCACTCTTTTGTGAGCGGCGAGCTGCACCTTGGCTTTTGGAGTTTTGTGAAAAAACTATTCGGTTTTGCCGACTCTTTTTTCATTCTCCGCTCTCTTTCGGTCTATCAATTTGGAGTCTATCAACTGCTTCTGGCTTTTTATGCTTTCTTTTCCGATATTTTTCATGACGTTTTTAGCAATGTCATATCCAACGATCTTTCTCGTTTTATCGGAGACGGCAAGATGGCTGAAGCAAAGCGACTTTTTGCCGAGTACTCTCTTTTCCGTC
>Ga0066639_10002997_pt1 | contig 14668 bp, 15 predicted proteins | sample CryGeyCG2114_010_2_FD_59504 | JGI IMG/M metagenome (GOLD analysis project Ga0066639, IMG submission 59504) | Groundwater microbial communities from aquifer - Crystal Geyser CG10_big_fil_rev_8/21/14_0.10 | ecosystem: Environmental > Aquatic > Deep subsurface > Groundwater | place: USA: Utah...
CGACATTAAAGTACGAAGTGAAATATCAGACTTAACAATGTAATCTGATATACCTAGATTCTTTGCTAAAGCCTTATCATTATCTTGATCTAAATTGCTTATAATAATAACAGGTGTTTTACTATTATGTTTTACCCTAATTTCTTCTAAAATATCGAAACCACTCTTGCCAGGCAAAATTATATCGAGAAGAAGTAAATCAGGCTTTTTCTCTAAAAATTTGGAAACTGCACTAGAACCATCTTCGACTGTAACGACTTCAAACCCATTCTTTCTTGTCATATCTGCAAGTACTTTAATCAAAGCTTTGTCATCTTCGCAAATCATTATTTTTTTCATATTTGTATTGAAATTAATATTACACGTTTACTAAACTTTCTGCAATCCATATTTTTTGTCTAAATGAAATAAAGCATACAACATCTCTTTATATTTCTTTTGATTTATTTTTAACTTAAATGCGTATGGATAGACAGCCGATAACCAATAAGTCATTATAGTTAACCAAAAAACATTAACTATTAAAAAGTAGCTCATTCCAAAATGAATATAATGGTAGATCAGACTAAAGATTCCAATTGCTATAAAAAGCGTTTGAGGTAAAACAAGGGCTATATGTGTTTTAGGTAATATTCCTTTCTTAGTAACCTTGTAAACAGGTTTTTCGTATATTAATGCCCTACAAAATGCCTTCAAGTACAAAGGGAACATGGCTGCCCACATACGTGTGGTCGACGATGAATTTTGCCCTATTCGATTATATATATACAAAATAAGTAAAAACGATGGCAAACGGAATACAAGATACCAAATACCAGTATCTATAAGAAGCTTATTAGTTATCAAAGAATAAAAATTAATAATATACACAGAAGGAATAACAATAGCACTAATAAAATATGTATATCCTAATTCAAAGTAATGTATTCTTTGGTAAAATTTTAACTTTGTATTAAACAATGGATTTTTCCAAATAATCATACGTAGCGTATCTAAAGCCCATGTATATCGCTGTTTGTAAATAATGGCTAAATCTTGAGGAGCATCACCAATGGTATATGCTTGGTTAACATACTTTGTTTTATATCCATATGAATTTAGAACGTAAGTAGTATATAAATCTTCAACTAGATTCCATTCTTGAAATCCACCAATTTCATCTAACGCACTTCTTCTATAAATAACTCCTGATCCACAACTCATACCAATATCTGATTCATTTTTACCATTTTGCATAAAATTGTAAAATAAATGGTCGTTATTGAAATCATTTTCAAAAGTATCAAATTCTTGCTTTGAAGCAACCAGAGCAACTTTATCATCTTTAAAATGTCCTAATAGGTCATCTAAAATTACTGGTTGAACAATATGATCTGCGTCGATTGTAAGAATAAAATTTCCATACGAGTGTTTTAGGCCATAATTAAGATTCGCTGCTTTAAAAGCTTTAGTCGAAAGATCTGGCCTAGTTAAATAATTTACTTTATACTTTTTTGCGATTTTTTTAACTTCTTCTCGTGCGCTGTCATCTAAAAGATATATTCTTTTATTTGAGTAATAAATTGCAGCCACAGATTTTACAGTTTGTTCTAAAATATCTAAGGGTTCATTTCGAGTTGGAATAAAAATATCACACATTGGGCGCAGTGAATAATCGCCTCCACTTAATTGATATCTACGCTTGCGGTGATTAATCATAAAAAGTATATAAAGCAAAAAAATCGCCAGTTCTTGAACGTAAAAAATAGGAGATAGAGGAGTATTTAGATTGAGACCTAGCCAAACAATATAGATAATTCCTAAAACCAAGGTGATATAGGATAATCTTGTAATATGATACATACTGATATAATCTAACCCATAGAGAAATTTCGGTCAATATTATTATTCGTCTGCGAGATTTATGAGCTTGTTATTATATAAAGCATACCCAAACCATAGCCAATTCTGATCATAGTAACTTAGGTGTGTAGCATATAATTTTAAAACTTTCTTTTTATATATATCTTTGGAAATCTCTTTATTGGCCATCACAAAATATCCTAAAGATGTTGCATACAAAGCAGGGCTTTCTTGAGAAATAAGTATCGATCCATCATGTGTATATGAACCTGCAAGTTTATGAGTTGATTTGTAATCATTTTTCAATACATCAAATGCCGAAAGAAGGTATGTTTTTGCTCGTACTTCATTATTCCATTGGTAATCAAGTGCTACACGCCAAGGTATACGCAGTGCATCATATGAATAGTTAGTATCCATATTGGGTTTACCAGTCGCTTCTAATGATCCAGAATTTTTATCAATCGCAACCCAATCAGGAGGCAAACCCGATGCTGATTTATTATCTAGCTTGTCGATTACAGTCTTTTCAAGAAGTTCATAGGCTGGATCGATAAGACTATTCCAATCGTTTTGTGTATCAAATTTGGCAAATATTCTCCAGGCATATGGAGCAAAGTAAGACGGATTTATAATAATTTTATTATCGTCTTGTGCCCAATTACCAGCTATTAGATATCGCTTTTTAGAAACTTCTACTGTTTCGTATTTCCATATATCTGTGAGTAAATTTTTTGCGTCTTCAAGGTATTTTATGTCGTTCCAGCGTTTATAAGCAAAAATTAAGGCAAGGGCGATATCTGTATCGCCATCACTTGCTGAGTTTTGATCACCTTCTTCTACAAATCCATATGACCCATCTTGTTTTTTTCCCCACTTCCAAGCAAGAAGGTTGTCTTGGTTACGATTAAGATTTGTTTTTGTCCAATCCCATACAAGATCGAAAGTTTCTTTGTCATTCATCCAAACACTTTGAAGCATTGCGTAACTTTGACCTTCTGAAATAGTCGAGTCATTACGAGCAGGGTCAATAATTCTTCCGTCTTTATATAAATAAGCTTTTTTATAACTTTTCCATGAATTTAGAAGAAATGATTCTGGATTGTAATAGGTTTTTTTACTACTTATCAAAAACACACTGAATAGAATAGATGTGACTATAAGGCTCAAGGCAAGGATTTTTTTCATTTTTGGTGACCCCGGCGGGATTTGAACCCGCGATTTTCTGGATGAAAACCAGATGTCCTAGACCGCTAGACGACGGGGCCTAAATAGCGTACGTAGGGTATTATATATCAGAAACCACCTTCCTCCAATGGTATAATTTACGCATGCCATATTTAACCACATATAAATCATATGCAATTTTATCACCAACAAAGCCTGTAGAAATTTGGCACATCGGATACATGGCTAGGGGAGTCTGTGAAATAAATAAGCTACCATTAAAATCAGATAAAATAAAAATGCTAACTGGATCAAAAGACGAAACTGTTGCATTTTTCGGATATGATCCAATCAACAAAAAGCACATACCCTTAAAGTTAATAGACACAGGAAAAACAAGAGACAAAAAACATAAAAAGGTTAGGTTATTGTAAGGTTTCAGGAGTTGGAGGGGTGAGTATTGACCAGTGAATACTCACCCCCTATAATATACCCATGGAAGATTTACATCTATCAAAAGAGACAAACCAAATACTTGAAGAAATACGCCAAAAAGGTCCAATTAGGGTATCCGAATTGCTAGAAAACTTCGGCATATCAAGCAAAACAGCCCACAAACACCTTAAAATACTTCAAAACAAAAGACTGATTTCTAAGCAAGGAACTGTTCCAGAGGTTTACTACTCAATATATGTCGAATCAAATCCTATTGCGGTTATAACAACTAAAGACGATTTATTGATAGAAAATAACTATATATATTTGTCTCCAAGCGGAAAATTTAAAAAAGGTCTAGAAGGATTCGAAGATTGGTGCAATAGGAACAATTTCAATATTAATAAAGAAAAACAACAATACGTTAAGACTTTCAAAAAAATGAAAAAGTTTTCTAAAGATGGATTAATAAAATCAAAAAATAGAATTCTTTCAGGTAAATATGAAGTGGACCTTGACCAAGTATTCTTTAATGATTTTTATACAATTGGGCATTTTGGAAAAACCAAATTAGGCCAACTAATCTATATTGCGAAAACTTCACAAAACATATCTCTTGTTTTAGACATCGTAAAAATAATAAAGCCAGCAATAGATAATATTATAGAAAATTACGATATTAAATATATTGGTTATATTCCTCCAACAGTAGATCGAAAAATACAAATTATGGATCTTTTGAAAGAATCATTAAAATTAGAGAAGAAAATTATTGAAATATCAAAATTGCCGAGCTCAACCAAGGTGGCACAAAAAACTCTAAGAAAGCTCGAGGATCGTATAGAAAATGCGCAAGATACCATTGTTGTAAAACCCACACAGTCAATAGATGGAAATGTTTTGTTAATAGACGATGCGACTGGTTCAGGTGCAACATTAAATGAAGTATCAAAAAAGATTCGAAAACTTTCTACAAAGAAAATTAAAATAATAGGTTATACAGTAGTCGGAAGCTATAAAGGATTCGATGTAATAAGCGAGGTTTAAAGATGCATTCCTCCATCGACCCTGGTTACATCACCGGCATCAAATGCTAAACTTATTACATGAAAAAAACAAAAACTTCATTAAGTAAGCTTTTGAAACCTAAACCATTAGGAATGAAAATTGAGAAATTAACTAGAAAGGATTCTTACACTTCGGATGTTAAATTTCAAAAAATCTCATCCAAATAATTCACCCAATCAACATAGCCTCCATCGAATATATGAAGTGTGCTGTCTGGAATCACTTAGTAAAAGCCAGCGTCTTTTAATTTAACAGTTAAATTTAAATTATCCATCTATAAAAACAAGTTTAGCATTTTGTTAATTTTGATTGGTAGGCTTGAGGGATGGGGAAACATTTAAATAACTATGCATTCATCGATAGTCAAAATTTAAACCTAGGTGTCAGAAGTATGGGATGGACTTTGGATTTTAAGAAATTTCGACTTTACTTAAAAAACAAATATAATATCGAAAAAGCTTATCTCTTTATTGGACATGTTTCAGGTAATGAATCTTTATACACTTTTTTACAAGAATCTGGATATATATTAATCTTCAAACCGACCTTAGAACATTTAGTAGGTAAAAAAATCATGATAAAAGGAAATGTCGATGCAGAATTAGTTCTACACACAATGATTCAATTCAGGAATTATAAACAAGCAATAATAGTTTCAGGCGATGGAGATTTTCATTGTTTAGTTGAATATCTCGAAAAGGAGCGAAAATTAAGCAGAATAATGGTTCCAAATAATAAATACTCCAGACTACTAAGAAAATACAATAAATATATTGTTCAGTTACAGTTGTTAAAAGAATTTTTAGAAACAAAAAAGACCAAGATCAGCGGTCGGTCGAAACCTTAGGCTACTTAGCTTGGTCATCGTGATGCATTCATTGTAAATCAAATAGTGATTTTATTCAACGATTAAAAAATAATGTTTGTTTTGTATTGAATTTCATGTAAGAATTTTTATATGAAAACAATACCTTCTATTACAAATTTATTTATAAAGAAAGAACATAAAATGCTATCATTTCTTTGTGAACGATGTAACATATAAATCGCCAAAATTATTAAATTTTATTTCAAACAAAGACTTGTTTAGGTGCGTTGAAACTGTCATTAGCAAAGCTAAGTTAGCAAATGCTAAATCTGAAAAAACTTACAAAAATGCGATTGATCCATTTTCTGCTGTATTTGATTCAACCATCCATAACATCAGCATTGAAGAATGGATTAATCTTGAAAAAATTCGTCAAAAACAAAAAACACTACAAAATGCCATCGGAGATTTTCATGAAAACATTATCGGAGCAATGCCTAATTGGGAAAAACTACCGGTAGGAGGAATTATTGACGTAATTTCTAAAAAGAAAAAAATAATCGCAGACATAAAAAATAAATACAACACAACCAAAGGTTCAGATAAAAAAACTCTATACGACAATTTAGAGGCATTAATTAACGAGAAATACAAAGAATATATTGGCTACTATGTCGAAATAATTCCTCAAAATGGGAAAAAATATAACGTAGCATTCTACCCGCCAGACAATACAAGCAATACTAAACGTCCAATCAATGAAAAGATTAGAAAAATAGATGGCTATTCTTTTTACGAAATTGTATCAGGTGAAAAAAATGCATTACAAAAATTGTACATGGTTCTTCCTGAAGTCATATCTTCGATATTAGATAAACCAGAGATTATTGATTTAAAATCAAATCAGCTATTTAACGAATTCTTCTACCAAACCTATAAAGACTCATTATAAAATAACCCTTGCATAATGTAATGGTTACGGTAATCTTTTTTTACGATGGATAAATTCTTAACAGTTCAAGAAGCATCAAATTTATTGGAAGTATCAACCGACACCATAAGAAGATGGGATAGGCTAGGGGTTATAAAATCAAAAAGAGATGAAAATAATTACCGCTTGTTTAATTCCAATGTTCTTGAAATTATTAAAAATAAAAAAAATGGGGTCTCAAGTCAAAATGGTTATAAAATACTTAAAGATAATAAAAAATCACTATACACTACTATCGAACTATTTACTGGAGCAGGTGGAACCGCATTAGGTCTAGAAAATGCAGGATTAAATAATATTATCCTAGTTGAAATAGATAAAAATCCGGTAAACACTTTGAAAATAAATCGACCAAAATGGAATATAGTTCATAATGATATAAAAAATATTAGCTTTAAAGGATTATCTGCAGATATAGTAGAAGGGGGATTTCCTTGCCAATCTTTCAGTTATGCCGGAAAAGGCATGGGATTTGAAGACACCCGAGGAACTTTATTTTTTGAATTCGCAAGGGTAGTAAAAGAGGTTCAACCTAAAATAGCAATAGGAGAAAATGTTCGAGGGCTTCTTAGACATGATAATGGTAAAACGCTTAAAACAATGTTAAATGTTTTAAGCGATTTAGGATATAAAGTTACTTATAAAGTTTTGAAATCTCAATATTTAGATGTTCCGCAAAAAAGAGAAAGACTAATTATTATGGCTGTAAGAAAAGATTTGGATATTCCAATCTTATTTCCTAAAGAAAAGGATTACATTATAACAATTGAAGAAGCACTTGATAGTGTACCAACATCAAAAGGACAAATTTATCCACCTAAAAAGAAAAAGCTTATGGATCTAATACCACCAGGTGGATATTGGAGAGATCTTCCTATCGAACTTCAAAAAGAATATATGGGAGCAAGTTATTACCAAGGTGGAGGAAAAACAGGTATGGCACGAAGATTATCATGGGATGAACCATGTTTAACCCTAACTACTAGCCCTGCTCAAAAACAAACAGAGCGTTGTCATCCATCAGAAACTAGACCCTTAACCGTTAGGGAATATGCAAGGTTACAAACTTTTCCCGATGAATGGGAATTTGAAGGCTCAATTGGATCTCAATATAAACAGATAGGTAATGCTGTTCCAGTCAATTTAGGCTTTCATATCGGAAAGGCCGTCATAGAAATGCTTAAAAAAGGGCATGGATTTGATAAAAAATTATTTGAGGAACACAATTAAACAAATAAATTCTAAATAAAGGGCCTATCCCTAAACAAGATTCTCATATAGGCGATTTATTCAGATATTTTTACAATATGCCAAATTCCACCAATTACTATGTAGATGGCAAACCATTGCCAAAGTGGTCTTTTGTTGTAACTAGAGCTAGCTGGTTGGGAAGTATTTTGATTATTATTCATAAATTCAGTGTAACTTTTGTGAATGCCTTATCAATTTAACTAATCTAGAAGCTTTTGTTTTATAAAAATAAAGTCGCCAGCATTTTTAAACCAGTCAACATTATTGATGGCATCTTGAATGCTAAAAGGCTTTGCATATATTACTTTACTTTCCAATTCAGACGGCTCATTTGGAATCAAATTCAACACTTCAGATGATTCGTTGATTTTTAAATACAATCTCACTTGTATAATTTCATTTATTCCTTTAACTACATAGTATCCAGCCATTTGAATTTGATCTTTGTATTCAGAAATATCTAAACCCGATTCTTCATAAACCTCTCTAATTGCAGTATCTTTAAAAGTTTTATCTTCTGCTTCAAGATGCCCTGCTGTTATAGTCCAACTCTTTCTATCTTTGGAAACTAATATTAGTTTATTGTCAGACGTAAATACCCAACAGCTAACTTGTGTAACTTGAATGTGTTTGTGGATTTTTTTAATAGAATTAGATTCTATCCAAATGAAAAGGTCTTTTATCTTCATTAGATTTTGATCGCCCTTTAAATCATTATTTTTCATTGCTTCTCTTTCTTCTTTGAGATTGCATCTAATTTGGAATCTTCACCAAGTACCCAATATTATAGTATCCTAAAACAAGATTATCTAATCCGTCAGCAAGACAATGGACATTAAATATTATACACTCAGCTAGTCCAATTGACAGTTAAATGATTATAAAAAGTAATTTATGCATAAAAAAATAGAGTTTCCCATTTCTTACTGGGGTAAAAGTAAAGCCACTGAAGTGAAATTTATGCCGATGAATAAAATGGTACCAAGCAATCAGGTAACGTCCTGTTTTGTATTCGCTGTACATAAGAATGAAGTTGTAATGATAAGACCTCCACGTGGTTGGGGATTACCGGGTGGACGTAAGGAACCCTACGAATCGCCAGAGGAATGCGTAAGACGCGAAGCTCTTGAAGAAGCAGTCGTGGAATTAGGTGAATTAGATTTAATAGGAGGTTGGAAGGCTAAAAAATTACTTAAAACAGAGGCAAATGCAAAGTATCCTGACCTTGCATACCAATTATTGTACTTTGCTGAAGTCGAAAAAATAAAGCCATTTCGTAGCGATTTCGAAGTACTTGAAAGAGCATTCGTCAATATGAAAGATGTTCCCGAACCTCATGGTAATTATCCTTACTTTGAGGCAATATTTCTATATACTTTAACCAAATATAAACTAAAAAAACACTTTTCTTGATTTCTTAACATGCGTTTAGGGTCTTTGTGATTAGAGAATTTTTGAACATGGATTCTATTAAGAAAATGATAGCTATAAAGTAGTTTAAGGATTCCAAGCTGTTTGCCAGTTATGTGTATGTTTTTTATAATTTCTATTTTTATATTTATATAAGAAGAAGAATATAAAGGTAGAATTGCCACAAAATGAATATATTTATAGGTTTTAATGTCCTAGCATGTAGGGGATGTTGTTGTGAATTTCATTTGAATATGGAAAAAGTTGATATTTGCTATAGGACGGGGTATTATTGTCCGTAAACATGTTATCACAAGGTGAATTGTTAATAATATTCTTCAACTTCCTTTCTGTATTTCTCATTTTTATTATCATAATCAGGAGCATTTTCAATCTTATTAACCTAACAACCAATCTTCGCTGGATTTTATCAAATTTTCCTAAATATACTTTACGTAATAAAGCTGAGCATAATTTCAATATATGTATTCCAATGTTGAGAGAACAATCGATTGTTAAAGAAACTTTAGAGTATTTTGCCAAGTTAAATTATCCCCAAAATAAATATAGAGTTTACATAGTAACAACCGAAAGGGAACAAAAAGAAAAAAAGAATAATTATTATCTATTAGATAAGTTATCAGAAGCCATCATAAATAAAATTGATATAAATCTGATATTTATGAAATTTGGGAACCTATTTTCTCATAAAGAATTAGAAGCTTTATACAAGAGCCTAAAAACTTCTAACGAGCTCGATGTATACAAAAAATTGAGAGACTATTATAAAAATTCCCCTTCAACATATGCTTTAGCTATAGAATCTGCAAATAAAATAAACGAAAAGCTTGGTACAAAACTTGTAGAAGTAATCAATTATCCAGAGTCTGATGGGGTTATGAGCCATCAAATTAATTACCTCATTTTAAAGCTTTCTAAATCATCTCCAAATAGCTTTTTTGCAATATACAATGCAGATTCCCGACCTAATAAAAACACTCTACTTTCTGTCGATACTACAATATCTAAATTTTTATCAAAAAATGGCTATAATGCAAATGTTATACAGCAATCCTCTTTGTTTGAATACGAGAATGCATCTGAAGCAAATTATCTTACAAAAATATTCCTGTTTTCAGCTAGCGTATTTCAAAGTAAATGGACATTAGTCCACGAAATTTCAAGATTAAGATATCAATCCTCTAACACCCTAAAAATCAAACCAACAAACATTATATCTAACTTTTCTTCAAGAATATCTCATTGCGTGGGTCATGGTTTATTTGTGCGATTTGAATATCTACGTAAAAACCTAATGCCTACAGAGACAATTAATGAAGACCTGCCATATGGGTTTTATCAATCTTGTAGGGGTGAACCAATTATACCAATACCTATTTTGGAATTGTCAGACAGCCCTTTATCAATAAAATCGTTAATAAACCAAAAAAAAGTTTGGTTTTGGCCATATATTGAATACTGGAAATGTAAGAATATCGTCTTAAAATCAGGCCAATACCGTTCTAAATTTGAGGTAATCTATTTATCTTTGCAAGGCATGTTCGTAGGAATAATATGGTTTTTACAATCAGTAATTTTTATTTTACCTTTAATCAGTATGGTGTTTTCTAGGCAATATTCAATACTGCTACTTTACGCTTTCGCACTTACTATATATTGGATAATCCCTTTATATTTGATAACCATTTTTTTTTACAAAAACTATCTAGAATAGACAAATTTTACAAACACATCTCTAATAAATACCAAGAGTTATTTATAAAAAATATCGTTGGGGGTATAGTAGTTATTTATAGTCATTCAATTGGTCCATGGCTTGCTGTAATACAATATATAAAATATTTGAGTATTCAGACACCAATAACTAAATTTAAAACTAACAGATGATTAAACAAATTGCTGATTTCATATACGAAGTAGGTTCTGCGAGAAGAATAAAACGTTCACATATACAATTTATTGGGACATCTGATGAAAGTATCTCGGATCATAGCTATAGAGTAATTTGGATATCGTTAATCATCGCAAATATAGAAAAGGCTGACATAAATAAAGTGGCTTTAATGGCATTAATTCATGACTTACCTGAAATTCGAACAGGAGATCTTAACCCACTTAATAGTATATATACTAAGGATAATGAGACCAAAGCTTTTAGTGACCAAATGAGAAAAATTCCTAATGTTAAAACGCTAATGGAATTATTTAAAGAATATCAAAAAAAGGAATCGATTGAATCTATAATTGTTAAGGATGCTGACCTTATTGATCAAATAGCTTTACAAAAAGAATACTTCGACCGTGGTGTCAATTTTGTAAAAAAATGGCATCATTATCAACTAAACCTTCTTAAATTAAAATCTTCAAAAAAAATTGCGAAACAACTGATCGAGAGAGACTCGAATGAATGGTTACAAGAAATCCTAAATATTTATAATAAGAAATAATATGAATATTTCTACGATTGAAGGGAATAGTTTTAGTGGAAAAACCACACTAGTAGAATGTGTCAAGCAATTTCATGACGTAACCATGGTAGCTGAGTATGATGAATATGTTGGTGGAGGGGCAAATTTTCCAGCCTTTCCGCCAGATAGTATTAGCGATGCCTGCAAAGCGATAGACTTTTTTGTTGAAGTTGAAAGACGCAGAAGTTCTGATGCCATTGAGCTAGCAGAAAGATATGGCAAGCCGGTTATAATGGATAGATCTCCATTTTCATGCATTCTTTTTCAGTCTGTTGTAAAAGACAACAATGTGTCAGTTCCTAATGCATTTTTATACTCCATAGAAAGATTTATAGAAAAATCCATCTCCGGAGAAATAGTCTTACCAACTTCACTTATCTATTTATATCCAACACTAACGCAATTCAAATCGAGAAGAGATTCTAGAGGCCGCGTTGGAATTGATTTTTTAAACTTAGAAACAACCCTACTATATAGTAACGATTGGTACAGAATGCTATGTAGCATGTTAAAAAAAGGCAATGCACTTGAAATTCAGTCAAGTGAAGGGAACGTACAGCTTGATGCATATCTAGTTACAGAGTTTTTATCTCGAGTAGACATAAGTTATAATTCGATTAGTTTACTTGAAGATCTATACCGACAACATGAAAAAAAACGCTCTTAAAAAACTTCTATTCAGTCATGATAACGATTATGGTTTTGACCCCTTGGAGTGTATCACTGTCGAAAAATATACAAACATTCCTAACCTATCTATTATTATTCCATATTTTAATACAGGAGAGATATTTGATACTGTTATTAATCATTTATACAATTCTATAAAATTAATAACAAGTAATTACCCACAGTGGAAGTACGAAATTATTATAATCGATGATGGGTCAAAAGAAAAGCCATTATCTAAAATCAAATTAAAAGAAGACCCACATATAAAATATTTAAAAAACGAGCTAAATATGGGAAGAAGCTTTACTCGACAGAGAGGTCTTGAAGATTCTAAATATGATTTATGCCTTTTTATGGATTCTGATATCTTAATTGACAGATCAGTCATTCTGCATCATCTTAAGATACATAAGCATGGCATAAACCTCAAAGACAAGCCCTATATCACAGTATCTTTCTTCGAATTTACCGAAGATAATAACCACCACCTCTTAAAATATAGTCAAATCACGCCTAACGACTTGAAACTAAATGATTACCGTCTACACTGTACTTACGGATCAACTTGGATAGGTTGTGAAAAAGATAAAGAGTTTATAGGAATGGAATTTAATATTGTACATGATACAAATTTTTTCAGGAATTGGAAAGGTATGTTTCATGCTTGGGCATTAAGCAATATGGTTCTTGGAGGATTTTTCGTAGTCAATCGAAAAGATAGTCTTGCTGTTGGTGGGTTTAATCAGTCATTCAATGACTATGGATTTACAGAAACCTCGTTAGTAACAAAATTAATCGCAATAAACGGGAATTTCGTAATACCAATGGTTATTGGAGGAGGCTTGCACCTAGAGGACAAAAAGATAAATGTAACAAGAAAGAAAAAAGATAAAATATTTTGGAAAAAACATGAATTTTATTTTAATAAGTATTTATATTTAACAGCTAAGGAGGCTATCAATGACACACTTACCTAAAGTTATTTTTATAGATTGGAATAAAACCTTATCAAATTCTCTTTTTTGGTCTCATTTATCTAAAGAAAATAACCATAAATATTCTAAATATCATCCAAAAATAATCGAAGTGTTATTTTCTACTAATAAACATTTAATATATCCGTGGATGCGTGGCGAATATACTTCCAAAGAAATTACAGACATAATATCTACAGACGTTGGGCTCTCATCCGAAATTCTACATGACGAACTTTCTACTAGTTGCAGACAACAAAGTTTTGTAGACTTTAATATTCCTGATTTGATTAATAAAATACAAAAAAAGGATATCTTTGTAGTGATTGCTACCGACAACATGGATACATTTAGAAAATGTACCGTTCCTAGTATGAATCTCGAAAACATTTTTGACGATATATTAATTTCTCACGAACTTGGTTTATTGAAAGAAGATCATGATGAAAAATCTATTCCATTTTTTGATGAATACTTAAGTAAACATGATCTAGATTATTCAGATGCAGTACTTTTAGACGATTGTACTGATGATACTGGCGTATATGATAAGTTAGGTTTAAACATAATACAAATAACAGGCCCTGAAATTTTACTTAATTCTTTGAAAAAATATGCGAGTTAACCTAGTCTTTCATGATATTGCCGAAAACCATAAAGAGCTTAAAAACAAATATTCGCTTCACATAGGATATTTCCTTGATTTAATAAAAGAACTCGATCAAATAGTTACAAAACCCCAGGCAGATACTAGATTTACTTTGTATTTCGATGACGGCTACCAATCACTTTACGAACAAGTGCTTCCTTTAAGACGCCAAATTAAATTTCCTATAACTGCGGCTATAATTACTGACAAGATTAATATGAATGCTTATATAACCTTGGATCAACTTAAAGATATTTATTCGAAAAAGATACAAATCGCTTCTCACGGCGTATCGCATGCAGCGCTAGCAGTTTATAAAAATAACAAACTGCAAAACACTCCAAAAGGTGGCGTGTATGAAAATTCACCATTTGGTCAGGGCGAACCTTTAACTGAAAAAGAGATAAAATATCAATTTATCGAAAGTAAGAAAAGACTACAACTTTTAATTAATACAGAAGTAACTGAATTTGTCTTACCATATGGGCTGTACAATCCTACAGTTGTAGATTTATTTAAATCTGAAAATATTTATTCTTTTTTATCTACATGTGACATAGGTGCCGATAATGGACAAATGTTAAGACCACGTTTTCTTATTTCCAATGATCATCCTGTAAAAGAAACTATTAGTAACATCTCAACACTTACAAATCATGAAATTTGAAACAATTAAACACAAAATAGAAAACCACAATAACGACTATACTAATGAAGAAAAAATTTTCGAGAAAAAAACCAAAAATAAACTAATTTCAAAAAAAGACTTTAACTTGACATCAACAAAAAAAATAAAACTGCCTACGCTATCAATAGTAATTCCACACTATAATGACTGGAAGTCATTAAGTCATACTCTTAAATCGATCAACAAGCAAGTTTGGGTTGATTTTAGCAAAATAGAAGTAATTC
>Ga0066639_10003005_pt1 | contig 14639 bp, 13 predicted proteins | sample CryGeyCG2114_010_2_FD_59504 | JGI IMG/M metagenome (GOLD analysis project Ga0066639, IMG submission 59504) | Groundwater microbial communities from aquifer - Crystal Geyser CG10_big_fil_rev_8/21/14_0.10 | ecosystem: Environmental > Aquatic > Deep subsurface > Groundwater | place: USA: Utah...
ACCCGCATCTGAATATTCCTGCAATTGATAAATCGTAGTCCCAATTGTTTCCAACCCAGGTCCCGTTAACAAGATGGTCATCGTCAGTTCACTGAGTGCGGGCATAAAAACCAAGAACCAACCAGCAGCCAGAGCTGGCGCCAAAAGGGGCAACCAGATCGTCAGCATCGTTCGAGTCCAATTGGCTCCGCTAACCCTGGCTGCCTCGGCCAAGACATCGTCGATCTGGGCATAAGCATCCTTAGCGGTATTCATCGCAAAACTGAGGTATTTGATCAGATACGCCAGAGCAATCAGCGCCAGAGTATTATAGAGCGACGGCAGAATTCCAAGGAAAGAGCCACTGAAACTCAAGATCATGGCAAAGGCCAATACCGTCCCCGGGGTTGCATAAGGCAAAGAGGCCATACTGCCCAACAGTCCCCGACCCGGCAATCGGGTTTTAACTTGAATATATCCCACCAAGATACTGAGTAGAACCGCACCCGTGGCGGCACTCCCGGCAAGAATAAAACTATTGAGAAACGCCCGCCCTGTTTCTTCATTCTGCAAAAGCGTTCGAATCCACGTCTGTCCGGTCAAATTGGACCATTGGAGATCCCCCTGAACATGACTGACTGATGAAACGAAAATTCCCAGCACCGGCAAAATGAAAGTAATGATCCAAAAAAGGGTAACTCCACCAAAAGCAAAGTGGCGGTATTTTCCTAGCTCAATCAACGAAGGTCTTGCTGTTTTTCCGCCCACGGTCTGCAAGGACTGTTTGCGCGTCAGATATTGCACCAAAGTCAAAACCACAAAAGCCACCGCCATCAAACAAGTCGACAAGGCCCCCGCGCGCAAAAGTCCTGAAATCGAGCCCATCTTTTGAAACATATAGATTTGCGTGGTCATCAAATAAATCCGCGCTGGACTTCCAATCAAAGCCGGCACTCCGAAGCTTGCCGCCGTCGCCAAAAACACCAAGAGCGCAGCCCCCGACAGAGCGGGACGCAGCAATGGCAGACTGACGTCGCAAAAAACCCGCCAAGGCGGAGCCCCCGACAATCGAGCGGCTTCTTCAAGGCTCGAATCAATACGGTCAAAGGATGACAAAGCGGTCATCAACACAAATGCGTAAAGAAAACTCGACTCAACAAAGACCAGGCCGGAAAACGAATAAATATTAAAAAAAGACCCACCAAAAATTTTGTTCAATAAACCGGTGCTGGGATTGGCCAAAAAAATCCAAGCAATTGCACCGATAAAGGGCGGAATCGCAAATGGAATCGAAAGCCAAGATCTCCATCGTTTTGCCCCTAAAAGATCCGTTCTAGACAACAGCCAGGCCAAGGGCACCGCCAAAATCAGACTCAAAAGAGTGACTAAGGTACTCAACACCAATGTATTTCCAACAGCAATCAGTGCCGAATGCCGAGCAAAGGCATGGCGATAAGGCTCAAGAGAAAATTCCCCATCCACCCCAGAGAAAATAATTTTCAAAAATAGCTCGATAAAAGGAACTACGCACAAAGCAAAAAGAAGGACTGCCGCTAGAACTAAAATAATACTTTGCCCACTCAACAGCTGCCGGCATTTTTGTTGAAACCGATTCATCCTTGCTCCATCACTGCAACATGATCCGTGCAAATTCTTCTTTGATGTCCTCGCGATCCTTCAAAATTTCTTGGACAAATTGAGGTGTCCACTTTTGCGCTTTTTTTAAAATATCGGCCAATGGTGGAGCTCGCTGCGGAGCAGGGACCCCCGGTACGGTTGGGTACATATACGAATGTGTCAGGACCACCTGACCCTCGGGACTGAAAAACCAATCTGCCACGGCCTCGGCATTTTTCATTTCACCCTTTTTTTTGATAATTCCCAACACATTGGTCTGCAAAACAACGCCGTCACCGGGATAAATGATCTGAATCTTTTTTTGTTCGGGTGGCAGCCGCAAAATGTTCTCCAACAAAATCCAACCCACGGGGCGCTCTTTCGTCTGAACTCTCCGCAAAACAGAACTATTCCCCCCTTCAGCGATGGTGTCATTGTGTCGAAGTCCTTCAAAATACGACCAGCCATAAGCCTTTTGCAAAAAGGCCACGGTGGTAAAATTGGTTCCACTGGCCAGTGGACTGCCGGTCGCAAATTGACCTTTCCACTTGGGTAGAGCCATTTCTTTGAAAGTTTTCGGAGCCTGATCGGCTGTCATGGCCTCGGTGTTATAAATCATCACCATCACCGGCAGACTGACCACGGTGTAGAATGAATCTTTGTTTTTAAACATATCATCGACCTTCTCCGTGTTTTTTGGAGCATAGGCATGCAGACGCTTCAAGCCCGCCATCTCCTCGAACCAAAAGCGATCCGAAAAAATCAGAACGTCGGCCCGAGTCCCTCCCGCGAGCTCCTCGGCGCTGACTTTGGCGGAAACTTCCTCGGAACCAGCCTGAAAAAATTGAACTCGGAAGTTCGGAAAAGCCTTGTTCAACAGGGGTTGAATCTCGGCGATCGTGTCTTTGTACAAGGAGGTATAAATCCACACCACAGGCCTTTCATCTTTAGCGGTACAGCCGCAAAGACAAAAAAATGCCAGCAAGAGAAAGGCCACAGAAATTTTCATTCCATCAAACTTTGTCGGGGCCCGGGTTTTGAGTCAAGGACTGGATTCCTCGAACAAAAAAGCTTGCGGTGTGTTGTTTAGATTTTAGTTAAGATCAGATTGATTTTATCTCTGACAGCGAATTTTCAGAGAAATCAGTTTGGCTTCCAAAGAAAGCTTTTGTTGGTCCAATGACTCCAGTTCGAGTTTTGAATTTTCATAGGCTCCACGCGAACTTTCAACATCGCTGATCTGAGCTCTCATTTTCTCGACGGCCTTCTGAGCCTCTAAAGACGAGTTATACAAACGGGTGGTGAGCTCCATATAGTTTTGCTTCAACAGCTGGGTGTTTTCCCCACTGCGGTCTTGATTGAAATTTTCAACAGCCTGTTGCAGCCGATCTCGACTTTCTGCAATCTTTTGGGTTTCTTCTTCCTTGGATCGAGCCGCTTGAAATAAAATCTCAGTCATCTGGTTAAACGTGGAATAATAGCCATCGTATTGAGTCCGCTGACCTTGTCGCAGCTCTTTATAGCGCTGACTCAGCCCTTGGTATTCACTCTCAATCCCAGCTAAGTTCTGGCACTCATCGACAAAAACCAGCGTATCCTGCTCTGATGAAACGGTCTGAATATTTTCGTTCATCAATTGGCCGGCCATGGGTTTTGAGTTTGGCAGCGGATTTTGCTGAAAAGCCGCTTCTTCAGCGACTGCTTCCATTGGGGTTTCCGCCGGCACATATCCCCGAGACTCAGCCTCTGGTTTTTCAAGAACAGGGGCTACTTTCTGAGGAAGAGGCAAAACGGATGCGTCCTCCGCCCTGGCTTCTTCAAGAAAAAAAGAGCTTAGCATTGCGGTCATTAAAAGAGAGATTACCCACGCCCGACGAATCATGGGTCAGTTATACTCCTGATCCACCGAGGAACAAAATTTTTCCCGCTGTCAAAACTTTCGACATGAAAAAGCACCAAAACAAGTGACGAATTTGGTCTCGATTCCCTCTCAAAACGCTGCAGGTTCGAGAGCGCACGAAGAGCCAATTCGAATATCCGATGGCTCTGCTTTTGCTTGATCCCCTGTGTGCTTAACCTTACCGCCCATTTCTTCTTGAAAGGAGAAATCTTATGAAGCCCTTTTTCTCAAAAATCGCCGCTGTTGCCCTGGTCCTTGCCTCTGTGTCCGCCCATGCTGATATTCCCTGTGAACAAGAGGCTTTGACGGTTGCAAAATTTGTTATCGCTCAAAAAGGGAAAGCCGCTTGGGCCGGAAAACACGGAGCCCGCGTTGAAAATATCCAGGGACGTCCTGAACAGACGCTGAACCAAGACGGAAGCCTAAAGAGCATTCAGTATTCCTACCTTGCTTCAATCAACGTCGCTGACTTTACGATTAACGTGAAGCTGGATTCAAGTTGTGGTTTCGAGTCTGCTGAAGCCATCGAAGCTGGTGGCCGTCAGTAATAGCGGTTGCGACATATTCAATGAAATAAAAAAGCCTCTGATTCAGAGGCTTTTTTATTTCAAGAGTACAAGGCTTCAGCGATCTGCAGCCCGTTGAGGGCTGCACCCTTGCGAATATTGTCAGAGACCACCCACATCAGCCAAGTTTTTGGATCGTTTTGATCTTGGTGAATTCTTCCGACATGAACTGGGTCCTGCCCTGAAACCTGCTTTTGAGTGGGATACTTGCGCACATTTTGCTCAACACAAAGACCCTGACCAAATTGCAGCGTTTCGATCAATTGATCTCTAGAGACCTCTCGATCCAAAGTCACCCATACGGCCTCGGCATGGGCGTTCAAAACCGGCACTCGCACTGTAAAAGCTGAAACTCGCATTTTCGGAGCCCGCATGATTTTGCGGGTTTCATTCATGATTTTCATCTCTTCGCTGGTGTAGCCCGAATCATCAAAAGACCCGATCTCGGGAATGCAATTGTAAACAATTGGCTGCGAGAACGTGCTCGGTGTTGGCTGTGGATTTGTGTCATAGCCCTTGGTCTGAGATAAAAGCTCGTCGTAACCAGCCTGGCCAGCACCGCTGACCGCCTGATAAGAAGCCACACGCACATCGGTCACAGCGTATTTGTCATGCAAGGGTTTTAAAGCCACCACTAGCTGAATGGTTGAACAGTTTGGATTGGCAATGATCTGCGGAGTCTTTTCAGACTTTAACAGATCACCATTGACCTCCGGCACGACCAAATGAATTTTTGGATCCATTCGGAATGCCGCCGAGTTATCGATGGCCCAAGCCCCAGCTTTGGCCGCCAAAGGCGCCCACTCACGACTGATGTCGTCTCCCGAAGAGAAAAAAACCAGATCTAAACCATCGAAGCACCCGGGCTTTAATCCCTGAACGGCATAATCTTTTCCCAGCAGGCGAATGCTCTTTCCAACGGAGGCATCGCTGGCAAAGGGTCTGAGGTCAGCCACTGGAAATTTTTTTTGTTCCAAGGTCTCCATAAAACTTTTGCCGACCATGCCGGTCGCGCCAACAACACCAATTTTTAGGGGTTTATTTTTTGGACTCACTGGTCGCCTCTGCTTTTGACTCCGAATCTTCCTCGTCCTCTTCTTCGACCAAGTCATGATCATTGGTCACATTTTGAGGCATATAAACATTCGGACGAATACGTTTGTTCTTACCAAAATTCAAAATGCCAAATACCGCACCCAAAATGGCATAGGTTAAAAAGAGAATAAAAAGATTCACCTCAGGCCGGTAAGCCACGATGGCAATAATGCACACTCCGAAAATCAGAAAACGAAATGGCAGCCGTTCTTTCAAATCCAAATCTTTAAAACTTCGGTAACGAAAGGTGCTAACCATGACAATGGCCAACAAATAAGTCATTGCCAACAGTCCTATATTTCCATTGGCTTCGAACTGAAGATCTTGGAAAGCCAAAACCGACGAAGCTACAATTCCAGCCGCCATCGGAATCGGTAGCCCCTGAAAATAAGCCTTCTCGACGACATTGGCCTGAACATTAAAACGAGCCAACCTCAAAGCGCCACAGGTCGCATAAAGAAAACAAGCCAGCCAACCCAGTCGACCAAAGGGTTGCAAGGCCCACATAAAAAGCAAAATTGCTGGAGCCAATCCAAAACTCACCAAATCACAGAGGGAATCATATTCCGCGCCAAATTTTGAGGTGGAGCGAGTCAGGCGCGCCAGCCGACCATCCATCAGATCGAAAATGGCCGCCGCAACGATGGCATAGGCCGCTTTGATATAGTCACCTTTGACCGCATGGATGATGGCATAAAATCCAAAAAAAATATTTCCTGTGGTTACCAAGTTAGGAAGGACATAAATATGCATTGCCAATCGTTTTTGCTTCTCAGGATTTTCATTCATAGAGTGGGTCACTTCTTTCGGCAAAGAGAGAGGAAATTTTTAGACATAAGCAGAAAAAACACCAAATAAAGAAAACAAAATCCACAGAGCGCCTCCGCTGAGGATCGGCAGAGTTAAATTATCATCCAGCTTTCCCACCGGAATCAGCTCAGCCAAGGCTCCAGCAAGACCTGCTAGAATACTGACGACAAACAAACGATCCACCATCACCGCATGGTACCTGAGATAAACAAAAGTTAACAAAGCGCAGACGACAAACGCCGCCAAACTTCCCTGCAGGGACTTTTCACCCAAAATTTTATCTTTGCCAAATCGAATGCCAAAGTAGCTGGCAATAGGGTCCGCAAAAGCTAAAAACAACAGCGTTAACAGAGCAATGGGACTTGGGAAAATAAGGATCACCAGCAAGGTTCCGGTCAGGAGATAAGTCGTGCCGGCCAGCCTGTGGATCTCGCTCTCGCGCATGATCGGGCGAAAAAGCGATAGAAGTGCTTTATTCAAGGCTGAAACCCTGAGTCGGACAAAGTCCACCGGAACAAAAGCCAACCAGGCAATCGCGATCAAAGCCAAACTCCACTGCTCCGGCAGCCAGGCATACAGGCCCGCCATCAGAGAGACCCCTGTCATATGCCACAATTTGCGGGCCCAATGAATATCTGAACGTTGTCTAAATTCCACGGCTTCCAACACTCTTTCCATGGTCCCTTCCTATCTTGCTCTCCGCAAAACTCAAGCAAGTTAGAGGACGTTTTTTGTTCTGACAAGACCTCTGACAAGATAATCTAAGCCTTGGTAACAACAAAGGATTTTCCTAATACAAGGCGGCGCGATTAGAACTTTGACAGGTTCCAGGGCCGGCCATTTCCATGGGCCCAGTCCGACTTGATTTCCTAAGTAATTTCGGTAGCTTGCACATCGCCCAATGGCTTCAATATTGCAATTCCAATGCTTATGAGACGAGCGGCCATTTTCTATTACCAGTTTTTTATTATGACACTGAGCCTGTGTCTGATGGGACTGAGTGCGCCATGCTGGGCTGCAATGGAAAGCTATCCTGGCTACACCAATGACGTCCACACAGAAAGAAATGAAAAATTCCAAGAAATCTATCTGTCCGTGCAATCCGCCGATGGCCCCAGTCTGCAAGACCAGATCTTCAGCCCCCTTGCCCATGAATTCAAAGAAAAATACCGCGAAAAATTTGGTCAGCTCGATACTGAGAGCGTCATCTACCAACGATCCCAGTTTGATACATTTGATGAAAATGGGGGCGCGGTTGAAAGCATTGAAACCGCCAACGAACAGCGAAAAAACTTTGCCGAGTATATGACCCGCCGGCTGACTGAATATCACTTTGACCACTACATGAAAACCCAACCACAAATGCGACCAGTGATGGAAGCCAAAGAAAAGATTCAAAACGTCAAAGTCGAAGTCAATAAGCAGGTTCGACTCAATATCCAATACAACTTTGCCGGCAACAATGTGGATTTGATCGTGGACAACCCTTGGTGTGAAACCAAGGTGGCGCTTGAGATGGATCCTCACTCTTTTGGCCCCACCAGCGTCGAAGAAACTCGGATCTGGTTGAATCGGCCGCTGTCATCAAGCTTACGTTTAAACACCAACACCACCATCAACGATGGCATTGCCCAAGGAGACCTAGTGAAGGAATTTCCTCGCCACAATATGGCAGCATCTGTCGGGTTATCGGGCCCCTTCAAAGACGAAGGCACATCGGTTCGCGAAACCAAATACGTCGTTGGATTCTCACATTCGTTCTAGAATCAGAGATTTCTTAGTTTTCTTAGTTTTCTTCGGAGTCGAATATTTCCAAAGGAGATGGCATTGGTCTTTCAGAGGCTGGAGATCGACTGTGCACCTTTAGAAACTGCTGCACAACTTTGCCTTCACTATTGATACCTTTAATTTCCAAAGTATTTTCCCCAGGGCTCAGATCAATAAAGTCCGTAGTGAATCCATTTTCCTTGAGACTGATGATCGATGCCGTAAAACCATTGGTTTGATTGGTGATACTCATCTCTTGAATGCAAGAGGGACCGCGGAGCCGCAAAAGATTGGCGTCCACCTCCTGATCCTCTTCAAAGTCGGAACAAGAGTAATTCAAAGTCAGCGGCTTGGATTTGACAGAGTTTCTCACTGGAAGAACCGCCCCTTCGGTCATTATGCTGGCGGGTGTTCGAGCGCTTAGCAGCCGGCCTTCCTCTAGAGAAACTTCTGTCTTGGCTCGCGGTTCTCGCATAGTGGAATAAAGAGCGGGAACGCCCAACATGGCAACTAAAAGTAGAGTGATGGAAAGAAACCGTTGCTCTCGCATACTCCAAATTTATCGGCAGAATTTTGACCGGACTAAAGGCGTATCAGTTTGAGACCAAGAAAAACGAGTGACTGAAAAATCACAGTCCGTGTCCATTGGGTCACTGAATCGCCATTAAGACTTTACTATTTTGATTTTTCGATGCTGATTGCAAATTTTTTGACGCCCACAGATTTTACCAGATCGATCATATGCACCACGGTCCCATGGGGAACGTCTTTGTCGGCTGCAATGACGGCCTGAATGTCTGGGTTTTTGCCAACCTCTTGTTGGGCTTTGGTCTGAATGGACTGCTCATCACTAGCACTGCCATTCAGATTCAGTTTTCCGCCCACAGAGATCGAAATATTAAGCAGGCTAGGAGTTGTCTGGTCTCCACTCGCCGCCTTTGGAAGATTCACATTGATGGAAGGCTTCATGATCATGGGCGCCGTCACCATAAAGATAATCAAAACCACCAAGATGATATCCACCAAGGGCACCACATTGATGTCTGAGATTGCCTCGTCGTTATCACCGTGACTGCTTTTCATCCCCATGACTTACAACCCTTTTTTCTTCGCATAAGAAAGACACAATTCTTTGACGGAATCCAGCCCCTGCAAAATGCCACGCACTTGTCTCTGAAAATAGTTATAAGAAATCACCGCAGGGATTGCCACAAACAGACCAGAAGCTGTGGCCACAAGAGCCAAAGAGATTCCCGCCATCACCGTTTGCTGACCCGCATCTGGGCTGCTTGCCAGATCATTGAAGGCCTTCATAATTCCCAGGACTGTTCCCAACAGACCAATGTAAGGAGCATTGGATCCGACCGTCGCCAAAAAACTCAAAAATCTTTCCAAGTCTGGCCGCTCTGTTAATGCGTACGAATTGAAAGCCTCTTCCAATCCCTTGCTGCCACTTTCTTTGATGTGTTTCATCGCGTAAGCGAGAGCTCGACCGTCGATGGTCTCTGGGTTTTTCGGCATGCTTTCAATGTCTTCGACGCTGTGACTCTGGATCGCAGCTCGAACCCGAGCGCGAGCCTCATCGCTGTTGGTCGAAATTTTACGCAAATAAAAAAATCTTTCTAAGATCATTCCTAAGCTGACCACACTGAGAGCGATCAAAATCCATAGAACGATCTGGTCAGCAATCTGAGCAACGGCGAAAATTCTTTCTGTGAGCATAGAGTCCTCTCTTTACTTTGTTCATTATCTCCAGTTCAATTTAAGACGGTCAAGGTAGAAACCAATGAAGTTGATGAAGCCCATTTTATCTCTGATTTTTTGTGCACCAGTAGCGCTGCTATGCTCGTGTCAAAACTCGTCGACAAACTCCCCCAATGTCGTGGTCATCGCAGCTGAAGGTCTTGGTGCAAATCAAGTCAACTGCTCTCGTGACAATCATTCCTCTCAAAGTTCAGGTTTTGATGTCCTGTGCAAAGAGTCAGTGCGCTTCACTCATGCCTACACGACCTCACCTCTGTCAGGACCTGGACTGACTTCGGTCCTGACAGGACTCTACCCCTTTCAGAGTGGCGTGCATGATCATGGGGCCTCTTTTTTGCCGAGCTCCAAGGTTACGGTTGCAGAATTGGCCGAAGCAAAAAATATTTCCACAGCTTTTTTTTCAGGCGGCGCTCCGCTCCTGCGGAAATTGAACCTTCATCAGGGCTTCGAAGTCTTTGATGATCACTTTGGATTTTCACCTCGGCAGCTCTTTCGACCTCTGTCTGAATCTCTGGAGGTCTTCCGCAGTTGGATGAAGGACATTGGCAACAATCGCTTTTTCACGGTTTTTTATGCGCCAGACTTGCTTTTCACCAATCAAGCGACTCAAACAAACCTGGGAGAAAAAAGAGACCTGACCTTTGAAAGTCAGCTCGACGAGATGGATGAAACTCTTTTTAATTTCATACAGCTCCTTAAAAAAACCAACAATTGGGACAACACCACTTTTATCTTGGTTGGCCTCAATGGTCCCGATTTGGATGAACGGGGTGGAGAGTTAATCTTCACCAATCTGATGAGTGAACGAACTCAGGTGAGTTTGTTGATCAAGCCCGCTCAAAAACCCAGAGATGAGGCTCTCAATTGGACATTTGATGCCAATGTCACGCTCGCAGATGTCGGAGAAACCTTGCGAGAGATCTATGGACAGACGAGGTCACCTGATCAGGACAATAGCGACCTTCAATTTCCAGTTTTTTCTTTGACCAAAGCTCTGCAGAGTCCCTCGACAGTTGAGTTTCCCAGTCGACCAATCCTGATGGAGACAGGCTGGCCGGCCTGGCGCGAGAATACGTCCATTCGATACGCGATCCGGTGGGACCAACTGCTGTTTGTGATGGATCAAAGGCTGCAAATTTTTAACTCTCTGATTGATCGTCTAGAGACCACTTCTTTGCGACCCACGGATCCGGGAATCTATGGAACCTGGCAAAAGATTCATCAACTGATGGACAGTCTTCACTGGCAACCTTGGCAGGGATTGCCCCAAGAAACGGTGATGAAATGGGTCGGCCTTTCCGATCTCTTTGCTCTCAATGTGCATGAAATAGATGCTGATCTTTCTCTGGAGCGCTTGGCTCATCGCTTAAAACAAGAACCGACCATCAATAAACTCTACAGTGAAAGTCTGATCAAAAAGCAAAACTGGAAGACTCTGGCCAAGTGGGCAAATGGGACCGGACAAAGGGATCTTGAGGTCATCGCGGCCAAAAATGATTCTCCTTCAACGACATCTCACGATAAACATCATTTTGAAAATTCCTGCCTGCAGTTGGCATTGCTCAATCACAACGATCCAGGCCTGGCAAAACGGTGCGACGATCCCTTGTCCTTGGCGTTGATTGACTGGATCCAAAATCAAGATAAGTCCGAGGACGATCAGTTAAAGAAAAAATTCTTGCGCGCCTATGTACAAATGAGAACGGAAGAGCGTGTCCAAGAGGTCAACTGGGCTTTGCAGAATCCGTGGGACACTCCCACTCGAACTCGCAAACTGATCATTCCTATCGAATTGATCTTAAGTCTTCCACAAATGCAAAAGTACCAACAGACTGCACTGAAAGCGTGGCAAGTCGCCCTTGAATACGCCAAAACATCTGAAGACGAATAGTAAGAAAATCGCTAGAACTCACAAATGGCGATCCAGAAGGGCATTTCGGAATTGTCGTCGATCAAAGATTGGCTTAACGAGCTGAGATCGGCTGCTTGTTGCTGATAGAAATTCGCCGGCAAATCACTGCGAGAAACCAAAACCACGTGATCGCCCTTTTTTAAACGATAGGTGCCGCTATTGACCGGGCAGACCCGCTCAAGCCCCAGACCCCGAGCCAACAATGGGCTGAGCTGCCCCCATTGGGCCGCCAGATCCGGAGAATAACATACGGGTTGCAATCCCTTTTCATTGATGATCAGCAAATGAGGCGCCCCGATCTGAATCCATGACAGCACGCCATGCTCTACGGAAATGGCCGCGAACTCGACTGCCGCTAAATATTCTTGGGAATTTTCTCGTTGAAACAGAGTTTCATTGGCTCTGACAAGTCCTGCGTGAATTTTTGCCAGCAAAGGGTCAGATCCCTCTGGTGACATTCCCAAAGTCGTGGCATCCGGATCTTGGGACAACAAAAGAAAATCTTTGACCAGATCCAAAGTGATCTGAGCATGGTTCGACTCTCCCCACGAAGTTGCAATCAACAGAGTCTCTGTCAATTTCTCTTCGAGCACCATCGGAGATGGCCTGAATGCCGGGCCTGAATAAGATCGTTGATCAATTTTCATTACTCGATTCCATATTTTTTCAGCTTGATTCGAGCTTTTTTATAGTAGTCCTCTTCCGGCACGCTGCTCTCGAGGATTTTTTTCCACTTACCTTTGGCGGTCTCAACTTCGCCAACACTTTCCTCTAAAATTCCCTCTTGATACAAAGTCTGCATTTGTTTCTTTAATTCATTGAGCAAGGATTGTTTTTTTCCTTTGAGCGTTTCGTCCTCGGGATTGATCGCAATGGCTTTTTTGATGGCGATCACAGCTGCTTTGTAATCAGACTTCTGAACGGCCTCATCGACTTCTTTTTTAAAGACGGCCTGTTTTTCCGCCATGGTCTGTTGAATTGATGCAATTTCTCGACTGGATTTCACTCGAAAGCCCTTGGGATCAGGCAGTCTAGATTTTACCACCGTCCGATAGGCTTCAATGGCCTCCAGTGCGGTCCCAGAATGCGCCACTTTTCGAGCCTTTTCATACAGAGCCTTTTGACGCCGCACCAAAGCACGGTACTCAGCCCGTTGTTCTTCTCGGGCCAAACGTTCGGTATTCATCTGATCCACTTCAGCCCTCAAGGCCACGATGGCAGGGTGTTCGGGACTCAACACGATCACTGGATTTAGACAGTCATCCATGGCGGAGGTATCTCCGTTAGTTTTTAATCTTCGACGACATTCCGCCACAGTTTTTTGAATCTTTTCTTCCATCTCGGCCTGCTCTTTTTGTCGAGCTTCGGCTCTTTGCTGTTCAATCTGGGTTTGTATCGCCACCCCAGAGAGTTTTTCTAGATTTTTAGAGTCTTCATAAAATGGCAGGAGCTGATGAATCTTGGTGACCTCTTGTCTGGCCATCTCATATCGCCCCTCTTTAAAGAGCTGATCCGCCAAACGATAAGTGTCTTTCACATACTGCTGCTGTTGTGGCGCCAGCTTTTCAAAGGGACTTAGTGCCTGCTGAGCGACAGGGGCCGCATTCGGACTCTGCCCATTTTCCATCAAATAATAAACTCCGCCACCGACCACCAAACAAATGATCAACATGCGAACCCAATTGACGCCCTTGTTTCGGTTGCCAGACTTCATTGCTCCCATCGAAGGCAAGGGATCTTCTCCCGGGAAGTAAGGAGCCGCCACAGATGGAATGTCCAGAGGGTTGCGGTCTCCGAAAATCTTGGGAACAGCGGCCTCTGATGTGTAGAGAATCGGACTGCGCATGTGATCCGGAATCTCTTGCAACTGACGATCAAACATTGAATCTCTTAACTCAAATTGTAGGCTCCAAGTTCCAACAGTCAAAACATCACCAGATGCTAACGCCGTCCATTCATTGGACAAGGCTTGTCCATTCAACATGGTGCCATTGGAGCTGCCGAGATCTCGAATCAAAAACGCATCTCGTTGCATTTGAATCTCAAAGTGCCGCCGACTGAATTCGGTGTGATCCATGAGAATCGCGCAGGAGCTTTCTCGACCGGCCACCCAAGACTGACCCTCCAGCTGAAAGATCTGAGTCTCTTCCCCGGATTGATCCAACACTTTCAGATAAGCTGTGGTTGGCAAACTGATGACTTGGGTTCGATCCATGTCGGAATAGGAATTTTCACCCCCCTGAGATGAACGAACCTGAGGCACCAAAGACAACGACCGAGCATCGTTGCCTTCGGAAAATTCATTGAGTGAGCTTTCGAAAACTTCAAAAGAAAATTCATAGGGTGGAACATCGAACCTGAATCCATCTTGCAGCTCAAGCTCGGTGACCTTACCACGGCCAAAATAGAGTTCACCATAACGAGAAAGACTTTCCACCAACCAAAACGATCCATTCCACGACAACTTCAAATGCTGCCGAGAAACACCCCGATCTGCCACCAGGACAATATCCGAGTCCTCGGCCCGACCCACAATATAGGTCTTTTCGGGATCCAAAATCACTTCTTGCTGTTTTTCTCCATCTTTAAAAATCGACAGCCGAAAGGACATTAGTATCTCCCTTCAAGGCGCAGACTGCACTCGTCATACATTTGTTTGGCCTCTCGATATTTTGGTTTGCTGGTGTCTTTTAACATGATCATCACCTGTGCAAAGGAGGACTGGCACATTTGAAAGTTCTGTTTTTTATAATACTTCCGTCCCAAGGACATGCTTTGATCAATCGACTCATCAAATTTTCGTTGAGCCTGAACATAGTATTTTCTGGCCAACTCATGCTGCGGATAAAATGACAGCGCAGCCTGAAAGCTCTGGATCGCCCTGGCATATTGCTTTTGACGATAGTCCCGGAATCCTTTGATGTAGTGCTCTTGAGCGGCCTGGTATTGAACCGTATTCTGAGCTGAGTTTTCTTGCTGTTTTCTCAACTCAAGAACCTTGTTGGCGGACTCTTCGATTTTTCTCATTACATCGGCCTCGGTCCGAACAACTCCATTTTTTGAAATCAACGGGACCCCATCTCCTTGGGCAGAACTTGAGGATGTCGCATTGGTTCTCATCACAAACCAAGCCGCACATGCCCCCAGGATCAATATGATCCCATAGAAAGTGACTCGAGAATCGGATTTCTGGGTATCAGTCGCATATGAGAATGAGTTTTTATTCAAA
>Ga0066639_10003008_pt1 | contig 14632 bp, 11 predicted proteins | sample CryGeyCG2114_010_2_FD_59504 | JGI IMG/M metagenome (GOLD analysis project Ga0066639, IMG submission 59504) | Groundwater microbial communities from aquifer - Crystal Geyser CG10_big_fil_rev_8/21/14_0.10 | ecosystem: Environmental > Aquatic > Deep subsurface > Groundwater | place: USA: Utah...
CCCATTGAAAAAGGAATTTCAAGTACGACTTTACCATTTCTATAGTGAATTTGATTTCCATCTAAAAGACCTTCTTTGAAGTTCTGTTCCATTAGAGGTTTTCCACTAACAGTATATTTCTTTTGTAGTCCATGAAGATCATAATTCTTAAAACAAGTTTCAGATTGAAGTTGTCCATTTGGATGATATGTTTTTCTAACAGCTACAACACCATCTTGAATTTCATCTTCATTTAATATTTTTCCAGCGCGATCACGCTTAATGCGAACGCCTTTATAATCTTCAACAGATGCTTCAAGTTCATTTGATGTGTTGAAATAACTAGCTTCAATTAGTTTGTTATTATCATATTCTTCGATGCTCATTGGTGAGCCTGTCCCATACCAAAGAGTAATAGTCTTTCTATGGTCGAATTCATAAGCTTCTTCTCGGATTGGAATGCCATTTTCATCACTCATGATTTCTTTTAGCAAAACGCCTTGGTCATAAATTTTTTCATTTTTAACTGTCTCGCTATGAGGATAGGTGGTAGTAGTTGAACCATTTAAGATTCCATTTGAATAATTCTCAACAATTTTTGTTCCATCTTTAAAGACGGTTACAACTTGTCCATCTTGTTTTCTATCTTCCCATTCTTTTGCCGTTAAATCAAACCCATACTTATGGATATATTTTTGAGATACAATATTACTTTCAGGCTCCTTATTACATCCAAATAAAAAGAGAAGACCGACTATTGATAAGTGACTGATTAATTTTTTCACCGCAACCTCCGATGTTTGGAAGTGATCATATTAAATATCCACTGCAATTTTCAAGCAAGAAGCTACATTTGTTTTTAATAAATTATGTTTTTTCTCAGTTTCCTCATATGAAAGAGTCTGAGATGGGTCTCGATAATAAAAACGAAGCGTCACATTTTTTTTGTCTTTACCAATTTGCTCGCTTTCAAAAATCGAAATAAGATCAACTTTTTCTAAAATAGATGGTCGGTTTTTTTCAATTGCATTGAAAATGTCTTGCATTAGGTAGCTCTTGTCAATCGTAAATGTCCAATCTCTATCAGATCCTGGATATGCTGGAATTGATTTGAATTTAACATTTAGTAGTTGGTGCTTTAACAATAAAGCAGTATTTAGCTCAGCGTAGTAGACTCTTTGTTTGATATCTAACTGGGTTAAAAGCGTAGGGTTTAATTCTCCAATAACTCCAATTTCAATATTTTCTACAACAATACTAGCTTGTCTTGTTGGGTGAAAATTTGGATGTTTAGATAAAGCAAATGAAGTTGATTTGATATTTAACTTTTCTAAAATATTTTCGATGATTCCTTTTATATCAAAAAAATCAACTGCTTTAGCTCTTTCAGAGAAATGACTTTTAGCATTGCTGCCGCTCAATGCAATTGCGCACATAGGTTGCTCAGTAAAAGAGCCATCTTTTTTAAAATGAATTTTCCCCATTTCGAATAAAGCTAAGTCTGAATTTTTTCGATCTAGGTTATGCTTAATATTTTGTAAAATTGCGCAAAGAAGAGAAGGTCTTAAAATGGAGTGCTCTTCGGATTTTGAGTGCTTAACTCTAATATATGAATTGCTAGGTAGGTCTTTTTCTTCAAAAATAGAAGCCATCTTGAGACTAATTAAGTCTGAGTTGATTACTTCAGTTAAACTTTCGGCTACAAGCGCATTTTTTAGTGTATTTTCAAAGTTAAACATCTTAGAATGTTTGATCTTGGTACTTGTGTAAAGAGGAGCTTTTCTCTCGATATTATTTATACCATATATTCTAAGAACCTCTTCTATCAGATCTATTTCTTCATTTAAATCGTTTCTATAAGATGGAATTTTAACGCTTAAAGAGTCTTCATCAAGTGGATGCACCGTCAATTCAAGTTGTTTTAAAATAGCCACAATTTCATTTAAGCTAAATACATGTCCAATTATCGAATTGACTTTAGCTTTACGAATTGTGATTTCTTTTAATTGTAACTTGGAGGGCTCACAGAAAATTTCTCTGGATATTTTTGCATTATCCGCCTCAGAAAGGAGTTTCACTGCGAAATTCAAAGCATATGAGACCATTTCATAATCAATGCCTTTTTCAAAGCGCTGTGAGCTTTCAGTTTTTAAGTTGAGAGATTTTGAGCTTTTTCTGATTTCATCAGAACTAAAGTAGGCAGCTTCTAATAAGATTCTTTTAGTTTTTAGATTAACTGAGCTTTCTTCAGATCCAATCACTCCAGCCACAGCGAGTGTTTTCTTCTCGTCTTGAATTACTAAAGTAGATTTTTCTAGCTCATAATCACTTTCATTTAATGCGGAGAACTTTTCATTGTTTTCTAGCGGACAAATTGTAATTTTGTTGCCATCTATTTTATCTAAATCAAAAGCATGCAGGGGTTGCCCTAGAAGCAACATTACATAGTTTGTTATATCAACTACATTATTAATTGATCGGATCCCGCATTGCAGAAGGGTTTTTTTTAGCCAGAAAGGAGAGTCTTTTACTTCAAGATTTTCTAAAACTACTGCAGAGTACTTTTTGCAAGCATTGCTATCTTTAATTTCGATCTGAATATCCGACTGGATATCACTTTTGGGTTTTGCTATCTCAGGAGTTTGGATTTTTAAGTTTAAAGCACCAGCAATCTCTCTTGCAACCCCAATAGCGCTCATACAGTGTCCAAGATTAGGCGTTAAAGAAATCTCAAAGATAGGGTCGAAAAGTTTTTGAGATATGTCTTCCCCGGCACTAAACTCTTTTTCAGGAAGTCTTAGGACTTGCTCTGCTTCATCAAACAATTGCATTTCCCTGGCACTTAGAAGCATTCCGCTTGAGTTGACCTCTCTAATAGTAGTTTCTTTGATTTCTATAAAATTAGAATTTTTATCAAAGACACATGCACCAACTTTTGCAAAAGCAACTAAAGTATCGGGTTTTAAAGTGACATCTCCACAAACAACCTGGTGCTCTTTTATTCCATCAAAGACTTTAGTGATTATGAGCTTTTCAGCTTTAGGGTGCTTTTCAACCGAAATGATTTTTCCGACTACTACCTTATCTAACTTAGTTTCCGCATTTTCTATGCTATCTACTTCTAAGCCTAGCATTGTCAAAATTTCAGCAATTTCATCTAATGGTTTATCAATAGGAATGAATTTTTTTAAAAGGGATAAAGATATTTTCATCGGTTTTATAGTTTTTTTAGTTAGAGAACTAATATAGCTTAATAATAAAAAATAGCAAAGTCCCTAAGTTGGACTTTTTTAAAAACCCCTGATTTTTTTCAAATTTTTTCCATTTAAGGACTTTAGTTCATCAAATTCAATAAATTCTTTATTGATCCATTTTTTATAAAGACGAGAAGCTTGATAATGCACAATATAAAGCTCATCTTTAGCGACAACGTCCTTTTGAAAATCAGCTATTTTACAAAAGCCTTTAGGCATTGGCTTATAGTTAATATTAAGATCATTGTTGAATAAGGCAGTCTTTAGAGAAACTTGGTCCCAGACCTCATTGTCTTTTTTTTCTCTCAAAGCTTTTTCATTTTCAGACTTCCATAGCTTTACTAAGCCAATTGTTTTTGCAGAATATTTCATGTAAATAGAATTTGAAATAACTTTTGAAGGATTATTATAATCCAGATCTTTATCAATTCTGACAGCAAGATCACAGTCAAGTGGAAAACTATCAGGTTTTTTCACAAAGACAGAATCTGCATCTGTCCAAAAAAGATCTCTTTTTAAGTTTTCAAGAGCGTGTAAAATAAAGCTTGGTTTAAAGCCGCAGTTTAGCTCCCATGATCCGAATGAGGGGATGGGCTTCACTAGACAGTCTAAGTTGAACTCTTTGCAAGACCTAACAAGCTCTTTAGCTTCTTTTTCATAAGCTGTATTTTCTGTGTAAAAGCTAATAATAAGAGGAAAACTCATTTTAAAGGATCGTATCCTCCTCTATGAAAAGGATGACATTTTATAAGTCTTTTAACCATTAAGAAAAAGCCTTTAAAAAAACCGTATTTTTCAAAAGCCTGTTTAGAGTAGCTTGAGCAAGTTGGATAAAAACGACATCTTCTAGGAAATAGTGGGCTAATATACTTTTGATAAAAATTAATTAATTTTATTGCTATAAAGCTCATTATATAACTTCCTTATACATGATGTTAGTCGTTTGTTGGAAATTAGTCATTTAAATTTAACTGGCATCAAAAAATATGCGCTGAACTTATAAGGGTATGTCTAATCCTATTGCTAAAACTGAAGAGACTTCCCAGCTTTATTAACTTAATTTATGAGTCCTAGAATAAGGATATTAAGCCTTAAATGGTATACTATTTAAATAATTATTAGCTGGTATATGTTAATTTTCAAATCTGTTGAGTAAAATTTTAATTTAAGGTATAATAACTGTTAATTAAAATAAATAACTTAAAATAAAGTGTTTGCAACAATAAATAGTAGTTATACTGGTAATAGTTATAACAATCATTTAGATTCTCTAAATAAGGTTGGTAATTTAAAAGTAAGTGAAGGTGATGCGACTGTAAAAAGAATTGCTCTCTTTATTTTAAATTTTCTTTTAACCCCTTTTAGGGCGATTCAAAATATTTATTACAAAAATTTTAAGCTAAAAAATGAAATAAAAAAAGAATCTGTTAATAATTCTAGCTTTTTAAACTCTGCAAAAGAGTTTGTCTCAAAAAATCAAATATTTCTAACAGCTGCTATATCTAGTGCAGTAATTTTAGGCTTTATAGACTATAATTATAGAAAATCTTTACAGCCATCCTTGCGAGATACTTCCATTATTGATACTTCCAGTATTGATACTTTTAATCTTCCAGATGTAGTGGGTCAGACGTCTATTTTACCTTCATCTATTTATGACTTACTCAAGTGGCCTGGATGGTTGCTTTCACCAATTATTGTTTACTCAATAAGAAATAAGTCAGCTTCAATAATAGCTGATTTTTATAGAAAATCCAAAGTTAAAGACCATTGGAAGATTGAAAAATGTTCGCATCATAAGATGGCTTTGAAGGGTGATTTAGATATTGAAGTTGGCAAGGTTTATAGAAGGTGCATTGACTGTGCTAAAATGGTTGAGCTAGATGATTCAGACAACTTAAAAGAAAAGCCTTTGGCAGCTTTCATTTATACTAGCACCGATACAATTGGAGATCACAATGGTGCTTTTAGATCGAAATTTCTGCAGGGAGATTTTGAAGTTATTTCCGAAACTCATGAATTACTATTTAGCAGAGTGGAAGACAAGCTTAGTTTTGCTAGGGTGATTAATTTTTTAGAGAAATTTGATAATATAGTTTTTGTCGGTGTAGGTGGTCATGGCACAGAAGAGTCTATTGAATTAGGAAAATGGGATATTAAAGAAACCCGTGATGAAAAACATTTATTTTCTAAAATAAAAAGGATCTTAAAAAGAAATGGCACCTTATATTTAAGCGCTTGTTCAGTAGGCGCTGAAGGCGGACTGGCTCAAAGGGGCAGTCGAATTTTAAAAAAACCTCTGGTTATGTCTTCAAATAGAATAGCTGCAAATAGGCTTTCAAGTCTCGAAAACATGTATGATGCTTCGAAAAATTCAGATAATGAGGATTCATTTCTAATATTTATGATATTAGCATTCTTTATGAGGATTAGTGCTGGAATGCCTGACAATTTCAATCCTTTAATCGAATCTTTATTTACATTAGATATTGCAATTGCAATGAGTATTTTATCAGATTTAGCATTAAATTGTTTCCCCAAAAGGTTTCCAAGGTTTACATCTTTTTTCAGTGGTAATCAAATGAACTATAGGAACGGCTATCTAATAGATAAGCAAAGATTGTTGACTAAGTTGTCAAAATTATTACCCTCAAGAAAGCTTTTACTAAACACTCCTCTAGAAGAGCTAGAAGAGCTTGAAGAGTCAGTTGAATTTAGAAGAGCTTTTAGTTTGATTTTAGATGACTTGAACATAGATGATGCTTCAAAACTGCGTTGTATTAAATTTCAAATTAGGAGAGAAGCTGAAAATTTTGGAATTGACCCTGAAAATGTGCTAACAAACTCTAAAAGTATTATTGATTTTATAGAAGGACCAAGAAAAGAGAATATTGCAAGAGCTCAAATCCACTTTGCCGATGAGTTGATAGATGCCTTAAGAGGAACATCTGGTAAAATTAGTCTTGAAAGTGATTTAATCCAGGGGAAAATTAAAGAGATTGAAGATCCAAATGAAAGTTTTTTTGAAAAATCATCTAATTTGATAAATGTTTTAAATTATATTTTATTTAATTTTGATCTAGATCCTAATACTATTAATTCAATCAAGGATCATATTATGGGAATTAAATATATTCAAGGGCTTAAGAAAGAGCAAGGATATATCAAAGGTGATTCTGACGGTGATTCTGATGTCCATAAACTCGAATTGTTAACCTTATGGCCATTCTTAAGGAAATCACGTGAGTTAATATTTAATTTAAAATATATATTAAAAATAGATGAACTGGATCCAAGGTTAAAAGAAATAATTAAAAGCAGTATTAAAGAAATAGAAGAAGTTGTAGATAAAAATGTTTCATTTTATGACAAATTAAAGGTTTTATTAGATGTTTTATCCAATACATTAAACAATATACGTTCTATAGAGATTATTGATGAAAAATATAAGAAATTATTAGAGTTTAATGTTAAGCTTATTTCATCAGCTTTTGAGAAAGAGTTGGGTTTTTGTGAAAAAATAGATGAGTTGATAGTTTATTTGAAAGATAACCAGGGGGCAGCTAACTTAAATGACATTATAGAACTTATTGAAGAAATTAAAACAAATGAATTGCCCTTGTTTATTAAATCAGAGAAGGTAATAGGATTTTTAAAAGATATCTCAAATAGAAGTAATTTAAATTTAGAAGACTTTATTCAAAAATTTAGATTGGAAGAACCAGGGATGCAAATAGAAGCTGAAGAGTCGCTATTTATTAGGTCATATAAGCTGATAGAAATTTTAAAGACAGTTCAAGAAAAGTTTAAAGGAGAAGAAGATGAGTTTTATTCAAAATTAGCTAAAGACATTAAGTTAATTAAAGCTTTAGATAAACAATTCCCTGAAAAAGCTAGGTTGATTAATGATGCAATTATAAACTGGTTGAATTTAAAAAATAATCCTTTTAAAAATTTAGGGGAATTAGATCTAAGTAATTTGGGGCTGCGAGCTATATTGCCGTGCATCTCATATTTTGAAAATCTAACGCATCTTAACTTTGATGGAAATGCAATAACAAGTATTCCAGAGGATATTTTTGAAATGCCAAGCCTTGGAAAATTAAGTTTTAAAAATAATAAATTGGCATATAAACCAAGAGACGTTAGCAATCGTCTCCAAAGAAGTTTTGATACTCAAGGCAATGAGTTGCTTATTTAAATAAATTCAGAATTAAATCTTAGTAATAAATTATTCTTAATTTAAATATAAAAAATCTTTTTTTAGATCAAGTTCCGCCTTTATATTAGTTAATATATATGTTATAATTATTGTTAATAAACACAAGCTATTAATAATAAAAGTTTTATGTTATACCCGACTTGTTATTCAAATGAATGCATTAAAAATGAGTATTTCTTAAATACTAAAAAATTTTTCAAAGCTCCGGCTAGGCAAACTTTGGTAGAAAAAGTAGCCTCAGTCTTTTTCCTAATTTATGCTCTGGCGCTTGATATCGCAAATATTGCAAAAAGACCTTTTACTAGAAAAGTTACAATTGAAAAGGCCTCAAATGAAAAGAACATAAAGAAGCATTCTGGATATACACTTTTAGCTTTTTCAGCTTTAGCTATATATGGATTAAAAAAATATCTTGAAAGCGCGCCTTTTAATAAAATTAAATCTCATCAACTAGACAATACAATTAATGAATCTTTACCTGGTTTAGTAGATCAAGTCTCAGACCCAATTCAAAACGGTTTATTAACAGATAGTTTTAGAAATATTTCAAATAACCCCGAAATCACAGGGCTTTTATTCGGCTTTTCTTTTTTATTTGCTGCATTAGCTTTGCGCAGCTTTAAGTTAAAGCCATTTGAAAATAGCGAGATCTCTAGTAGAAATACTATTGATATTTTAGATAGTAAAGCTAGGTTAACTATTCCTGAAATATCAACAAACAATTTTGAATTACCTCAAGATTTATCTTGGTTGTTTTCCTCTGGTGCCCCTGCTGATTCTAGTGATAATTTAGCTCCACCCTTAGCGTCATCTGTAATCCCTAAAGTTCGTCCTCCTAAAATCCCTGAAGGAGATCCCCAGATTAATATTTCTCAATTACAAGAAAACAGTGCTGAAAGAGACGAAAATATTTCTATTGGGGGGAATTCTCTTAGTAAAATTGAGGAATGTCTTAAAAATCACATAGGCCCTATCTTTTTTCCAAAATTAGGAAGAGCTGGAAAAGAAAATTCATTTGAATGCTTAGGTCCTAAGTCGAAATCAAGCTTAGGTTATGGAGCTGTTTTTGCTATTAATGGTTTGAATGGCGTAATTTTCAAAATAAGAAGGCATACTACATTTAAAATGAAAAGAATGTATAAGAAAACACCTTCCCAAATACAAGCAGAGACCAAAAGTGGAACTTTAATTGATGTTGTACAAAGAGGTAACAACATAAAGCGCTGCAAGCAAATTATAAAAGATCATAATTTTGACTCTATTGTTTTGCCTAAGACTATTAGTAGATCTATTGTTTTATCTGTGAATATTATTTGTTCTAAAGGCTGTAAAAATCCTCCAAATGGTCCCATCAAATTTCCGATTCTGATCCAGGAAAAACTTAAGTTTGAAAAAGTTAAAAAAAAGTTAAAAAAAGGTAAAATAGAAAGCCCATTGACTCTTGAGGAAGCTTTAAAAACAGAAATAATTTCAGAGGAATCCTTTAGACAATTTGTTAAATTTTTACTAATCAGCGGATTCAAAGATGTTAGAGATGACAATATTCTTATTGTAAAAGAAGGTGAGCAATACAAAATAGGCATAATCGATTTTGATGATTTAAATTGTGTAGAGACAGCAATTTTAGGCAGTAAGGAAATAAATCACGATTATGGAGGAAGAGAAATGAAAAAAATCCCAGGATTATTGGGGATTTTAGAAGGGGCAGAGAATTCAAGCCCAACGGATCCAGCTCATTTTAATAAGTATTTAGATATAGTAAGAACTATTGTTAGTGATTTCAAAAAAGAATTTCCAGAATCAAGCTTATCGCTTGCTAAAATCGAAGCGGAACTTAACCTTCTATTCTTTTATTAATAGCTAAAAAGTTTGCATCATAACAAACTTAGTTGGTATGATCTTATCATTTTCGCGGGGATGGCGGAACTGGTAGACGCGCCAGCTTGAGGGGTTGGTGGAGCAATCCGTGAGGGTTCAAGTCCCTCTTCTCGCAATTTCTAACATTGCTTGATCAAATAAGATTGAATCGCTTACATTGAAAATCATGAAGAGATTATTGATCAGCTTACTATTCTTATCATTCGTTAGTTGCTATGGACAAACAGTTCATCCTTGTTGTGGTGCATGTCCTTGTGTTTGTCAAAAAAACCGAATATACGCCGGGGCTAATGCCTATTATCAAAGAATAAGCGTGCATCAACCTGAAGAGGAGAGCTCTCTTCAATCTGAACCGATTGATGGTGCAATGGGCGGTTTTGAAGCAGGCTATGAATTTAAAAGAATTAGGCATTTATATGCGGCGCTTCGTGGGTTTTATGGGCAAGGAAAACTTAAGAATTCTCAAGTGAGCAGATATATACACGAATGGGATGTTCAAACAAGGCTTGGCTATAATTACATGGCCCTACAAGGCCCAAATGTAGTAGTTAGTTTCTATACTGGCTTTGGATTTACCTACAAGAATCAGTTTTTAAATGGTTTTCAACCGTCCACTTACAAACTAAATTATTATAAATACTATATCCCACTTGGTTTGCTCTTAGATCTTAGAGTAACTGATTGGTTTTATTTTAGATTTGACTTTACATGGGTTCCAGATATTGATCCTACAGTAGAGACATCTAATTTCAAACAGCTTCGAATGGAGCTTAAGCATAAGCAAAATTTTAGAGTTGAGCTTCCTTTGGTCTTTTTATTAGGTTGCAAAAGACAGTGGGAGATCAATTTAGTTCCATTTTGGAGAAGGGATAAAGATGGTAGGACTAAAAGATCAACTATTTGCGATGATTTTGTCCTTTTGCCAGAACAAGTGTATTCTTACTGGGGAGCAAAATTGCTATTTGCTTACAGATTCTAATTAAAAACATGCAAGAAAAGCTTTTGGATTTTTTGTTCTAGGATTTTACTTACTTGAATATTATCTATTTCAGAGAATTTTTTAGCCTCAGCTAGTAGAAAAAGCTTTTTAAATTCATGATTATCAAATGCGATGCCATCATAGCAATGCCGTGTGCAAAAACTCTCTCCTCTAGAAATAGCTTGAGATAAAGCGTCACAGCTGCTGCATTTATATGTTAAATTTAAAAGACCTTCTAATTTAAGTAGTTTTAACTGAAAACTACAGCAATAGGCAATGGGGTTTGTTGAACTTGCTATTTTTGTAAGGTACTTTTCTATCATGTAAAAAAGTACGTTGTTTTGCTTGTTTTCTTGCTGAGATGCAAGAGTTGATTTTGTAATGCAAATAGCAGCTTCGAGTTTTTTTAGAGAATCTCTAAGGCTTAAGTACAGATTTTTAATAGTTATTTCCTTGGTAGTTAAGAGCTCTTTGTTTTTATCTAAATAAACTATTTCTGAATAAGTACAAGGAGAGCAAAAAGAGATCATTTCAGAATTTTTTCGACTTATATGATTTACCACAAATGAAAGAAGACCTTTTTCTAGTGTATAGACTTTGATAATTTTGCTTTTTTCTTTTAAGGGCAGGGAAAAGAGGGTGATGCCTTCTACTTTGCTAAGAGCCATGCTTGTTTTTTTTATTTCCTAATGCTAATATCCTGTTTTCAAAATTAGCACCGATAGCTCAATTGGATAGAGTACTTGGCTTCGGACCAAGTGGTTGGAGGTTCGAGTCCTCTTCGGTGCAATTTAAAAAATATCACTTAATATGCCATAAGCGCTCTAATGTAGTAAAAGATTTAGTCTTAAATTTTTCTTCGGATATGGAGTGTTTTTGGTTCATATGATCTCTAAATATAAAATTTAGCCTCCTTTAGGCAGGTCAATTCAATGCTTTTCGGCGTGTATTAAAAAATTTACTTTAACAATTATCTGCCGTTTCAATTTAAAGTAATAAATTTAATCACTTTGTTAAATCTTTCTAAAACAAGGACTTTTGTTAATTTTTTTATAGTTTAATAAAAAAAATGAAAATTAATATTAAATTAGTTATAATTAGTTAATTAAAATTTAAATAAAGAGAATATTTATGAATACAATTTCACAAAAAATCATAAATTTCCAAAATACTCGCATGCTAGCATCAGCAGTATATGAGGCAACTGGAATTATAGATACAACAGCTAAACTAATTAAGTTTGTTGCATTAGGGATCTTTGCAATTATATCAGACTTAGTAGATCTTGCTAAAAGAGCAATGGTCAAAAAAGTACCTACTAGAGAAGTAGAAGTGCTGACATTTCAACAGAAACTGTCTCAAGCGGCAAATTCAGCTGTAGCTAAAGTGAAACAAACAGCTAAGTCTGCTCAAAATTTTGTTAAAAATAACCCTAAAGTCACTGTTTCTACAATAGCTGTATCAGCATTGTTAATCGGAGCTGCTTATGCATATAGTCCGTTGTCTAATTTAAATATCACTACTCCAAAGAAGCCTTCAAGTGGCAACATAGAAAATTCTTTGAAAGAAACTTTGTCAAATTTAAAAAACTTTATACCTAAAAAGCTCTTAAATGGTGATATAAAAGGGTTTCTTAAAGATGATATATTAAGCAATACTTCAGTAATTGGAACAGTTTCCATTCTGGCCATCACTTCTGCAGTTTTCTTATATAGTAAAAAGAAAAGAAGTACCTTAGAGTCTGTGGCAGAAAAATTAGCATCACCAGAATATCCAAATTTAGATTTAATAGCTGACCTAGCTGATGGACTAAAAAATTTAGATGATAAGACCAAAAATTGGGTAAAAAAACATGCTAAGTGCAACCTTGATGCACGTGGTTATAAATTACTTCTGGAAAAAGAACCCCCTGTTGTATTTAAAGATATAAATATGTTTTATCAAATGGATTTTGAAGGAAATCAATTAGGTGAAAGTGATTATGGCCTAATAGAAGAAATTGTAAAAATTATCAAAGAAGATAATAATCTGGGCTCATCTAAGCTATTAGATATTTTAAATGGAGCTTTAGCAGATCGCGACAAATATAATAACTGGTTTTATATATGGCATGAGGTTGCTTTAAAAGGTGAAGCTAATAATTTAAAAAGAATTGAGAGTCTTACAAAGGTAGAAACCGAAGATAAAGATTTTGAGTTACTTGAAAAAGTAGAACAATCAATCAAAGCTGATCCTTCTTGTCTAGGCGATAAAAGAGATACAGCCATAAGGTGCCTTGAAACAATTTTAAATAAGAATGAAAATACACGTTTTAATTATTTGCATATTATTCATAAATATCTTGAGGACAATAAAATTTACGAAGATATAAAGTCACTTGCGAAAAACTTAAGGTGAATTAAAACATATTTAGACAGTTAAAAGCCTGCATTTTTCTAATAGCGGAAGAGCATTTCAAGTGTAGTCCAAAAACCAGTCTAAAAAGAAAAGCTACTAAATTCCACCATATATTAGTTGTTTTTTAGCTGCTTTATTAAAGAATCTAAACCATCTGTAAGGTTTTTTTTGATCTTGTTTTTTATTAAATAATAAACAGGTAGTGAAAAAAAGCCTTTAAGTTTCACACTATATGTAACTAATGATGAATTTTTTAGATCTTTTACAGAGTAGGTGAAAATAAGTTTGATAAACAGGGCTTTCCAAGCTACTGTGAAACTCTCATTTTCTTTAACTTCAAGGATCTCATAGGGTATCGCTTTGTTGTCTTTAGAGTTAACATGACCTTTTTGACCTTCGGTCAATTTGGAGTTTGCTTGATCCCAATTATTCCATGGCTGAGATTTTTTCCACTTATTCCAAATAACGGAGCTTTTGATATTAGTTTCGACAGATGCTGTAATATGATTCATGATTTTGGTTGATTTATTTACAAATGTTAAAGGGTACAGAGATTTTGAACAAGGAGTTACCGGTTTAGAGAATGTGATAAAAGCAACTATTTTAAAGTTGTATGATCTAGGGCTTTAGAAAAAAGAGCCATTTTAGATAGACTTAAATTCCAGAAGATTTAACCTGGAGTCTTTATGCAGTGTCCATGTTTTAGCGGGAAGACTTATGAAAATTGCTGTAAGCGTTTCCATGAGGGTGAAAACCCTGATACTGCTTTAAAGCTCATGCGAAGTCGATTTAGTGCATATTCTTTAAAAAAACCTGACTATATAATTAAAACGACTCATCCAAGCTGCATGTACTATCAAAAGGATTTAGAGAAATGGAAGAAAGATATTGAAGAGTTTGCGGATAACGCCTCTTTCAAAGATCTCACAATAGTTGATGACTTTGAAGAGGATAAGCTTGCTTTTATCACATTTGTAGCTCATCTAGATCATTTGGGAGAAGATGCTACCTTTACTGAAAGGAGCTACTTTGTGAAAGAAGATGGTAAATGGCTATATCGCGAAGGCATTGTTAAAAAAGGCATTAAAACAAATAAAGAAATGATGGAATTTTAGGTTCTATCATACTTAATAAAAATGAGGTCACTATGTCTCAAAATACAAAACAAAATTTATTAAAATTTGAACTTGAGGGCTATAGTTTAGCGATTCAAGGAAACCATGTTGAGCTTACAGATCCAATTAAAGACTATGCCAGAGAAAAAATTTCTAAAATTGAAAGATTCTCTGATCATATTTTAGATGTAATCGTAACACTTGATGTCCAAAAGCTTGCACATATTTGCACTATTGATGTGATGGTCAAGAACTTTAAGATAAGAGCTCATGCATCAATGGACGATATCTATTCAGCAATCGACAAGGCCAGCGCAAGGTTAATGAGACTGGTTAAAAAATATAAAGCCAGACTAGAAGAAAAACATGCAGTAGTGCCATCAATAATTGATTTAAAAGTAAACGTCTTTAGACCAAAAGAAGATGAGTTAAAGGCGATTAATGAAGATATTGAAGAAGAGAATCTCAGAAGAGAGCAAGATATTTATGCATTTCATAAGATAGTCAGTAAAGAAACTACACCTTTGCATTTACTGACCCAGGAAGAAGCCATTATGAGAATGGAGCTTTCTGGAGATAAGTTCATGGTTTACAAAGGCGAAGAAGACCAGAAATTGAAAGTCATCTATAGACGTGAAGAAGATGATCATTTTGGTGTGATTGAAATTGAATAGCTTTTTTGATCCCGTACGTGAAAAAAATGTTAGTGCTCTTCCAGAAGAAATAGTAAGGCAGAAATTAATAAAGCTTTTAATTGATGAGCTTGGGTATCCAAAAAGTCTAATTGCAGTTGAGTTTAACTTATCTA